>Ga0114997_10002625_pt1 | contig 14428 bp, 13 predicted proteins | sample ArcticOcean_MG_C_2_FD_87045 | JGI IMG/M metagenome (GOLD analysis project Ga0114997, IMG submission 87045) | Marine microbial communities from western Arctic Ocean - ArcticOcean_MG_CB4_136 | ecosystem: Environmental > Aquatic > Marine > Oceanic | place: Arctic Ocean: Canada Basin | collected... | reverse complement strand
TCCTTTTGGTAATGGAGATTCGAGTGTTAAAATTCGTAAAATTTTGGAAGAAGCAAATATATGAAAATTGCAGTTATAGGGTTAGGTTACATAGGCTTACCGACAGCGGCCGTTCTAGCCTCTCGTCAAATAGAAGTGATTGGTGTTGATGTAAATAAATATACTGTTGATACGATTAATAAGGGAAAGATCCATATTGCTGAGCCAGGGTTAGGTATGTTAGTTCATGCTGCTGTAAATACTGGACATCTTCGAGCGACTATGAAACCAGAAAAAGCTGACGTATATATGGTGGCTGTTCCTACACCATTTTGGGGCGATCACGAACCCGATCTAAGTTTTATCGAATCTGCTGTGAAATCAATAGCACCCGTTTTAACAAAAGGAAATTTAGTCATTTTAGAGTCGACTTCACCTGTAAATACTACAGAGAAGGTGGTTGAGTGGATGCAAGAAATTCGCCCCGATTTAAGTTTCCCTGAATTTGCTGGAGATGGCTCAAATGTTGATATATCAGTCGCTCATTGCCCAGAACGCGTATTACCGGGACATATTATTAATGAACTAGTAGAAAATGATAGAATCATCGGGGGGATAACGACTGCATGTGCTGAGCGCGCACGTAATATTTATAAAACCTTCGTTCGGGGAGATTGTGTAATTACTGATTCTAGAACTGCAGAGTTAAGTAAAATTGTTGAGAACTCGTTCCGTGATGTAAATATCGCCTTTGCTAATGAGCTTTCACTGGTATGTGATAAGTTAGATATTGATGTTTGGGGGCTCATTAAATTGGCAAATAGACATCCCCGAGTTAATATTTTGCAACCAGGTCCCGGAGTTGGAGGGCATTGCGTAGCGGTTGACCCATGGTTTGTAGTCCACTCTGCACCAGAAGAAGCAAAGCTTATTCGCACAGCAAGATTGGTAAATGATGAAAAACCAAAGTTTGTCTTAAGGAAAATACTTGAAGAAGTAAGTAAAAGTGGTAAAGATATTTCAAAACTTACTATTTCTTGTTTGGGAATAGCATTTAAAGCAAACATTGATGATCTGCGTGAAAGCCCTGCACAAGAAATAGCATTAGAAGTAACTAAAATGGGTTTTTTAAACTGTTACATTGTTGAACCAAATATTGAGAAATTACCCAATAATTTTCCCGTGAAAGCAATTTTATCAAAGGCTGTTGAAGCAATTGAGAAATCAGATATTATTATCTTACTAGTTGATCACTATGAGTTTGAAATATTGGATACATCATTATTATTAGGAAAACATTTAATAGATACTCGAGGCATTTTTGCATAGAAAATATCTTAGTTTCAATGATTACATAATATTTATGCAAACTAATGTCGTTGCAGTACACTTATTTAAATGCTTATTTTATGGAGAGTTGCACAGTGTTTGAAAATAAAACCTTAACTATAACAGGAGGAACGGGTTCGTTTGGCAATGCGGTGCTCCGCCGTTTCTTGGAAACTGAAGTTAAAGAGATCCGAATTTTTTCTCGTGATGAAAAAAAACAAGAGGATATGCGTAAGCTGTATAACAATCCAAAGCTTAAGTTCTATATTGGTGACGTGCGTGATGTTAATTCACTCGTTGATGTGATGAGGGGTGTTGATTATGTTTTTCATGCCGCCGCACTTAAGCAGGTACCATCTTGTGAATTTTATCCGATGCAGGCTGTGCAGACCAATGTGATTGGTACAGAGAATGTGTTGAATTGTGCAATTGATGCAAACGTAAAAAAAGTTATTGTGTTAAGCACAGACAAGGCTGTTTACCCAATCAATGCAATGGGTGTTTCGAAAGCAATGATGGAGAAAGTTGCCGTTGCAAAAACGCGCAACTTGGGCAAAAATGACACAATGATCTGCTGTACCCGCTATGGCAATGTGATGGCCTCTAGAGGCTCTGTAATTCCACTATTTATTGATCAAGTGCGTGCAGGTAAAGAAATTACAATCACTGATCCAGCAATGACACGTTTTATGATGACCCTTGATCAAGCTGTTGAGCTCGTTCTTTTTGCCTTTGAGCATGGGAGCAGTGGTGACATATTTGTTCAGAAGGCTCCAGCGGTAACGATTGAACTTTTGGCCAAGACACTTATCAATTTATTGGGTAGACCCAACCACAAAATAAAGATTATTGGTACGCGCCATGGTGAGAAACTTTATGAGGCGCTTTTAACAAGAGAAGAGATGGTTTCTGCTGAAGAAATGGGAGACTATTACAGAATTCCTGCAGACACCAGAGATTTAAATTACTCTAAGTTTTTTGATGAAGGTGAAGCCATAATAACTCAGGCTCATGAATATCATTCACATAATACCAAACAGTTGGCACAAAACGAGCTCAAGAATGTGCTTCTTGGTTTGCGTGAAATTCAGGATGATTTGAAAGAATTTAATAGAGGTAATGCAAATGCTTAAGGTGATGACAATTGTTGGTACCCGCCCTGAGATTATTAAATTAAGTGAAGTGATGAAAGAGCTCGATAAACATACTAATCATGTGGTGGTGCATACAGGGCAGAATTATGATTACGAGTTAAACGAATTGTTCTTTGAACAGCTGGGTGTGCGTCGGCCCAACTTCTTCCTTGAAGCTGTAAAGGGTTCGGTTTCTGAAACTATTGGCGACATTATAGCGAAAGCTGACAGAATTATTGAGCAAGAAAAACCTGATGCTATTTTAGTTTATGGTGATACCAATAGTTGTTTGTCTGTAATTCCTGCGAAAAAACGAAAAGTGCCTATTTTTCATATGGAAGCTGGCAATCGTAGTTTTGATCAAAGGGTTCCTGAAGAGATTAACCGTAAAATAGTAGATCATCTAAGTGATATTAATATGCCACTTTCTGAACAGGCTAGGGATTATCTGATTAGCGAAGGTATTCGTCCTGAAACGATTATTAAAACTGGCTCATCGATGTTGGAAGTGCTGAATGCTAATATGGAAAAAATTCAGAAATCAAATATTCTTGCAAAAGAAGGTTTAGAAAGATATAAATATATGCTTATGAGCATTCATCGTGAAGAGAACGTGGATTCTGAGCAGAATTTTGCTGATTTACTCCAGGCAATTGATGAGATGAGTCAAGTTTATCAAATGCCAATTATTATCTCTACGCATCCTCGCACGCGTAGGAAGCTAGAATCAATTGGTTATGAACATAATAATGAGTTGATTCGTTTCTCAAAACCATATGGGTTTCATGAATATAATAAACTGCAAATGGACTCATTTTGTGTCATTTCTGATAGTGGCACAATTGCAGAAGAAGGCTCAATTTTAAATCTACCTGCGGTGACTATTCGTCAGGCACATGAGCGTCCAGAAGGTATGGATGAGGGAACGCTTATTATGTCAGGCTTGAATAAAGATCGCGTGATTGAAGCAATTGCAGTGGTTACAAAACAGCATGATCGCAATAAGCGGCCGATGAAAATTGTGGCTGATTATAATGTAGATAATGTGTCAAAGAAGGTATTGAGAATCATCCTTTCATACACGGACTATATAAATCGAACGGTTTGGCATAAAACAACACAATGAAGAAGATAATTATCCTTGGAGCTACTGGCCTAATTGGTCACCAAGTATATTTTCAGTTAAAGGCTAATAAGGACTTTTCAGTGTTTAGCTTTGCACACCAGAAGAAAATCTCTCAAGCAACGATGTTGCTGGATGCAAGGGATGAGCACCTTCTCGAAAAAGTTATAGTAGGCATAAACCCTGATGTTATTATTAACTGTATGGGGGTATTGATTGCTGAAGCAAATCGGACCCCTGAGAATGCAATTTTTCTCAATGCTTATATTCCTCAGCGATTGAAAACCATTGCCAATACTCTTGGTGCAAAACTAGTACATATTTCAACCGACTGTGTCTTTTCTGGTAAGAAAGGCTCATATACTGAAGATGATATTAGAGATGCAGAAGTCACATATGGAAGAGCCAAAGCTATGGGTGAAGTTACTGAATCGCCACATATTACGCTGAGAACTTCTGTTGTTGGCCCCGAAATTAAAAAAGGTGAAGAGCTGTTTCATTGGTTTATGTTGCAAGAAGGCAAGATTAAAGGTTTTACCAAGTCCTTTTGGTCTGGTGTTACAACTTTAGAACTGGCGAAAGCTGTGGAGTGGGCAATCGACAAAGATATCCAAGGTTTGTATCATATTACGAATGGTGTCCCAATTAATAAATATGAGCTCTTAATGCTGTTTAAAAAACACACAAAAAAACAAATAGAGATTGAAAGTGTTGAAGGGAAAGTGACCAATAAATCCTTCTTAGATACACGTAAAGATGTTAATTATGCCGTGCCTAGTTATGAAGAGATGATAAGAGAGATGGTGGATGGGATTAAAAGCCAAGGTTCTCTTTACCATCAATATAATGTTAGTTAATAATGCTTCCTTAGCCTTTACAGTAATGTTTCTCTAAAAAGTGTGATTATATAACGATATGCGTATTTTGATTGTTAGTCAGTATTTTTGGCCTGAAAATTTTCGAATAAATGATTTAGCCTTAGCTTTGAAGGAAGAGGGGAATAACGTTACAGTGCTTGCTGGCATGCCTAATTACCCTTTGGGAAAAGTTTATAAGGGTTACCGCTGGTGGAATAAAAGGCGAGATATGATGCAGGGTATTCCTATTGTTCGAGTACCCCTTTTTGCTAGGCGGCAGAGCAAATCATGGCACTTGCTGATAAATTATCTTTCATTTGCTTTGTCTGGGTGTTTCTTCGGGCCGTGGTTACTGAGGAAGCAAAACTTTGATGTTGTTTTTACATATGGGGTCTCCCCGGTGACTGTTGCTATTCCAGCAATTTTAATAAGTCGCGTCAAGAATGCTTCTATGCTTTTCTGGGTGCAAGACCTCTGGCCAGAAGCTCTTTCAGCTACAGGAGAAATTAAGTCTAAGAAGCTATTGTCTATCGTTGGGTATGTGGTGAAAAAGATTTACCATAGTTGTGATCTGATACTTGTGCAGTCTGAAGGCTTTTTCAAACCTGCAGTGAAAGTGGGGGCAGAGAGCCAAAAAGTCATCTATTTTCCTAACTGGGCTGAAACACTTTATCAGCCGATAGTGTTAAAGTCTTCGGCTAAGGAACGGACTGAAGTCCCATGTACTGGTTTTGTGGTCATGTTTGCAGGAAATTTAGGTGAAGGACAGTCCCTTGATACTATACTTAAAGCGGCAAAGATTTTGAAAGGTAGAGATATTCATTGGGTGATTTTTGGGGATGGCCGCAGACGAAATTGGTTGGATGATGAAGTTGAAAGTAACCAACTTCATAATGTTCATGTTTTAGGTAGTCGGCCTATGGAAACTATGCCAGGATACTTTTCTCTTGCTGATGCGATGCTAGTAACCTTAAAAGATGATCCCGTGATGGCGACGACAATACCAGGGAAGATACAGACTTATCTAGCCTGTGGTAGACCGATAATAGGTGCCCTAAATGGTTCTGGTGCGGATGTTATTTCTGAGAGTGGAGCTGGGTATAGTGTTCCTTCTGAAGATTATGAAGGGTTGGCAAGTTCTGTATTGAAGATGAGTAAGGTAAGCGATGCAGACCGTCAAAAAATGGGTGAATGCGCACTTTCATATTACAAAGATAATTTTGACCGAGATGTGCTTGTGAACCAATTAAATGACTGGATGCATCAAATTTCTAGTATTGAAAAACGGTAAGTTTAAAGCTAAACACTAGGCATATGTAAGCGCGGAGACATAATGAACGTATTGCTAACAGGTGCGACCGGATTTGTGGGTAAGCCAGTTACAAATCAATTGGCTCAGGATAACTATTTTAATGTGTTTGCTGCTGTTCGAGAAAATTCGAAGCAGCTTGTCAGCAATGTTAAACAGATAGTTATTGGTGACTTATTGTCTGGTCCTGCTTGGGAGAGGCATCTATCAGGCATCGATGTGGTTGTTCATATTGCTGCACGTGCACATATCATGAATGATAAAGCATTAGACCCTCTTCTGGAATTTAGGAAGATGAATGTTGAAGTAACGCTCAACCTAGCAGGCCAAGCAGCTCAAGCTGGAGTTAAACGATTTGTATTTATTAGTTCAATTAAAGTGAACGGTGAGGCTACTGATGAAGGGTCTTTTTTTACTCCTGATGATGCATACATCACTTCTGACCCATATGGTATTTCTAAAAGAGAAGCAGAACTAGGTTTACGAAAAATAGCTGAAGAAACTGGCATGGATGTGGTGATCGTTCGCCCTCCTCTTGTTTATGGACCAGGAGTGAAGGCTAACTTTAGAAGCCTCATAAAATGGACCAGGAGAGGTGTTCCATTGCCTTTGGGATCTGTTCATAATAAGCGAAGTTTTGTTGCATTAGATAACTTTGTGGACTTCATTATTGTGTGTACCAAGCACCCTAAAGCAGCGAATGAGACCTTTTTGATTTCTGATGGTGAAGATGTATCAATAACAACTTTATTGCACAAGATTGCTCAGGCACTTGATAAAAAAGCCATGCTTATATCAGTGCCTGTTTCAGCTATGAAGTGTGTGGCTAAACTTTTGGGAAAGGGTGACGTTGCGGACAGGTTATTTGGCTCATTGCAGGTGGATATTTCTAAATCTAGCAGTTTGTTAGGGTGGGAACCTTTGGTTACTATGGATGAGCAGCTTAAAAAAATATCAGAGGTATATGATAATGAAAAGAGCCTTTGATATTATACTAGCATGTATGGCAGTTTCTTTTTTGTTACCTCCTGCATTATTAATCGCTCTTCTGGTTAGGCTGACTTCGAAAGGCCCTGCACTTTATTGGTCAAATCGTGTTGGTATCAATAATAAAATATTCAACATGCCTAAGTTTCGTAGTATGAAAATTGATACTCCATCAGTCGCTACACATGTATTGGCTGATCCTAAAAGTTTTTTGACACCGATTGGTGCTTTTTTGCGAAAATATAGCCTGGATGAATTACCACAAATTTGGTGTATTTTGAAAGGTGATATGAGTTTTGTTGGCCCAAGACCAGCGCTGTTTAATCAAGATGATTTGATAGCCTTGCGAACAGAAAAAGGAGTCCATGACCTAGTGCCGGGTTTAACTGGCTGGGCGCAAGTTAACGGTCGTGATGAATTACCTATCCCTCAGAAAGTAGATTTGGATTTTGAGTATCTACATCATCAGTCTCTGTCACTGGATATTAAAATTATTTGGCTAACGTTTATTAAAGTAATAAAAAAAGATGGGGTATCTCATTAAGGGATTTAGACTTTATTTATAGGCGTGATGAGTTTGAAGTAATCCCCATAAATCAAGGTCAGTTTGATTCAACAAAATCCTGAAAGACTATTCACAATTCACCAATTCACCTAATATTTTAGTGAGTAACTTCATGCAGACTATTTTTAAACTTATCCTTTCGATGCCGCGCCCATTAAAGCGCAGTATTCTCATTACTGCAGATTCTGTATTGCTCATAACCAGTCTTTGGTTGTCGTTTTCACTCCGTCTTGATAATTGGTATTGGCCCCATGGAGGTACGAATAACCCAATAGTATTGTTGGTGCTTTTTGCTCCTGTAATTGCTGCTCCTGTGTTTGCTTACTTTGGACTTTATAGAGCTATTGTTCGATATTTAGGCATGAGGGCTGTATGGTCTATTATGCAGGCTGTTATCATATATGGAGTACTTTGGGGGCTTATTGCCTTTTTAAGCGGTGTGCAGGGTGTGCCTCGGTCTGTTGTGCTAATTAATATAATGGTGGCAGTCGTGGCTGTTGGTGGTTCCCGTATGATTGCGCGTTGGGTTTTCCGTAATATTGAAGATTCAGTGCGTATAAGGCATGTAGGAGCTGGCGCTGGTTTAGCTGGGTCCCGCCAATCGCGGGTAGTGATATTTGGCGCGGGTGCTGCAGGTCGACAATTGGCTGTTGGTTTGGGACAAAGTCGTGAATGTATCTTGTTGGCGTTTGCGGATGATGGCACTGAGCTGCAGGGACGGGACTTGATGGGTGTGCCTATTATATCCCAAGAAAAATTACTGACTTTTGTGATTAACCATCAAGTTGATGACATATTGCTTGCAATACCATCGATTACCCGCAAGCAACGTAGTGTGATTATAGAACATCTGCGCCCTTTGAATGTCCGTATTCGCACTTTGCCAGGGTTGATTGCTATGGCCAAAGGGAGAGCTGATTATGAAGATCTGCTCGACTTAGATATCAACGATTTGTTGGCGCGAGAACCAGCAGAACCAGACGAAGTAATGCTAAAAAAGGAAGTCAGAGATAAAACTGTTTTGGTGACTGGTGCAGGTGGCAGTATTGGGAGCGAGCTTTGTAGGCAAATATTGCAGCGCAAACCAAAGGTGTTGTTATTATTTGAATTGAGTGAGATTTCTCTCTATAACTTGCACAACGAATTGATAGGTATTCTTCATTACCTTAGCAATGAACAGGTTAATAGCGGTGCTGTTGGAATCGTGCCCACTATAATTCCGTTGCTGGGTTCGGTGGCAGATGAAAATAGGGTAAGCGATGTTATTCTTACTTGGCAACCTAACACTATTTACCATGCTGCTGCTGTAAAACACGTGCCTATTGTTGAACATAATATCGCTGAATGTGTAAAAAATAACGTCTTAGGTACGCTGGTGATGGCTAAGGTAGCTATAGAACGACAGGTAGAGCGCTTTATACTGGTTAGCACTGATAAAGCAGTTAATCCTACTAATGTAATGGGAGCTAGTAAACGTTGCTGTGAGTTGATTTTACAAGCATTGGCTGCGGAAAAAAATCCTTCATTCGAGCCCATCTGGGATGGCAAGTCTTCTGCACAGGCTGCCTCTACTACCCAAATGGCAATAGTCCGTTTTGGTAATGTATTAGGTTCTTCTGGCTCTGTGGTGCCTTACTTCAGGCAACAAATTGCCCAGGGAGGCCCAATTACTTTAACTCATCAAGATATTATTCGTTATTTTATGACCACTTCCGAAGCTGCTCAGTTAGTGATACAAGCTGGTGCAATGGCAGGTAGTCCTAGCAAAGGCATTGGCGCTGATATAAGCTATGACATAAGTCATTATAGTGCTAGTAGGGAAGCTGAAGTATATGTGCTTGATATGGGTGCACCTGTTAAAATAATTGACCTAGCACGCAGAATGATTGAACTTTCTGGTTTGCGTGTGAAAGATGAAAGTTCACCAGAAGGGGACATTGCAATCGAAGTGGTTGGTTTACGCCCAGGTGAAAAGCTCTATGAAGAACTGTTGATAGGTAATAATGCACAAGCAACTCAACATCCGCGAATTATGAAAGCTAATGAGAAGCTTATACCATGGTTGGAGTTGCAGTCTATGATCAGCACGTTGCAAATAGCAGCAGCAAATGGCGATGTGATAATGATACGCAGTATGTTGCAACTGCTGGTGCCTGAATATAAGCCTGATGAAAAAGTGGTAGATTGGGTTTATCAGGAACAAATGAGTCAAGCGGCGTCATTAGACCATTGAAAGTTGTTTTGCGTTCATGTTTTGACATGAGCACCTTTAAATTTATGTGTGGTAAGGTATTTGTATTAAGTTATACAAATGTGGTCTATATTTTTGAAGGTTTGACTTGGTAGGTGCTAATTTGATTTTTATTTTGTCTGATGTTGCAATATGGACTCACGAAGTTTGAGGGTTTCTAATTCGTGGTCCAATTAGTTGGCATAGCCTCTAAAATAAACTATAACCTGCTCAAAATCGCTTTCAATGAAGGATAGATATGAAAGCTGCCCTCATTGCCGGTGTCGCGGGCCAAGATGGTTTCTATCTAGCGGAGTTTCTACTGCAAAAGGCTATGAGGTGCGCGGCATTAAACGCTGTACTACTTTCTTCAATACTGAGCATATTGATCATATCTATGAAAATTATTTGGTACATAACAATCGGTTCCATCTGCACTATGTAGGCCTGTCTGATTCATCAAATCTCACCAATAATTGTAATGTCGGCACTTCCAGTGCTACTTAGATTTCAACTGTTATTATTGGCATTAATCTACGCTATTAGGAATATATCAGCTGATTTTATATAGCTGCATATGGAATAAATTATTATGAGTATTTCAGTTAATAAAAATTTTTATGATAAAACCAAGAAATTATCTCTATTCTTGATGAAAGATATTAAAGTTTATGTGGTCTTGGGACTGTTATCTATAATCATATTATATTACATATATCGAACATTATTTTATATAAATAATGCTCCACTAGCACCAGATGTAATAACAACTTACTTGCCATTCGCACAAAAAGTTATCAATCAAGGTTTTGGTTTTTTTTCTACAGCAGAGTCACTAAAAGCATCACCCTTATCATATATATGGATTGCTTTGTTTAAAGCTGACGTGCTCTTTGTTAGGTATGTAAATCTAATTGCTGGCATTTTTATGGTAATACTGATTTATAATCTTGGTAGACAGATACATTCATCTGCTGCTGGCCTCGTTGCAGCCTTTTTATTTGTACGATCACCACTTTTAATACAGTGGATACCTACGTTACTTAGTGAACCGATGTTTTATTTTTTTACTTTGCTGTGGTTTTGGGCCATTAGTGAAGTTATTGCAAATAAGAAATGGGCTATACCAATTGCTGCAATTGCGCTGACGTTATCTATTTTAACTAGATATGTGTGGTTTTACCCAGCATTTATATTTATATTTTTTTCATTGATCTGGTTTTTTATATCACAAAGCAATAGGGGGTTAGCCAAACGTCTAGTAATAGCTAATTCAATTGGCTTAATATTACCTATATTGTTTATTATTAAAAACTATATAATTTTTAATGCTCCAGTGATTGCATTTGGTTCGGGTTTTGCCCTTTATGCAGGGACTAATCCTATGACCGGCGGATTTGAGCCATATTACTTAGGAACAGGGTATGGAGGTTCATTAGATCATCTGAGTATGATTGGAGATCGTAATCATTCATTAGTTGCTCTAGAGTTTTTAAAAGATAGGTCGGTAAGAGATTTATTAAACTGGTTTTTACAAAAACTGCAGTGGACACTTTTTTTTAGTCCAGTAGATATATCATATGTGGCAGCTTTATGGAGAGCTGTAGAGATTTCATTCGGGACAATAGGTGTTTGGTGGGGTATAAATAATAAATCACTTTTTGTGAAATTGTTAGGTATAGGTTTTTTTATTCAATTATTCCAAACTGTTTTTCCACTGTATAACACACGTTATAGCGCCGATAATTTAGATTTTTTACTTATACTTTTAGCTGCTGTTGGTATCGTAGTGTCTTTTTCTGGAATATTTGGTTTTATCTTATCAATTTTAAATTCGATTTCCAAAAAATCCAATGTTAACGTCCTCTCTAATATATACCCAAATGTTAAATATGGAATCTCTGGTTTATTCTTAGCTTTTGTTCTAATAATATTTCTTGGATTCAGAACTGTACCAGTATTAAATTTGCCAGATAATATACCAGTTACAATATTATTTAAAATAACGTCACCAATTATTATAGACTCTACTCAGTGGTTAAAAAATAGTAAAATTAATGAAAAAGAAATTGTACAGATAGATACAAAAATTGATATACAAAAAAAAATATTGCCTAATGAACCTGACTATGCGTTATGGCAGATTCAAATGTCTTTATCCCCTAAAAATAATGCAATTTGCGAAAAAGCAGCAATTAGTTTTAATTCCATTAATAAACTAAAAGATAGTTCTGTATACTTTGATGTGAAAAATAATGGTGTTATGAATACTTATAATATTGGCGCTGCAGGTTTTCAAAAAGCATTATTCCCAGAAATGGATGGTAAGATTACTCTATCACTCTACTGTACAAAAGATGTTGATATTATAGTAAACCGAGTTTCTCTCCTTGTCCCTCATATGGTGAAATATTATTGGGATAGAATTAAAAATTAATTCAAAGATTATGTACGCATGCACTGGATGATGTTGCAGCAAGACGAACCAGATGACTTTGTGATAGCTACCGGCAAAGTAATATCTGTAAGGGCGTTTGTGCGTATGGTGGGTTTAGAGCTAGGAATAGGGCTTGAGTTCAGTGGCATTGGTGTGGAAGAAGTTGTTACGGTAGCATCAATCGTTGGTGATAAATCTCCCGCATTAGCTATTGCTGATGTCGCAGTGGAGGTCAACCCTCGTTATTTCCGCCCATTGGAAGTCGAAACACTGCTGGGTGATCCAACCAAAGCAAAGCAACTTCTAGGTTGGGTGCCAGAAATCACTATTGAACAAATTTGTGCAGAGATGGTAGCCCACGATTTAGACTACGCCAAACAAAAAGCACTGCTTAAAGAACACGGTTTCACGGTGCCTGTAGCTCGCGAGAATGAGAGACCATGAATCAGGTAAGAAAAAAAGTTTTTGTAGCCGGTCATAGTGGTATGGTTGGCTCCGCTGCCATCGTGTGCGAGTTGTCCAAGCACCACAATGTATTACTTTTGCTCGTATCGCGATCAGAACTCGATCTGACGGACAGTGCAACTGTGGATACCTACATGCAGTTTCATAATCCAGATCATACAGTTAAATGTTATTTAGGCTGCTTACGGCTGTGGAGTTCGTAAATTATTATTTTTGGTAGTTCCTGCATCTATCCTCAGCTTGCGAAACAACCCATAAAAGAAGATTGTTTGCTTACTTACTGGGTAGGTAGAGCCTACTAACGAGCCTTACGCTATAGCGAAAATTGCTGGTATAAAAATGTGTGAATCCTATAATAGACATTATGGTGCGGATTGTAGGGCTGCCATGCCCACTAACCTGTATGGTGTGAATGATAATTTTCATCCGCAAAATTCTCATGTCATTCCTGCTATGATGCAGCGCTTTCATGTGGCAAAGTATTCAGGTGTGCAAAAGGTAGTGGTCTGGGGCACTGGCAAACCGATGCGAGAATTTATGTATGTTGATGATTTGGCTTCGTCTTGTATCCATGTTAGGAACTTGCCGTTGCGTGAGTATATTGCTGTAGCTCCAGACCCTATATGTTCACATGTCAATTTGGGCACTGGGACCGATGTAACGATTGGAGACTTGGCTTACACTATGGCGGCAGTAGTTGGTGTTGCTGGTGATATAGGATTTGATACTAGTGAGCCAGATGGTTCACCAAGCAAGTTACTAGATGTTGGCTGTCTTACCACCTTGGGTTGGACATATTCTACGGAGTTGGAGCAGGGGGCTTGCTCTGACTTATCAGTGGTTTCTCCGATATCTGGATGAATTGCGTGGTTGAAGACTTTGGGCTCAGGTGTTTACTTCAAACGCTTTATAATCGATATTATGATAAGTAGGTAGTTTTACAATTCTCTTTTTGCAAAAGGTTTTATATGAGTTTTGGATTTGAATTGTTAGAGTCGAAGCAAGTCTCAGGTGTTTATGCAGTCACACCCTCAATAGCTACCGATGAGCGTGGGGATATCTGGACCTCGTTTTTGAAGGATGATGCAGAAGCATTGCTGCCCAAGGGTTTATTTTTTAAACACGATAAATTCTCTCAGTCCCATCACAATGTGCTTAGAGGTATTCATGGTGACTACAAATCGTGGAAGTTAGTGACTTGTGTGTTTGGAGAGATTACTCAAGTGGTAGTGGATTTTCGAAAAGGTTCACCCACCTATTTAAATTGGCAAAGTTATAAAATTAACAAAGCCCAGCAAAAAATGGTACTAATACCTCCAGGTTGCGGCAATGCATACTATGTAAGTAGTGAACTGGCAGTGTATCATTACAAATTAGCTTATAATGGAGATTATATTGACGCTGCAGAGCAGTTTTCTGTGCGCTGGGATGATCCTTCAATTGCTATAGATTGGCCAGTGACAGAACCCAGTTTGTCGGCCCGAGACTTAAAAGCACCTTTTGTTTAATTGATTTTGGTACTTGATTGCGTTGGTGAGTAACGACGTTTTATATAAAGAGAATATGATGATTAAAGAATACAAAGATGGTGAGCAATTACTAGCGCGTCACATACCTGCTGCAAAAGCTTGGAAAGACGGGCTTAACTTTTTTTCTCAAGATAAGGAATATGTGCAAGTGGGCAGTTGGGGTTATGACACAGGCACCGCCTTAAAGCCCCATGTGCATAATCATGTGCCACGTGAAGTCACGGTAACTCAGGAAGTAATTTATGTGCGCTGTGGGGCTATAAAGGCGCGTATCTTTGGCCTGCAAGATCAGCCAGTGGCAGAATTTAATGCCAGTGAAGGTGATGTGGTAATCCTACTTCACGGTGGCCATGGTTATGACATTATTGAGGATGGCACTCAGGTATTAGAAATTAAAAATGGCCCGTATTTAGGCGCCGAAGTTGACAGAAGACGGATCTGATTGTGGCCAAAGAATTTATTATGCAAATGCGTCCTTGGTTTGG
>Ga0114997_10002624_pt1 | contig 14428 bp, 5 predicted proteins | sample ArcticOcean_MG_C_2_FD_87045 | JGI IMG/M metagenome (GOLD analysis project Ga0114997, IMG submission 87045) | Marine microbial communities from western Arctic Ocean - ArcticOcean_MG_CB4_136 | ecosystem: Environmental > Aquatic > Marine > Oceanic | place: Arctic Ocean: Canada Basin | collected... | reverse complement strand
CGTTCGACAAAAAGAACCGTTTCAACACAAGTTTCAGTTTATAATGGCGAAACCGTAATCATAGGTGGCCTAATTGCAGATAATATTATAAGAAATAAAAAATATGTTCCTATCCTGAGCGCTATACCTATAATTGGTTATTTTTTTAAAAGTACCTCTATTCAAAAAGAGCAACGAGAATTACTTATGTTTATTACACCTACCATTTATGATTAGATAGATTAATTATGCAAAAAAATTATCCATATATTATTATTTCTTTTAGTGTTGCTGTCATCTTCATTCTTTTAACATTATTTGGATTAGGCGAAGGAATGGAAAATAAACTTCTAGACCTAAGGTTTTTAAATAGAGGAAAAATTGAAACTAGAAGTGATATAGCAACTTTGGACATGGATGCGAAAAGTTTACAAGTTACTGGAAGATGGCCTTGGAGCAGAGAGAAACACATTCCTTCAATTTTAGCAGCAAAAGAGCACGGAATGGATGCCCTAGCTTTTGATATTTTTTTCATTGAAAGACAAGAGAGAAAATTAGAATTTGAAAATATTTCAACAATAAATGATAGTGTTCTAACACTAAAAGAAGTTAAAAATCTTTTCCCGGATCCTGATATTGATGTAGCAAATGCTGCCGAAGATGCAGGTAATATATATTTTGGATACACCTTCTTCCCTCAACCCTCAAACAAAATGCCCATTAAACAACGAACAAAAGAGAAAGAAGAACGACTACAAATTTTAAAAGAGAAAAAATTCTTTAGACAAATAGCTCCGAATGAATATAACACAGTAAATGATTTTTATGACATTGACCCCCCTGTTGATGAACTAATAAAATCAAGCAAGGGCACCTACTTTTTTCAAACTGTAGCAGAAGATGACGGCGTAAGTAGAAAATATCCACTATTTGGTAAATACGAGGACGGACTATTTCCAAATGCTGGATTAGCCTTAGCACTCGATCATTATAATGTCAGTTTTAGTGATGTTGAAATTATTCCAGGAAAATATTTATCCATCCCTCTACCCGATCAGGATGAACATGGCCGAGATGCTATCGAAATCCCTATTGATAAAAGAGGCCTGATGCAAGTTAACTGGGCCGGTCAATGGGAAGATGAAAATGGAAATTTTGATTTTACACACTACCCTTATTGGGTTTTAAAAAAATTCAGAGAAAACGAATATGATAACTATGTAATGGCTAACGTAAAAAAATTAGCCTACTCTGATTCGACACTTCGAGGACCAAAGAACTTAAAACCCTTAATGCGTGCTGCATTTAAAGCAAAATTCGCAAGCAAAAAAGCTGTTATCAAAACAATAAAACAGTTAGCAATGGCCAGTCAAATGGAATCATATATACAAAAAACAAATAATTTAAATACTGGTGAGCAGTTTTTTGAAAGTATGGGCCGGAAAGCAAAGCCTCAAATGGTGAGAATGTATAATGAAATAAAGAATGCAAATATCATTTCCAAAGAGCTATCATCAAACTCAGACATTACTCTCAATGATTTTTTGAAGTCAAAAAAGCTCGTATTTGAACCACCCATAAAAGGATACAACATAAGTGGCTTTGACATGCTAAAAAAAGATATTAGCTCGCTATCCAAAACAACTAAAGATAAAAATTATAAAAAGATTTTAAAAAAATCTCTTGTAGAGATTTCTCAACTTGAAAGAAATTTCTTAATTGTTCAAAATCTAAACAATCATAATATTACTGATCAACAAAGACCTTTATACTTTTTCCAAAGTAAAGATAGAATTACAGTTGGTAATATTAAAAAAAATACAGCTCGTAGAATTGTTCCCTTTGAGTTTTATAAGAAAAAATTATTGTACGGTTTAACGGCTGCTGGTACATCCGATCTCGGTTCACAGCCATTTAATGGTAGTTACCCCATGGTCGGACTTCACGCAAATGCTTTAAATACTATCTTATCTGATATTTTTATTACAAGGACCTCAAAAGTTGTTGTCTCAATTATTCTTTTAGCTTCTGCTGCCTTGCTCGCATTTGGCATTCAAAGACTTAGTCCTGCCATAGGTGGGATAGCTGTCTTAGGGCTTATAATAACATATACCACAACAGGCTTTTGGGTGTTTTCAAATTATTACATCTGGTTAGATTTATTTGCTCCAATTGCGACAGTCGGTCTTGGCTATTTAGGCATAACTGTCTATAACTATATCCAAGAAGAAAAAAATAAGCAGTTCTTAAAGTCCTCATTTGGTACATACATATCCCCTGAATTAATTGATGAAATGTATGAAAGTGGACAAGAGCCCGAACTAGGTGGCGAGGAAGGATACCACACCGCCTTCTTTACAGATATTCAAAGCTTCTCTGCTTTTTCTGAAAAACTTAGTGCGAGCGACTTAGTTAGTCTTTTAAATGATTACTTAACAGAAATGACTGATATCCTAATGGAAAATAATGGAACATTGGATAAGTATATTGGTGATGCTATTGTAGCATTTTATGGTGCCCCACTTGAATTAAAAAACCACGAATTAATGGCTTGTAGAACGGCGATAAAAATGCAAGAACGTTTAACAGTATTGAGACAACAGTGGCAAAAAGAAGGTGAACGGTGGCCAGAAATTGTTCATCATATGCAAAACCGGATAGGTATTAATACTGGAAAAATGGTTACAGGGAATATGGGTTCTGCATCAAGAATGAATTATACAATGATGGGTGATACTGTAAACCTTGCTGCCCGGCTCGAGAGTTCAGCCAAGCAGTATGGAGTATATATTCAAATATCAGATAGTACCTATGAGGCGGTCAAAGACCAAATAGTTGTCAGAGCACTTGACTTTGTGAGAGTTATGGGAAAAACAGAACCCGTAAAGGTTTTTGAATTAATTTCTGAAAAAGGACAAGAACCAGATCCATACAAAAAAATTCTTCCAGTATTTCATGAAGGCTTAGAATATTATATTAAACAAGATTGGAATAAAGCAATTGAAGCCTTTAAAACAGCCGATGAGCTAGAAGAAATGTTCCCAGGAAGAAAAACCAATCCAAGTAGAATATATATCCCCCGTTGTGAAAATTTTAAAGCAAATCCTCCTGGTGATGATTGGGACGGTGTCTGGACTCAAACCTCTAAATAGGTCTATGGCCCTAAATAGAAATTTTTTCTTTAAAATATCTTTTCTAGTCCTCCTCTTTCAAAGAGCAGTTTTTAGTCAAGAGGTCTTTGAGATAGATGCAGAACGTAGTTCTATTTTACAAAATATAATCTCCTCAAATATTGGTATTGCAGATTTAAATAATGATGGCGTTAATGACATTATTCTTTGTGGCTACAACAAGATTGGTAACCAAGAACGCTTGTTTTTAAATACCTACAGTATTTCAGCTACTGGTGAAATCGATACACTTCAGATGGACTTACTTAGTAGTTATTTTACTTACATTCCTGAAAATCACTCATCAAAATATATAGGTGGTGATGGTGGTTTAGCACTGGGTGATTATGATAGAGATGGGCTAATTGATGTATTAATCCATGGCGCTGAGTTTATGTTTTTAACAAGAAACTTAGGCGGGAATATATCGACAAATAATTATTTACCTGATGATTTCAGCGAAAGTTTAGGAGAAAGCTCCTTGCAATGGGGTGATGTTGATAATGACGGAGACCTTGATCTTTTTTGGATGGGGTTAAAAAATGGAAGAACCACAATCACTAATAAGCTACTTCTTAATCAGACAGATTTTGATGGGAATACAGATTGGGAGGTTGATAATTCAATCGTAATGCCCGACTTGCGAAATGGAGCACTCGCCTGGGAAGATATTGATTTAGATGGAGACCTTGATCTTCTTGCGAGTGGACAACAACTTACTGTTGAATCTGGCGTGACAAAATTATACCTCAATGATCCTTTGGGAAGATTGGGAGAAGATACCAATCAAGAGATTGCGGCGCTTAAAGGAACCTCAATTTGTTTTTCTGATTTAGATAATGACACTGACTCAGACTTAATTATTTCTGGTTATAGCCCTATAGACTCTGTTTTAAAGACATTGATATATGTTAATGAACCTACCGGAAATTTTAGGCTAGCAGATGAACAAATAGATTTTGGAACAATCTTTGGGTCTATTGAAGCAATTGATATTAACATGGACGGTTTTAAAGATATTGCAATAAGTGGAGCTATTCAGCACAGCATTAATTATGACAGTGTATATCTGATAGATACACTTCAAATGAGCGAGCAAGGCGATGTTTTAGAGGCTGATACTACAATACTTTTGCTTAACCCTCGGGATAGTGTCTGGGCATTAGAAGGAAAAATATTTTTAAACCGAGGTAATGGTGAAATTGAATTCAATGACGTTCAAACAATTAAAGGGGCTCGAACTATTTCTTTTGTTGATGTCGATCAAGATAAAAAACCGGATATCATTGCATCTGGAACCAAAAAAGTTGGTGATAGTGACAGCTCTTTCGTATCTGTATTATTAAATGTGTCCGATGGCACGAATGACAAACCAACCCCTCCATCAATATTAGAATCATTTGCAATTAGTAATAGAGCAATCTTTAATTGGGGTGCAGGCAGTGATGACATCGGTCCTGTCCAAACGCTTCAATACAATCTTTCAATTTCAAGGATATTAACTGAAGATGAAAACAAGTCACTAATTCCGGAGATTGTTTCTTATAATAATTCTAACGTCGGGACAAGACTTATAAGAGAATTTACAAATATACCTTGGGGTAATTATCTATGGAAGGTCCAATCGATTGACCCATCAGGTATAGTTTCTAATTGGTCTGAAGTAAAAGAATTATTTATTCCTCGATTGGTAAAGTCTTTTCAATCTATACCTGGTTACTCATATGGTATTTCAAGATGGAGCGATATCAATGGAGATGAACTTTTAGATTTAGCCATCACAGGAAACCTTTATACTGGATCAAGCAAAACACAAATATATTTGAATGAAGATGGGATTTTAAATGTTGATAATCTGCAACCTCGAATAGCAAATGTTTATGGTGGGCATCTAAGCTTTGTTGATTATAATAATGATGGGTATTTAGATATTTCTATGACAGGAATTGCCACAATAAACTTTTCAACGTTTACAGCTCTTCTTCTATATAAATGGGAAGACGGTAATTATGTATTAGATGAGCAAGAAAATCAACTCTCATCCTCTAGCGGATATTGGGGAGGTCAGTATAATCATGATTGGGGAGATTATGATAATGATGGAGACCTCGACCTAGTGAGTGGCGGTATAAGTATTTTTGATAATACTAATTATTTAAATATTTTTAAAAATTCAAATGGAATATTATCAATTGATACGACTCAAAGTGAGCTAGTACCATTGTTCCCATCCGCAGTCGTTTGGATTGATATAAATCGAGATAATCATTTAGATCTGTTAGCCCTGGGAAGGTTGGGTTCTAATGGTATTTCACACATGTACATTAATGACAGCACTGGGCATTTAACGTTGTCATCAGAGCAACCATTTACGATACCTTCTACATTACATGCGCTTTCAGTAGGGGACTATAATAATGATGGTTACGATGATATAGCAATTGCCCACCTTAATGGCTCAGACATGCACACAAATATTTACACCAACGAAAATGGAACCAGCTTCACTCTTCACCAAGAGCTTCAAGGAGCAACTTATTCTAGCTTAGATTGGGGAGATTATGACAATGATGGAGACCTCGACCTGGTAAGCAGTGGCTATACAGGTACAATAGTTACTGACCAAGGGCAAACAGAGTATGTTAATCCAATAACAAATATTTATCAACAAAGTGTAAGCGGCCAATTTGCATTAGATTCTTCATTATATATGTTAGACAGTGTTGGACTCTCTTCTACTCAATGGGGAGACTATGATAATGATGGGGATCTTGATTTATTAGTTACTGGAGAAACGGAAGAAAAAGAACTAATTACTCGAGTATATGAAAACCTAGAAGGATTTACAAACTCAAATAATGAGCCCACAAAACCAATAATGCTCTTAAGCGAAGTGAATATAGATTCCGTTAGCATTAGCTGGCAAGGTGGTTTTGACACTGATAACAAAATTGGATCAGGGAAAACTTCTGATCTCGCTTTGAAGTATCAATTGCAAATGGGCGAAGATCAAAATTATAGCCTTGCTGGTAATACACATTCAATCATTTCAGGGAAATATGGAACGGGAAGAATGGGTTCTAGATCAGGAACGAATCATGTTATCAACAGTTTACCAGAAGGAAGATACCAGTGGAGAGTAAAGTCTATTGATCACAGTTTAGGTTCCTCAGAATGGTCTGATTGGGACTATTACTATATTGATCAAACTGCTCCAAAAGTTGATACGATTCAAGTTAATTATGGTGTTGGTGGTCAAATAATTATCATCGTCAATTTTAAGGAAGAATTCGAAATAAATAATTCCTCAGAAGCAGAACCATTTATCTATGCAATGCATCCAGACATGGATGATATTAATGGCGATCAATTAAATGATACATTAATCGTAGTTAAACAAAGTTATAGCGCCACCGTTTGGACAGGTTTGCTTAGCCTTCCAAATGATTACGTTGGAAAATCAATAAAATTACATATATCGAATGCAAAAGACATGCGCGGAAATATAATGGAGCATGCAATATTTTTTAAAACACCTCAAAAAATTATATCTCAAGCTGGAGGAAGTGTAATAAGCTCTGATGGAAATATTTCAATCTTATTCCCTCAAAATGCAGTAAATGAAGACGTATCAATTTCAATTAACTCGTTAAGCGAGATAGCATCCATAGATACAAATCTTATATCTAACTTTTACAAAATATCACCATCTGATTTAGAACTAAAAAAACCGACTATTGTAAGAATAGCTGTCCCCAATAACTATGTAAGCGCCAATCAACTAAATCAAAATCTTTATATTGGGCAATTGGATACTTCTAGTGGAAAAAAAACGCCTATCGGCGGATCAATAATAAGTGTAAACGGAACTCCGTACTTACAATCTCAATTATCGCAATTAGGTGTTTTTGCAGCCTTTAAATCAGATAGCACAATCAGCGTTGATTCATTAAATACGGATAAGGTAATATGCCAACCAAGAATATTCTCTCCCGCAGGTTCTGTATTTGAATTCCCACATACAAATATTTTGTTTGATCTCTCCAGTTCAGATAACGTTACGGCGAGAATATTTAATGTCTCTGGGAAAATAAAAAGGACATTAAAACCAGACCAAAAACTAGGCCCAGGAAGCAATGTAATTGTTTGGGATGGTAAAGATTTTGATGGCAGTGTAGTGCCAAGCGGTTTATACATTGTAACTCTTGAATCTTCTGAATCAATATTTAGAACGACTGTAGGAGTTCTAAATCGATGAAAAAATTATTTATTTACCTTATTATTGTTTCTTCATCACTAATCTCTCAAGAGCAACTTTTCGTTGGGACTCGCCCACTTGGTATGGGCGGTGCTTTCATCGCGGTGGCAGATGATGGAAATACAATCACTTGGAATCCAGCAGGTCTTCCTCGTTTAAGAAGAAAAGAATTTACTTCGAGTTATGCTGACCTTTATGCTATGGACATATCTCATTCATATGCAGGCATTGTATGGCCATTTGGTGACCGCGTTGCGATAGGATTTGATTGGTCAAGTATTGGTTTTGATGATCAAGAACTAAACTATAGTGATAATAAACTAAACTTTTCCCTAGGCTATCAACCATTTAAAATCTTTTCAATCGGCGGAACCTTTAAATATATATCCAGAGATATGGGCCTTGATGGAACTTCTTATGGAAAATCAACAGGAATTGGATATGATTTAGGCCTTTTACTTTCTCCACATAAAAAACTGCGATTTGGTTTAGGTGTTTATGATTTGGGTGGAACAAATGTTACCTACAAACAAAATAAAGTAGATGAACAGCTATTAGGACAAGCATTCAAACTTGGAATTGCCTATTTCCCAATAGAAGGGTTAACCCTTGCGATGGATATAGATAATGACAGAGCACATGTTGGTGGAGAATATTTTGTAAAAAATCGTATTGGGTTTAGAGCTGGTTTCCAGCAAGATCTTAATGGTGAAGAAAAACTTAGGATCCCCTCTATCGGTTTTACTCTAAAATTTAAAAGTGTTGTTTTTGAATATGGGTACGAAGCGCATCCTTATCTAGAGCCCACATATAGATATTCCTTATCATTGCAGTTGAGTCCTGCTGTTGTAAGTATTAATTCGGCAAAAATAAACCATAATCCTATCTTTAGATCTTTACATAGATATTATGAAGGTAACCCCTTTGTAAAAGCAAGCATCAAGAATATTTCTGATGCTGAACTACCTGTTGATGTTTCATTTTATATCCCCACTATGATGGAAAACCCACATACTGAGTCGATTATCCTCCCACCAAAATCTGATGAGACATATAACTTAGGTGTCTCTTTTTCTTCAGATGTTTTAACATCGGCAAAAGCCTCATTTGATAATCTTGTTCAGCCTGATATTAAAGTCACCTATAAACAAGACGGTGAAGAGAAACTTGCACAGAAAAAATTAGAATCATCTTATGTTCTTGGAAAAGGAAAATTGACTTGGAGTGATCCTGAAATGATTGCTTCTTATTTTACGACCCAAGATGTTGTTGTTGATAAATTTGCCAGGACAAATATTCAGGCATTCTCTGAAGTCTTAAAAAAATATTTTGGTAAAACAAATTTAGGTAAGGCAATTATTTTGTATGATGCCTTAGGTACATTTGGCTTAGTTTATAATGTTGACCCTTCTACCCCATTCCTACAAATATCAGATGACAAGTCAGCTTTTGATACTGTTAAGTATCCTTGGGAACTTTTAGATGATAAAATAGGTGACTGTGATGACCTGGCTACATTATACAGCACCTTATTAAATAATATTGGCATTGAGACTATGTGGCTTGATGTTTTTAAACCTGGTGAAGGTCACGTCTTTTTAATGTTTGATAGTGGTGTCGATCCAGATGATGTTGACCGTTTATTTTTAGATCGAAGTGAAGTCGCTGTTTTTGATGATAAGGTGTGGATACCTGTTGAAGCGACCTTAGTTGGAAAGCCATTTTTTAGCGCATGGAAACAAGGCGCACTAAAATATTCACAAATGAAAGCAGATCAATTCATAAATGAAATAAACATGACAAAGGCGATGGCAAAATACCTGCCTGGTTCTATTGCTCCAGAAGAAGTATACATCCCTGACCCAACCGGAGTCAGTGAACTTCTAGAGGAAGATATTAGACAATATATTAAATGGCTTGATCAGGTAGTAGCAAAAGGAATCGAAGGAAAATTAGAAACGGCAGATGATTATTATGATGTTGCTGTACTTTATATGGAATTTGGAAGATACCAAAGTGCCATTGACAACTTAAATACGGCAATGAACATTACGCCAAACTTCCCAGATGCTTTGAATACTCTAGGCGTTTGTTATACAAAGCAGGAAGAGTATGAAACATCTATCGAATTTTATAATAAAGCATTAGAGCAACAATCAAACCACCCCGGGTTTATGCTGAATATTGCGATTTCGCAATTTATGCTAGGGAATAAAGGTTTAGCAAAACAAACTTATGATGAGGTCGTTCAGATTGCTCCTTCATTCTCCGGAAAATTAGAAGATATTCTTGGTGCTGCTAAAGCATCAATGGGGCCAATGGCTAGCTCAAATACAATCAACTTATCAGCAGATCTGGAGGCAGATTTAGATGCAGAATCATCAAAAGGATTAAATGACCTTAAAGAGTCTGCTCCAAAGCTAGAACCAGAAGCAGTGCAACGTGCTTCTTATAGAGCGAGAAGAGCAAAGAGTGATAATGCTGTTGGGATTACCTTTGCACAAATTGGGAACAATGCAATGGCCGTTGATTATTTTAGAAAAGCACTCGACAAAGATTCTGAAAATGATGAATATAAAATCAATCTAGCAGTAGCGTTATATCGCGTCAGAAACTATGATAAAGCATTCCAAATCTTCGAGGAAGTGAAACTTAAAAGCCCAGAATTAGTAGGTCAAGTAAGCTTCATAGAAACCATGGGTGAAAAACCTTCGAAATACAAAAAATTTGATTAATAATGCACAATGTTGTAATATTCAATTGATGAAAAAGTTCCATTACATATTACCTATATTATTCTTCTCTTTCATAACTGCCCAAGATGACGATGAAGACATCAACATGGATGATCTTTGGGATACTACCGTCTGGGAAGAGATTGAAGAAATAAATGAAGTTGAAGGAGAAGTTGAACAAGTAATAACTGTGGCTGGTGTTAGAGGCGCAGAGGCTGAAGACGAAGCTCTACATCACCTTTATTATAGAAAATCTATGAGAGGGCCTAATAAGATGGAACTACAGTCAGCTTTAGGAAAACTTATGAAAACACTTAGCCGCTTAGAGAAAAAAGATAAAAGTCATGCTAAGATTCCTGAAGTCAGACACTATATGATTCAAATATATCGGAAGCTAGGTGATGAGAAAACCGCTAGAGCTAAAGAACAGGAACTAGTTACTCTTGCTCCAGACTCAAAATGGGCAAAAGCTTACGCTGCAAAATAAATAGTTATTTCTGTATCCTTAGTCCAAATCCAAATTGCATACCTGTAGCGTTATTAAATATTCCACCTAACTGACCGCCACTAATATCAAATATAACTGAGCCCATTTTAAGGCTCATGCCAGTTCCCCATCCGAAACCATTTTCACCTCCTAATGATAATCCGAGGTAAAATGGAACTTTAGATTCCGGAAAAAATTCTGACCCTAACGAAATAAGTGGCGTATTACTTGCCCAATAACTTTTTCCAAAATCAATTTGGATGTTTGCATCTAAGGTCACCCATTCTTCAGCTTTATAAGTACCGCTAATATTTATCGAAGTCGGTAAACTCGTTTTATAACTAGAACTCTCTTTTACCTCAGATTGCTCTAGGAGGTTTGTGATAGAATCCGCTTCCGCTATCTCTTCTGGCGTAAGCTCTCCCTTAACACTAGCTGTATATACGGTTGCACCACTCCACTTAAATGATGAGAATATATTATCTATGCTAGCGCCAACAGTCAGTTTTTCATCAATTTCAGTTATCATTCCTAAATCAAACCCAATCCCAATTGGAAGAGAACCCTTTTGAATAGAATCATCTATGGAAACTGGAAGAGATAAACCTAATTCTATATCAGCATCAATTAGAGTATTAGAACCGGTACCTTGCAGTTTTCCATTAACGCTTTTAGTATGCACTTCTGCAAGACCAATGAGAAGATTAGACCTGAAACCAGCATAACTTTTCTGGCCGAATGGAATAATACCTGGTTTAATTATAAACCCTTTTGAATAAGATATTGGTAAGTAGGTAATGTGCTCAATTTCTAAAGAATTAATATTTAATTCTTTGCCTTTTTCTATCCCTATAAACGGGACTTGAGCGAGGCTACTAGGAATATTTATAGAAGTATAACTTACTACTTGCCCAAGACTAACTACATTTGACCCAAAACTAAAATTCACTAATGGTAGACTTGATAAAACCGGTAGCTGAATATTGATATCATTAGAAATACCTTTTAAAAAATCTTTTCTTTCCTGAGCATTCCTTAAATCCTTGCCTCCAAATAATTGATCACTAATCCAATTAGGAGTAATAGAGCCACTCCCTAATCCAAATGACATATTGAAAAGACTCATGCTGAAATTAGATTTAGAAGCTAGTGAATCAGAAGATACAATAATATCTTCTTTTTTAACAGAAAGTGAGTCAATATCACTTTTTTGGGAACTTTCAGATTCTGAAAAGTCATTATCAGAACTATCACTATCAACATTATTTACGTCTCCAAATTCTTCAACTAATTCAGTTGAATCTTTTAATGCCTCGGGATTGTAAAGAGTGTCTGCCTTGGATTGATTTGAATTATAACCTAATGTCGCAGGATTATGAAAAACATTCATTTGTCCATGCATTCTTAATTTATTTGCACCCGTCGTGGCAATATCCAATGGATTAGTTTGAGTGAAAACGAAGGAATATAATAGAAAAAACCTGATTGCATTTTTCATTTTAGTCTTCGCCCACTAACGTAGATAAATCGATGGAAGATGATACTCCATCGATTGTTATTTTAAGTGTATCTGTACTCAAAAATTTTACGGGGGCACCATCATTGGATACAATACTGATTTGTGGTTGTATCCAACTAGGAGAACGCCTCAATAATTGAAATGCATTCTCATCTAAAAATATTGTATCAACCACACTTGCATCCGGACCAAATGTAAACCCAGATAATAAAGTATCAACTTCTCCATTTTCAATAGCTAATGAATCAGGAGCTAAAAGGACCGATACGCTAGCACCAAACCCCCATTGATTATTAATAGTCATAACAAGCGCTGCATCAATGATTTCATCAGGGATACCAAGACTATCTCCTTGCTCAACAAACTCAACAGGATCTGGACTTATCAATGCACCAGCATCAACAATGAACATTAATGGTGCTCTAACCGTCATAACACCCGAAAGAGAATCATTACTTGCAACTGTTCCAACAGAGTCCAAGTTCCCAACTTGAGCTGATCCTCGCGCTACAATACGATCAGGCCTAATGTTAATAAGTTCAGATGCATTTGAAATTTGAATATTCGGATTTGCATGAATATTTTGATTAACCGTTCTAGTTATTGAATCACCATTTGTGTCATTATATGCAGTAATGCTTAGATTAAGATATACAGGAAGATCAATACTAGAATTAAAATCAAGAAACATCTCTACATCATTAAAATCAAATCCATCAAGCTCTTCTGGAAGAGCATCAATTGTTTGTTCAACAGGATCGATATCAATTGTAACTGGATTAATCTGGCCTGTAACAGATTGAAAAGCCATATCGGTCATATTCACTGTAATAGAAATAGAATCGCTCAAAGACAAGGTCATTTCCTGATCAGAAGGCAACGAAATATTTGAAATATAGTTTACGCTTTGAGTATCAACATCAGAAGGCAAAATTAAATTATAACCACTTAGGTCTATCTGAATTTCAGAAATTCCAGAGTTAATTGTAAAAGTAGTATCCAACGAAACTGAGTTTTTATAAAATTCAGTAATCTGAAAAAACACATCAGCAACAACTCCAATACTATTATCAATTGATAGAGAAAGTTCGCCAGACTTAAGTAGCGCATTATGAACAATTGTTGAATCATCTAAAGATATCGAGTTTGAATCTGACATTGCATCCTGTGCGAAAAAACCTCGAACAGTTGAAAAGCCTAAACCAGTAACAGAAATATCGATATCAATGGAATCTAGCAAGCTATAAGTACCAACCTCATATACAGTTTGAACATCAGCGATATAGTTTAAAGACTGGCTGTTTCGTGGCATGATAATTTTATAGCCATTCAAATCAACTTCTATTGGATCTAGGACTCCAAACATCGCACCTGTATTGATTACTAAAGGTTCATTACTCGTACTATTAATTATTTCATTAATAGTAATCACCGCTATTGGTGCACCTTCAGAACTAGTGTTTATACTATTTGAAACATCTAAAATAAGGCTCCCACTATTTAAGCTAGCTTCAAGAATATCCGAATCACTCTCAATATTTATCTCTCCATCAAAACCAAGGTCCTGCGGGGTTACCATTCCTTCAAAATCTGAAAATACTAACTGCTGACCTTCAACTAAACCTTCTAAAACAATATTCACTATTATACTATCTGTAGATTTAATCTCAACAAAATCATCACCCGAATCGTTTGTAGTAACGTCGTATGAGTAAATGACAGACTGGTTATCGATATCCATTGATAGCGTGTAACCAGATATATCTGTTTCGTTTAAAATATTTTGTGAGTTTGAAGATATGTTTATACTCGTTTGAAAATTATTACCATTTGCTGCTTTTAATGATGGGATGGATAAAATCATACCACTTGCCACGCTCATGTAATTATCAATGCTAATTGATAGTTTTCCACCACTGATTGTTGCAAGAACTACTTTATTTGAATCTGCTGCTAAGCTAATCGAACTAGATTCTGAAATAGTTTGAGTCGGTATTTTAGCATTAGCTAAAGTAACCTCAAGCCCACTTCCTGAAATCTCAACAGAAAATGAAGAAAGTTTAGCGGTATCATTAATTAACACATTGTCATCTCCTGGACTACTTCCTGTTACTTCAACAATGATATTGCCAGGTAGCGTAAGGCCAGATAGATCTAGAATGGCTGACTGCTGCGAGCCACTATTAATTGGTCCTTGGATAGTTGTTGTTCCACCCACTATTTCTGTTCCATCTGATTTTTTCAATTTAACATCTACATCGCCAAGAGGAATTACAAGGT
>Ga0114997_10002621_pt1 | contig 14436 bp, 7 predicted proteins | sample ArcticOcean_MG_C_2_FD_87045 | JGI IMG/M metagenome (GOLD analysis project Ga0114997, IMG submission 87045) | Marine microbial communities from western Arctic Ocean - ArcticOcean_MG_CB4_136 | ecosystem: Environmental > Aquatic > Marine > Oceanic | place: Arctic Ocean: Canada Basin | collected... | reverse complement strand
AGATGAGACTCGCGATGCGGTTTTAGTGCCCTGTTTGTCAGTTTTCGCTCGAAACGCAGACATTCTGTCGAATTTTAAATTTTTGTAGGGGAATGGTGTTGGTTAGTTTTGTCAAAATGGTGCAAGGAGGCACGACGTGTTGATGATGATGACGACGATACCGTCCCCCCACCTAATGCGCACAGACACCAAACGCGCAAAAACCAAAGAAAGATCCGAACGCATATCGTCTGTGTTCAATCGCACGAATAACAACGTCGACGACGACATCCAAACGTCTTCGAGATTCTTAGCGCAAAAAGGAGAAAAAAAACGTCCGTTGGAAAGAGGGGTACAAACAAACACACAAAAAAAACAAACTGGATTGAATTTCACATACCTCGATTGTATCTTGTCCATCGTTTGCGCCGAACTCGGCGGCTTATTACCAGTCGCGGTGTTATTTGCATTCGCGTCCATCTCTTGCATCACTCGCGCCTTCGAGCGGGTGCGTGTGGCGGCAGAGCCACCACCACCTTCGTCGCTCATCATCTTTTTTGACGACAACTCTCCCCCTTTTTGGGCTTTTTCTCTTTCTTTCTTTCAAAATTGAGGAGGAGACAATCTCTCTCTTCTCTATTAAAACTCTGTGGTCGTGGCAACAAACAACAACCTTTATTATTCGTAGTAGCTCTTTCTCTTCGATGATGGTATTTTTAAACTCTTTCAGAGAGATGTGATAGTAGCGCGCGCGCGATGTGTGTGCGTGAGACAACGAACGAACGAACGAGAGCAATTTTTTCTTTTTGACGAACAAACAAACGTCTGTCTCCAAGAAAAAATCAGAGTTCATTTTCATACCCTAAATAATACATTCGTGGTTTTTTTTGGGTCACTCTTTCTTGTCATACTTGTCATACCTAACTAATAAGGTCTCCTCCCTTATTTACGCGAAGAGCAACCCGAAAGAAGAGAGCACGCATTAACACGCATCATTAACACAAAAGAACGTGTCGACCGCGATTCTTTATAACTATGTAATAATTAGGTACCTGATAATAATAATAATATCAATACTAACGAAGATGATGATGATGTTGAGAGTTTGAGAGACCAGAAAGAGAGAGAGAGAAAGAGTTAACAAACAAAAAATGTTTCGTCGTTTAGTGCACAGGAACCCGCCGAAAGAGGAAGAGGTACAGCAGAGAAAAGAGATTTTGAGAAGAGAACCGACGACGGGGGAACGGTTTGCCGCTGGCGCGTGCGCGGGCGCCTTATCGAGATTCTCCACGGCGCCTATCGATAGAGTAAAACTGTTGTTTCAAATCCAATCGGATGGAGGGAATTTCACGTTCCAAAAAGGCATGCAGACGACAAAAAATATCGTGAAAAATGAAGGCGTGACGGCGTTATGGCGAGGCGCAACGCCAGCAATTGCACGAATCTTGCCGTATTCCGCGACAACGTTTGGGACATATAGCATATACAACAAGTTATTGATCAAAGCGATGTATGACGAAGACGATTTGGATTTCACGGAACAGCAAAGCGGGACGGTGCTTACGCGTTTCACCGCGGGCGCATTAGCCGGAACGACGGCGACGGCGTTGACCTACCCTCTTGATTTGTTACACGCCAGAAGTGCTGCGTTTGTGGACGGTGCTGAGTCGAGTAAACACTTAAAGCGGTTTAGCGGGTCTCTAACAGAAAGTTCGAGGGTGTTGTTCAGAGCCGTGACCACAGGGGGCGGCGTGAAAGCGCTGTACACGGGGATAACGCCGACGCTCATGGGGATTGTTCCGTACGGAGGGATTTCGTTTGCAGCGTACGAGACGTTAAAGAGTAGATTTGAGCTGAGCATTAGAAGGCATCCGCAAGCGTTTGAGGACCACCCGAGAATATTGATCGCCGGGAAATTAGCCGCCGGCGCAACCGCCGGTATGATTGCGCAAACCGTCACGTATCCTTTACACATCGTTCGACGACGATTACAAGTCGGCGGCGTTTCGAAAAACCCCGCCTCACCGGCAGGGACGCCTGGGTGTAAACCGATGTATTCTTCGGTGTCGCAAGGCTTATTACGCATTTATCAAACGGAAGGTTTACGAAACGGTTTGTTCAAAGGTGTTACGCTGACGTGGTTGAAAGGCCCGTTGGCGAGCGCGTTGGGATTCACCGCGAACGATATATTTCAGAACATAATTCACGATGCTCGCGCGGAATTATCAAACTCGCCCCCCACGCCAACACCGGCGACGTACGACGAGAGAAAACAAATATCGAGTTTAGAAGCGCTCATCGCCGGCGCCACGGCTGGAGCGTGCGCGAAAACGACCATAGCGCCTTTAGATCGCGTCAAAATCATGTACCAAGTAGATCCAAACAGAAAGTTTACAGTAAACAGTGCGTTTGAGTTGGGGGAAAAAATAGTCAGAGAGGATGGGGTTATTGCATTATGGCGTGGGAATGGCGTGCAGATGCTTCGAGTCATTCCGTACGCGGCGACGAGTTTTTTCGCCTTCCCAAAGTATTTAGAAAAAACGACGCACTATCTGAGCGATGGAAACGAAAGTTCGGGAACGCCGACCTTTGCGCGATTCGTTGCCGGTGCGATGTCGGGCGCGACGGCGACGACGTTGACGTATCCACTCGACTTATTGCGCGCGAGATTTGCGGCAGGTGCGGAAACGCACAAGAAAGCAGCCATTGAAGATTTAGTCGATATCATCAAGAAAAGAGGGGTTCGCGGATTGGCGTCTGGATTAACGCCTACGCTTTTAGGAATAATGCCTTACGCTGGAATTTCGTTCGCCACGTTTGAAACCTTGAAAGCGGCGTCGATAAAAATGAAACAGCATGAACAAAAAGATGGCGACGACGTGAAAATGGACGATTCCTCGTCGCGCGAGGACCTCCCGGTGACGAGCCGTTTACTGTTCGGCGGTTTTGCCGGTTTATTGGCGCAGACATGCACGTATCCGTTAGATATCATCCGACGACGAGTACAAGTACACGGGCAAGTGAATGGAACATCTTCCGTCGTAAGTGCACTCGTGCACATAGGCAAAACGGAAGGATTATCGGGACTGTACAAAGGATTGACGATGAATTGGATGAAGGGGCCTCTGGCGGTGGCCATATCTTTCACGACAAACGACATGGTGAAAGCTCGAATAAAGCAGTGGCACGAAGAGAACGACGAATAGTAGAAGTAGCAGATCAGCGTTGAATTGTAAACTAGTAGGCGCATTAATATAGCAAAATATTTATAAGACTTGAAAACTAAATAACGAAGTTTACCGCTTTCCCTGGAGCAATAATTCCTTTCTCGCAAACGATCTCGTCGATATCCTCCACGAGATCGTACGATAAGCACAGTTTACGCAAATTCGAAATCATTCCTGGTTCGATGACGAAATCTTGGATATCGTTGTGTAGCACGGAATCAATACCGACGCGTTCGTGAAACTTGATCGTTTCAGCAGCGACGAGCACCTGCACACCCCTACTTTTCGCCGCGTTGCAAAAGCTCGCAGATCCGGCTCGAGACATAATTTTCCCGTTCGCGAGGACGGCGCTCGCGCCAATGCAACAAACCATGGATTGGTCTGCTCCGTCTCTACTATTACTGAAGCGTTGAAAGACCACATCCATGCCGTGCATGAGCGTATATTCGCACGAAATGTCCGCATCGAGGAGATGATTTAACGTTTTTCGTCCCTCAAACGATGGCGCGGCGTCGACTATGGTGACGCACATGTTTTCGTATCCGCTCTCTTTTGCACGTATTAATGATTTCACAACCGATTCAGAATGTCCAAATGTCACCACGTGTTGAACTTGCTTCTCCGCGTAATAGGTCGAAAGTATTTTGACGATCGTCTCGACCGCTCTTTCGACGTATTCTTTCAAAGTATCTTCGAGATGTTCGAGCGTTTTCTTCTTTTGAGCTTCAACTGTCATCATCTCCGCGTCGTCTCTGGCTTCTTTCAATTTCTCACCTTGAGAAAGTACTGCTAAGTGTGTTTTTAACGATTTCACGGCGTTCCCCATGCTCGTAGAAATCGGTCGAGCCTCTTGAATTCTCGAAATGACGTGGTTAATCAAAACTAACAACGCTTGCGAATAGCTCCCAGATTTGTGCGAGTACGATTGCACGACTTCCTTTAAACACAACAACAGTTGACGAACTCTGTTCGTACTTCCCACGCACTTTCTCGTTTGATATGCTTCTGCTAATCTTTCCACGCACGGATACTGAAACTCGATCAAATCGAGGTCGATTTTATTTGACGTGGACGTTTGATGCAAATTGAGGTGCGAGAAATGCTGCTCGCAAAAGTGCGAATCTTTGCGCGTCTTTGTCCGAACGTCCGTGAACGATCGATGCGTCTCGTCCGTGGAACCACCTCCTACTGTCGAGGCACTCTTATCGCCGCTACCACTCGGCGCGCTACCCCCTTTACTAGTAGTAGTAGTAGTGCTACCACCCTTCTCTTGCTTCTTCTTCGTCGCGGCGCTGTCGCTACTCTTCTCTTGTTCCTTCGCCGCTCTTTGCGCCTCTTGCTGCGCCCTTCGTTCTGCTTTCGACGCCACTTTTTGTAATTTCGGTTCCGGTTTCCCTTCTGAAGCCATTCTCGCCAGATGTTCTTGTCGTCTGCGTTCTTTTTCCTCAGCTTTTCGTTTCTTTTCTTCGTCTTTATCGCTCTCTGGAAGAGGAGGAGGAGGAGGAGGGGCAGGAGCACCATCAGCTTCTTTTTCTTGCACCGGCTTTTCTTCTTTCGTCTTCTTCCTCTCTGGAATTTGTTGATGCAAAGAAGACACGTTTAAGACGCTTCCAAACCCGGCCGTGATGGATGCCACCGCGGCGTCGTCGTTCTCTTCTTTATTCGTCGCGACGACGACGGCACCATCGTTCGTACTGCTCCCAATCACCGCAGAGGACGACGACGTTGTTTTTTTACTGCCGCCGGTGTTTGTATTCGTCGTCGTGTTCCCGTCTTCTTCGCCGATGGTAAACCCAACTTGTCGAACAATCGGTTGCGGTTTAGACGACGACGAAGACGACGACGGCATCTCGTCCGTTCCCTTTTAGTCTTCTTTGTCTTCTTCTTCTTCCTCTTCTTCTTCTCTCTGAGAGGTTTTTTCTGACGAAGAAGAGAAGTCTTTTTCATTCGAAAAGTGAATTTGTTGAACACTTCACAGGAAGAACACACTTTTACGCAAAAGACAAAAGACAAAAGAAAGAAGAAAGAAGAATGATCTCGACGACGACGAGAACGAGAGCAGCGAGAACGAGAACCTTTGCCTCGTTTCCTTTCTTCTTCTTCTTCTCCTTCTTCTTCTTCATCTTCTCTCTCGTAAAAGTGGGGGCGTTTAAAGCGCAAGATTTCAAGACGTGCGAAACGTCGTCGTTTTGTAATCGCCACCGGGACGCCGCGCCGAAAGCGTATTCTATCGGGAAGTTGATTGTACCATCATCAGCAGCAGCAGCAGCGTCGTCGTCGTCGTCGTCGCAAGAGCGCAGTAATAGAAAGGAAGAAGACGAAGATGAAGCGTCATTCGATGTGTTCTTAGATGATATGAAAACATCGGTGGAGATGAAACTGAATGCGTACGCGAACGGTGCCGTGCGACTCCGGTTCGACGATATCTTACACCCGAGGTACGTGCCGAAAAATGTCTTGGTACCAGAGGAAACCGTGAAGGCGTTACAGACGAAATGGGTGGTAGAGAGGAACATGGAAAAGAACGCGGAGAGCGGGAAGACAGAAACGGTGTTGAAAATGGTTGCCAGCGGGATGAACGTTCGCGTTCGCGTAGAGCACGAAACGCCGCTGGCTGTGGTCGTGGAACGAGACGGTGTTGAAGTTATGGCGTTCAATCGAGAAGAGACGTTCGCGTTTGAGACGGTTGATGATGTGAGTGGTCTCGCTCGAGAAGGAGACAACACGGTAGAAACGTTCAACTCGCACACGGATTCGAGACCGTACGGAAACACGGCGCTTTCGTTCGACGTGTCGTTCCCGAACGCGACGGACATGTACGGTTTACCGGAACGCGCGACGAGTCTGAGCTTGAAATCTACGACTAAACGACCGTCGTCGCAAGAAGAGGTGGATCAGAAACTACATCACGAATCAGAACCGTACAGATTATACAATTTAGACGTTTTCGAATACGAATCGGAATCCCCTTTTGGATTGTACGGATCCATCCCGATGTTGCTCGCGCACGGGAGTAAAAATGTAAATGGAGCCGGGAAGGACGACGGCAAGGCGAGGGAGACGATATCGGCTGGCATGTATTTCCACAATCCGACAGAAACGTACGTGGATATCATTAAAGAGGAAAGTTCGTTAGACGAGCGCACGTCGCATTGGATGGCAGAATCCGGTGCGCTCGATTTGTTTTTGTTTCCAGGACTGGATTTTGCGAGCATTCATAAAATGTACGGCGATTTTCTAGGCACGACTGCGTTGCCGCCGTTGTTTTCTCTCGGATACCACCAGTGTCGCTGGAACTATCGCGACGAGCAAGATGTGGAGGAAGTGGACGCTGGATTTGATGAGCACGACATTCCATACGACGTCATTTGGCTCGACATTGAACACACGGACGGGAAAAGATACATGACGTGGGACAGCACAAAATTCCCAACGCCGGAACGCATGATTAACGATATCGCAGAAAAAGGGCGCAAAATGGTTGTCATCATAGACCCTCACGTAAAGAAAGATGACAAGTATCCAATATTCAAAGAGGCCGAGTCGAAACAGTATTACGTGAAAAAGAACGACAAAACGACGGATTTTGACGGCTGGTGTTGGCCAGGCTCGTCCATGTATTTAGACGTCACGAGCCCGGACGTTCGTTCGTGGTGGGCGTCTAAATTTGCCTTGGATTCGTATAAAGGCTCGACGCCTGATTTATACGTGTGGAACGATATGAACGAACCGTCCGTGTTCAACGGGCCAGAAATTACAATGCAAAAAGATTTGATCCATCACGGCGAGGTCGAACACAGAGAAGTGCACAATGTTTTCGGCATGTATTATCATATGGCAACGGCAGAAGGTATCGAAAAGAGACAAAACGAACGACCATTTGTTTTATCTCGCGCTTTTTTCGCAGGGACGCAAAGAATAGGTCCGATTTGGACTGGCGACAACGCCGCAGATTGGGAACATCTCAGAGTCTCCGTTCCGATGGTCTTGACGCTTGGACTTACCGGGTTACCATTCTCGGGCGCAGACATTGGTGGTTTTTTCGGCAATCCTGATTCTGAATTGCTCGTTAGATGGTATCAACTCGGTGCTTTCTATCCTTTCATGCGTGGACACGCGCACATTGACACGAAACGTCGCGAGCCGTGGCTTTTTGGTGACGAAAATACAAACTTAATTCGCGAGGCCATTCGAAACCGGTACCGATTGTTGCCTACGTTTTACGCGCTCTTCGATGAAAACAGTCGATTAGGCACTCCAATCGTGCGGCCGTTGTTTTATGCATTCCCAGACGACACGAGAGTCCTTCGCAAAGATGATTGCTTCATGCTCGGCGACGCGTTGCTCGTATACCCAGTCATGGAAGCCGGGGCTTCCCAAATTGAAATATATTTACCAAAAGGCGTTTGGTACGACATCGATACGAACGAAAAGCACTTTGGTCCAAAAGAGTTCATGAAGAAAGTCACCATGCGCGACATTCCGCAGTTTCAAAGAGGTGGTAGTATTCTAATCACAAAGGAACGCGCGCGTCGTTCTACGAAGGCTCAACGAAACGATCCAATCACTATTTCCATCGCCCCGGACGAGAAAGGTGAAGCGCGAGGTGCGTATTACAACGACGACGGCATATCGTTCGCGCACGCGTCACCGAGTGGACGCAACAGGAAGAAACTGTGGTGGTCTCGTTACGCCCTCGCGACGAGCACATATGACCCGGTTTCATCGAAGGTACCATTTTTTATCGACGAAACCGAAGTAGAGCGCGTGCGCGTATTAGGAGATGACGAATTAAACGCGTCATGGAAACAAGCAAACTTAAATCCGCCTCGATCGCCACAAAAGAATACCAGCGACGTAGCTTTTGAAAGCAACGGCGTGCTGAACATTAACGCGCCGTTTTCGTCCATGCACGGCGTCTTTGTCATAGGATTAGTCAAGTAATTTATTAGAATAATACTTCAATTGTATTTTGTGTACGCACTGCGAGACTGTACGCCGATACACACGAACACAAAAGGAGAGTGTGCATCATCACTCTTTTTCTCTCCTCAAAAAAACAAAAGATGGATACGCAAATTTTACAAACACAATAAAACAAAACAAAAGAGAAGGAGGAAGATATACGAACGCCGATGATTGCGGTTGCTTCCACCTCATCACGAGGAGGAGTGACAGTTTCATCATCGACGTCATCCTTCGATCGTGCTTCGCTCGTCTCGCATCACGCTGCTGCTCACAAACATCAACGCCGGCGAGGAAGAACGCAAAGATTAAACGTCGTCGTTCACGAGCAACACGACAAAAGCGACAACGCTGAACAACAGTCACCTTCCTCGTCGTCGTCAAATCAAGGATCGTCTAAGGACGACCGCGGCGAGGATGATATCAGCACACGTTTTCGCGAATCGAAGATGAAATCGAAATCGTCAATGTCCGACGAAGACAGAGAAGAGGCTTTGGAACAAATGCGCGAATTGTTTATCCAACATCCAAAGGAAGGGAAAGTAGTGAACGAACTCGTCAAACAATTGAGAAACTACTCGCGACGCGACATAAATAAGAATAATTACGCAATAAAAGAAGCGCTGAAGGCACTGGAAGTACACAACGAGAGCGTCGACGAGAAGAGCGTGAGTTCAGGGACGTTGACGACGTGGGCAGTTTTACTCGAAAGCGAGAGGAACTATAAACTCGCTCGCGAAAAATTCGCTCTCGCGTGCGCGGTAGACTGGAAGAATTTCGCCGCTCCGCACGCATGGGGAATGATGGAACAGAAGAGAGGTAATTACGACAAGGCGAGAAAGTTGCTGATGAAATCTTTGGAAATAACGCCGAGGTCTACAACGTATAACGCGTTGGCAAATTTAGAAAATCGAGTCGGAGATAGAAAACAGGCGAGGAAGTATTACGAGAAATCCATCGAGAAGCAATCCGGGCGAAACGCTAGTGCTTCAAGTTCAGGATACACGCAATTTGCGTTGTTTGAAACTTCGTGTGGAAACTTTGACAAAGCGGAAGAACTGTTCGAGCGAGGATGGGCTCTTCTCAAATCGTCGAAATCTTCATCGTCCTCGTCTGAATCGGTACATTTATTGACGAATTGGGCAGACTTATTGAGTAAGCGCATGTTGACGCTGCAAAATCAAACTAATTCCGAGGTTGGCGATGTCGCGAATGGTAGAAATGGTAGCAGTAAGAGTAGCAGTAGTGATAGCAACGATTCTATTAGAAAGGTATTCGAAGAGCGTGTGAGCGAAAAATTTAGATTGGCGGCAAAATTAAATCCAAGCAGAGCAGAAACTTATACGTCTTGGAGTTTGAGTGAGAGGGCTTTTACGAGTAAATTTGATGCGAGTGATAGTAATAAGCGTTCGGTAACATCGCGCGAGTACGATATCATAACAGAGGGTATTAGAAGATGTCCTGGAGAGTCGAAACTTTATTTAGCAGAGGCGATGTATTTGCGAAGAGAAAATAGAACAGAAGAAGCGTTGGAAAAACTCGAAGTTCTTAGTGAAAGATCGTTCGGGAATCAGTTGGACGCTGGAATGTTTGACCCGCACGTCTGGCACGCTCTCGGGATGTGCAAAAGTGATTTGTTCGATTTCGAAGGAGCTGTTGAAGCTTTCGAGCGCGGGTCACGGGCTCGAAAAGACGGGATTCTTAATTTACCGTGTATCACTGCTGAGGCGCACGCTGAGTTTATCAACGGCAACGTGGGACGCGCGCGACAGTTATTCATCCTAGGACGCGACAAGTGCATGCAAGAAAAGAGAGTTCCACCGAGCGCCCGAGCGAGCCGACGGGAACGATCCACTCACAACAGATTATGGGCGCTGCTCGAAAAAAGAGCTGGAACAGAAGATGCGACTCGTGCGTTATTTGCAGCCGCGGTGAAAGAAGATAGATCCGATGCAACCGCGTGGATGCAGTGGGGCCAATGGGAAAAACGCGTGCAAGGTCCTGAAATAGCGCGAGATATGTTTAGAAACGGACTAAAAAGCGGGACGACACGTTTGTCAGGATTTCTGTATCAAGCGTGGGCGCTTCTCGAGCAAGAATGCGGCAACGACGACGTCGCTAGAGAATTGTTTTCCGATGGGTGCAAAGCGTGTAGTGATTTTGCCGAACTCTGGCACGGCTACGCTGCGTTTGAGGCGAATTGTGGTAACTATTCTCGAGCTCTTGAAATTGTTTCCGAAGCTGAATCCAATGGTGTCTCCACGCACGAACCTCTCATGCAACTCGCGGCTGATTTGTTACGGTTAAGCGGCGATATCGAAGGCGCGAACCAAAGAGTCCGTGAGCTGGACGATATGTTCAACACAACAAACAGAGACGTCGACAATCCAGGGAGGGAAGTTATTTTATAAGCGGGTCGTATGCGGTTACACTTTAGGATTTGTAATATTTTTGCTTTGGCAGTGAATCAAATTTCTTATCATTTACATCTATTTTTATCTTGATCGTAAGTTTGTCGGTATTCCTTCTGAATCCCATTCGGCGAGAGGTTTTCTCGAGCTTCCCAGCGGCCCCACGGTGGTTTCAATATCTTCCTTGACACCAAATTTCTCGATGATTTCTCGAATTTCATAACTCAAAACCGTCTTCTTTTCGCTCGCGAGAACGCGTCGCGCGAGTTCCTCGATTGCCGGTCTCTGTCTTTTTACAAACTCCATAGCTTCGTTTCGACTTTGGCGCATAATGTCTCGAATTTCAAATTCGGCCTTCGAATACATATCTTTATCGACATTAGAAAGGAGATAACCTCTTCTTTTATCTTTCAAGAACGTTGACAATTCGAGCACATCGTAATTGATTGAAAGCGCAAAGTACGAATCTTTCACGTCAGACATGCCAGCTTCGTGCACCATACTAATGGCGAGTTCACGAGCTCGCCCATCGTACGCCGCCGAAGCTTTGGAGTTTTTATCGAAACCGTAGTATAATTCCTCAAAGCAACCAGCAGAGTAAGCTACTCGCATCAGTCGGCGATGAAACGATTTGGTAAAAATTTTCGTTCGATCGTTGTCCGGTTCTGAGAGCAAACAAACTTGACCGGTGGTGTTGGATTCGCGCGCCAAGACTGTGACGAAAGATACTCTTGCGATGTCAGGCACGTGCATTTCGTAGGCGATAGCCGCCGCAGAGTGAATCAACGCCAAGCGCTTTTCGTTTTCGGGACCGATGGTGAACGGCAACAACTTCCCCATTATTTCTATATCCAAGGCAGTTCTAAAATCGGCATTTGTGACCGACTCTCGATTGTCCTTCGCCGCTTGCAAGCACGCCATATTCACGACTTGAGCGAGCTGTGCTCCTGAAAATCCGTCCATTTCTTCCGATAACGTAACCCAGTCGATTTCTTCCGCTAAGTTTTTATCTTTACAGTGAACTTGTAAAATTGCCATTCTTCCTTTAAACTCTGGTAAAGAGACAACAACTTTACGATCGAATCTACCGGCTCTGACGAGCGCAGAATCTAAAACGTCCGCTCTGTTCGTAGCAGCAATCACAACAACTTGCGTATCTGTAGCAAAACCATCGAGCTCGACCAACATTTGGTTTAACGTTTGATCGCGCTCGTCGTTCCCTGAACCACCTCCACCTCGAGGTCTTCCAACCGCATCGAGCTCGTCGATGAAAATAATCGACGGCGCTTGTCTCTTGGCTTGCGCAAACAAATCTCTCACGCGAGCAGCTCCTACACCGACAAACATCTCGACAAACTCGGAAGCAGTGATGGAAAAAAACGTGGCGCCAGCTTCACCGGCGACGGCACGGGCGAGAAGCGTCTTCCCGCACCCCGGAGGACCCGTTAACAAGACGCCTTTCGGCGTTCTCGCTCCCGACGCTTTAAATTTTTCAGGTTTCAAAAAGAAATCGACGACTTCAGTCAATTCAACCTTGGCCTGGTCGATACCGGCAACGTCTTCGAAGAGAACTACTTTACTGTCGTGATCGCGCATGGCCATCTTGGAATTCAATTTCCCTTTCTTCATCTTACGTCTGGAATCTTTTCCCTCTTCTTCTTTATCGCTGTCTTCTTTTTTCTTCTTCTTTTTCTCTTCCGTATCTTTCTTCTCCTCTACTGCTTCCTCTTGCCCTTGTTTCGTTCGCGCTTTTACGACTCTCGCACCTAGCTCTAAAAATGCATTTGCTCTTGGATCGAAAATTCCAGCTTCGCCTCTTTCTTCGCTTTCTCGCGCTTTCTTGCTCAACTTTCGCATTTGCTTTTCTTTCTTCATTTCCGCCTCTTGTATCAAACCCGCTTGGCGATTCTGAAATTCTTTTTGCAATTCCTTATACCGTTTGGCGTCTTTCCCTTCTTTATCTTTCAACCCAATCATGGAATCTTTGATGCGAATGAGCATCGCGTCTTCTTTTTCCATGGCGGCACGCTCTTCGTTTTGACGATCAATCTCTAACAATCTTTGTCGATCGTCCCAATCTTCTTGGAAACGCGTCATGTAGAAAACGGCGCCCCAAATTGCAAAGATCAAAAAGCCGGGAATGAAGTAATTGCTCGCAAAACCCGTTTTCGCATCCACTGAACTTCCGTCTGGTAGCACAGTTTCCAAAGAGAACGTGCTCTCCTCTTTCAACGGCATGGGATTAATCTCGAGCATTCTGAAAAGGTCTCGAAGTTCTCGACTGTCTAGCGTCGGCACTTGACAAACCGCGAGTCTACCGTCCGGGTATATCGCGTAATATCTCGCTATTTGACCGATAACGTCCACGTATACCTCGTCAATTCTTTCCTCGATTAAATCTAAACAAAACTTTGGATATGCGATGGATTGCCTGTGCTTTTGAAGCTTCGCACGACCCATTTGCGTAAACTGCAAGTCCTCGATAGAGAGCTTCTTTTGGTTCCGTAAATACGGATTTGAGGAAGCGTCCCCGGGAATATAGGAAGACTGTGGTAGATACCGTGGCATTCTCGCGTTTTGACCCCAAGAGCCTACTTGCAAGTGCCCTCGATCTGATCGCGCTCTCCAATACTCGTACGCTTTTTTCTTTTGCCTTCGAAACCAACGCACGCCCCCGAACGAAGGATCGGTCAAAATCGTTTCCCCTTTCGTACTTCTCTTCTTCGGCGACGTGGAGGAGGACGATGCTTTCTTCTTTCCAGTTGCATTCGTCGCGCTTTCGCCCGCCGAAGACGAAGAAGGAGTAGAAGAAGAAGGAGCTGACTTTTTCTTCTGTTTCTTATCAACCGATGCCAATGATCCCTTTCCCTTTGTCTTGGTCCCGGACGATGATGTTGACGTCTCTTTCGAGGCACCGTCGCCTCCTTTCCCGCCGAACAACGCGTTCACATGTACTCGTGCGCGTCCTCCTCCTCCTCGTCTGCTCCTTTTCGACGATGATGAAGGAAAAGAAGAAGGAAAAGGAGAAGAATTTAAACGAGAAGACGAGGAGGTTTGACGGCTGCTCCAAACTTCAGGACGCTTCGAAGATGACGACGCTTCTCCTCGGAGCGGAAGCGCAGGCACGCCACCTAACAGCATCGGAGACGATACCGACATGATGTTTGTGCGTGCGTGTGTACCTCTTTCTTTCCCTCTGCTATTACGACTACTCTGTGTAAAAATATAGATAAAGCGCGCGCGCCGTCACACCACAACAACTCTATTTATTTATGGAGCGTTTCGAGGAAGAGGGACAGAAAGCACTTTAAGACAGACGGGGGTTCTCCTTTTCTTTTTCCCTTCTCGAATCAGGGTTTGGCACACAGTTTCGCAGAAATCTTCCTGTACGAAAAAGAGAAAGAAACTCGTTTTCGGATATTTCGTTCACGTGGAATAACAGGCGTCTCTGTAGTACACACGCCTCCTTCACACCACCTCACAACTTTAATTGAAAAACGATTAAGAATAACGATGACATCAACAGTAGCGTCGATGGTGTCGACGTCGGCTTTTGTCTCGTCGAAGACGACGACGACGATGAGAAAAGGAAAGCACGGCGCGCAAAAGAAGTCAACCTTCTCACCATCTCCACCAAGAGTCGTTTCGGATAAAGAAGAAGATTACATCAACAGCATTACGGTGCGTGATGATGCTCGTCCTTTGATGGACAAAGATGGGGATAAAAACGAAGGTGAGAGCGCGTCGTCGTCGTCACAATCTCCTTCTTCGTCTTCGTCTTTGTTGAGGAGAAGATTTGCGGCGAGCGTGTGTGCAGTGTCCGTTTCCGTGATGTTGGGAGGAGGCGGATTTCT
>Ga0114997_10002618_pt1 | contig 14441 bp, 13 predicted proteins | sample ArcticOcean_MG_C_2_FD_87045 | JGI IMG/M metagenome (GOLD analysis project Ga0114997, IMG submission 87045) | Marine microbial communities from western Arctic Ocean - ArcticOcean_MG_CB4_136 | ecosystem: Environmental > Aquatic > Marine > Oceanic | place: Arctic Ocean: Canada Basin | collected... | reverse complement strand
TATCTCCATTTATTTATGAAGATTTTAGATAAAGGAATTCCTATAAATTATTTAAAGAAACTAGGTACAGCACAACGCGTCAAAATTTTATTTGACAGGTAGCGGACTCTATACATCTATTTTTTTGTGTAAAACTTTATTTTCTAAAAACTATTAATTTATTAAAATTCTATTATACAAAATCTTTTTATTAAGCCTGCTTCTTACTAAAGGTGAGCAGCACTAACCGTGAATTCTTTTGTTTATGTATAATTCAGAATTGTTTTTCTCTTTAATAAATTTAAAGATATCTGAACAAATTAAGTATATGTGATAAATCATTAAAAGAAAACTAAATTATGTGTCTCGAGAACAAAAATAATGTTAAATATCATATAATTGACGAAGGCAGTGAGGGTCAAAAAATTGATAATTTTTTACTAAAAATATTAAAGAATGTGCCTAAGAGTCACGTATATAAATTGCTTCGAAGTGGCCAGGTCCGAGTAAATAAAAAGCGAATTCGAACTAATTTCAGATTATCTATTAATGATTCAGTTAGGATTCCGCCTGTTATTTACAAGGAGAGAGATGCTTTTGTCCCTATAGCTGCCAATAAGTCACTATTAAATGATATAGAAAAAGCAGTCCTATTTGAGGATGACGCATTTATTGTTCTAAATAAGCCAGAAGGTATAGCAGTTCATGGCGGAAGCGGTGTTAATTTTGGCGTTATTGAGCTTTTGCGACAATCAAGACCCAATGCTAAATTTCTTGAGCTAGTCCATAGGATTGATAAGGATACCTCTGGAGCTTTATTGATTGCAAAAAAAAGATTAGCTTTGGTAGGTATTCATAAGCAAATGCGTGATAGATCCATGCATAAAAAGTACGAAGTAATTGTCCATGGTGAGTGGAGTAAAAAACAACTTATTGTTGATTTAAATCTTTTAAAAAGCTCTGACGTTGATGGGCAAAAAAAAATATCTGTTGTTGAGGATAAAAATTCTTCATTAAATGCAAAAAAATCTCGTTCCGTTTTTTTTCTTAAAAAGAATTTTAAAGGGTTTACTTTGCTCGAGGTAAAGTTAATTACTGGACGCACTCACCAAATAAGAGTCCATCTTTCTCATCTTGGCTTCCCAATAGTTGGTGATCAAAAGTATGGGGACTTTGAGTTAAATAAAAAATTATGGAAGCTTGGTCTAAAACGTATGTTTCTTCATGCATCAGAAGTAGCTTTTACTCACCCAATTACTTCGGAAGAAGTTCATTTCTCAGCCCCAACACCAAAAGAATTTAATAAAATTGACACACTAAGATGAACAAAAAATATAAGGTAATAATATTCGACTGGGACGGAACAATCGTTAATTCAACCGGATTAATTGTAAGGGCAATAAAAGAGGCTGCATTAATTAAGGGTATCGCTCTTAGCGATGAAAAAAAAATATACTCAGTAATCGGACTAGGTCTTAATCAAGCATTTGATAGGTTATTTAATAATTTATCTAAGCAGGAAGTAATTGAGTTACAAGAGCTATATAAGGATTGTTATTTAAATAATATCAATGAAGTATCTATGTTCGATGGGATTGAGTTTGGTATAAAAGATCTCCATAGAAGAGGTTACAGCCTGACAATTGCTACAGGAAAAAGTCGTAGAGGTCTTGATATGGCTCTAAAGCAATCTGGATTGGAGCCATTATTTGGCCTTACAAAAACGATGGACGAATGCTTCTCTAAACCACACCCACAAATGGCCAACGAAATATTAGATTTTTATATTGCTGAAAAAAATGAGGCGCTTATAGTTGGTGACTCTATTTACGATCTTGAAATGGCAATAAATGCTGGTATTGACTCCCTGGCAGTAACATTTGGATCCCATAGCAGGGAAGAATTAGTTAAATATAAACCTAAGGGAATAGCAGATAATGCTTATGAAATCTTTGAGTGGATTATAAGGAATGAATAATATAATGCTGACAATTTATAAAAATCAATTCTCGTCAGAATCCTCAACGGTTAAATTTAATTATGAATTAGAAAGCATTAAATTATCAGGTTTTGTTATTTTTTATCAGGGTCATTTCTATGCTTACCAAAATCAATGCATGCATCTTTCGGTAGAACTAGATTGGCAGGAAAATGACTTTTTAGATAATGAGGGTAGGTTTATTATATGTGCAACTCATGGCGCAATATATAATCCAGAGGATGGTTATTGTGTTTCTGGCCCTTGCCAGGGTAAAAAATTAAAAAAAATAGCATTTGAAGAGCAAGCTGATAAAATAATTATAAATAATTTGGGGAATAATTAAAGATGGCAGAAAAAGAAAATGAAAATTGGGGTAATAGGGCTTTAGAAAAAATTTCTCAAACAGCCTTTATTGAACAAAGAAAGGCAAGGCGCTGGGGAATATTTTTTAAGCTATCTACATTAGTTTATCTTTCAATCCTTTTGTTCTTTTTTGTCATAAGTAATGATAATAAAATTTATGCAGCAGGTGATTTTACGGCATTAATATCTATAAATGGTGAGATAAGTAGTAAATCTGAAGCAAATGCAAACGATTTTAAACGTAATTTGAATGATGCTTACGATAATCCTGGTACCAAAGGTATTATTCTATCTATTAATAGCCCGGGGGGGAGTCCTGTTCAGGCTGGGATTATGAACGACGAGATTAAGCGACTAAAATCTCAGTACCCCGAAATACCAATTTATGCTGTTATAGAGGATATATGCGCATCAGGCGCATACTATGTCGCAGTCGCTACTGATTCCATCTTTGTTGATAAAGCGAGCATTGTGGGTTCAATAGGTGTCTTAATGGATGGATTTGGATATGAGGAGACTATCAAGAAACTTGGGATTGAAAGGAGGTTAATGACAGCCGGTAAAAATAAGGCGGCATTAGATCCATTCTCACCTGTAGATCCACAACAGAAGGCGCATGTTCAAGCTTTATTGGACCAGGTACACGAGCAGTTCATTAATGTTGTTAAAGATGGAAGAGGTTCAAAGCTAGCTTCTGGGGATGAAATTTTTTCAGGTCTCTTTTGGAATGGAGAAAAATCAATAAAGTTAGGTCTATCAGATTATTTAGGTAATGTTGATTATGTTGCTCGTGAAATTATAGGTCATGAAAGAATTGAAGACTTTACGACATATGAAACGTTTGCTGATCGATTTGCTAAACAATTAGGGGTTAGTATAGGCTCTGAAATAAAAGGAAAATTATTTAATAACTTTGTTTTAAAATAGATACTTATAAATTTTTTTTAGTATAGTTTATAAGGTTATTTGTCGATGAATCAAAGGACGTTGTCGCGGATTTATTTCTTAATTCCGGTAGTACAAGTGAGGCAATCTGCTTCCCATATTCAACGCCCCATTGATCAAAAGAGTTGATATTCCAAATAATACCTTGCACAAAAATCTTATGCTCATAAATTGCAATTAAACGACCCAGAGTTTTAGGGTCTAGCTTGTCGAATAAAATTGAGGTTGATGGGCGATTACCCATAAAAGATTTATGACTTGCTAATAAATCAATATCTTTTTTAGGAAGTCCTTGCTCTAACATCTCATTTCTGGCTTCTTCCTCTGTTTTACCAAGCATTAAGGATTTAGTTTGAGCAATAAAATTAGATATCAGAATCTTGTGATGCCCATCCCCATTTTCACCTATTTTGTAGTGTGAATGAATCGGCATTAAAAAATCAGTGGGGACAATTTCTGTGCCCTGGTGAATTAATTGATAGAAGGCGTGCTGACCATTAGTTCCAGAGTCTCCCCACAATATTGGCCCAGTATTTAGACAAACGCGCTTACCATCTCTATCAATAAACTTACCATTACTTTCCATGTCTAGCTGTTGGAGATACGAAGGCAGTAAAGAAAGGCTTTGGTCATAAGGTAAAATTGCATGGGTTGTAAAATTAAAGAAATTAATATTCCAAACACCAATTAAGGCAAGAACTACTGGAATATTTTCCTCTAGTGGCGCAGTTTTAAAGTGATTGTCTATATCGTGTGCGCCTGCTAATAGTTCTTTAAAGTTATCTATCCCAACAAATATTGCGATTGATAGGCCAATAGATGACCATAAGGAATATCTTCCACCAACCCAATCCCAAAATTTAAATATATTATCTGCCGCAATTCCAAAAGCCTCCACTGCAATTCTATTCGTGGAAATTGCAACAAAATGGTTTCTAGTAGCTGCAGGGTCCTCTAGATTGGTAATTAACCACTCTCTTGCAGAAAATGCATTTGTCATTGTTTCTTGTGTGGTAAAAGTTTTCGATGCGACAATAAATAGTGTTGTCTCTGGGTCACATTGCTCAAGCGTTTGAGCTAAATCTGCTCCATCGATGTTTGATACAAATAAAGGCACAATATTTTTTGCTCCATATGGGCTTAATGCCTTACAAACCATTTCTGGCCCAAGATCTGACCCACCAATACCAATGTTTACTATTGTCTCAATTCTTTTACCGGTAAATCCTTTCCATTCCCCTGATCTTACAGACTCTGAGAAATTGCCCATTTTAGTAATGGAGGCATTTATTTCTGGCATCAAATCTTTATCATCAGATATTACAGGGGTGTTTGATTTATTTCGTAATGCAGTATGAAGCGCAGCCCGATTTTCACTAAAATTAATTTTCTCACCAGAGAATAATTTGTCTCTCCATAGATCAAGGTTTGCCTCATGCGCAAGACTTGTAAGTAAAGGGAGTGTTTCTTTGGTAATACGATTCTTAGAATAGTCAATAAGCAAATCATCATATTGGATATGATTATTACTAAATCTATTTTCGTCTTCGTTGAAGAGATCCCGCATTTCAGCAGACTTAATTGATTTGTGGTGGTTGACTAGAGCAACCCATGCGTCACTATTTATTATTGATGTCATATTACAGAAGGGATTTTTTATTTATTTTAATAGGGTGTAATTGTAGCAAACTTTCTTGATTAAAATGTAGAGGGTGAAGAATTATTTATGTTGATCGAGAGCCCAGCTAATATGTGCTCTTACAAGAGCGGTCGAGGACCCAAGCTTAGACTTTAAAACTTCAATGATTTCATTGCTCTTAGGAGCATTACCTAAACCAACAGCAATATTCCTTAACCATTGTTGATATCCAATCCGATAAATAGCACTTCCTTTAAAAACATTATTAAAATCTTCTTCAGAAAATTTAAAGCTGTCGATTAATGATAGATTATTTAGGTCGTGCCTAACCAGGAAATCTTTTTCATTTGTTAATTTTGCGTACTTGTTCCAAGGGCAAACCAACTGACAGTCATCACATCCATAGACACGATTCCCTATTGCTTTTCTATACTCTATTGGTATTTCATTCTTATTCTCTATAGTTAAATAGGATATACATTTTCTAGCATCAAGTTTGTATGGGGCAATAATTGCTTTTGTTGGGCATATATCTATACAAGCTGTGCATGTACCACAATGTGATGTTACTTCTGCGTCATATGGGAGCGGAAGATTGGTATAAATTTCACCCAGAAAAAACCATGAGCCATGGTCTTTATTGAGAAGTAACGTATGTTTTCCTCTCCAGCCTAATCCTGCTTTTTCTGCAATCCCAACTTCAGGTACAGGAGCGCTGTCAGTAAAAACTCTTATATTTGTTGAGTGATGTTCGGCTTCAGTTTTAATTTTTTCCGCCAGTTTTTTTAACTTAGATCTAATAACCTTATGGTAGTCTCTTCCAAGAGCATACCTAGATATGTACGCACGATTTTTATCCTTTAGAACAGATAAGGTATTCTCTTCAAGGGGCATATAGTCTAAACGGACGGAAATGATACTAATCGTGTCCTTGACAAGCATTTCTGGCGAAAATTTTAGATCTTGATGGCGTTTCAAATAATCCATATCCCCATGAAATCCTAATTTTATCCATTCCTGGTAGGACTCTTTTTGGGTTTTTAGGTTAGCATCGCTTATGCCAACATGATTAAATCCTAATTCAATGCCCCAATCCTTAATTTTTTTTGCAAAAGCATTCGACTTTAATTTATCATTCATATGGAAAAATAATAAACTAAAACTATGATAAATGTTCCCTCAATTAGTCTAAACAATGAAAAAAATACTCATGAGCTAGCAAAAAAGATTGCCCATAAAATATGTCCTGGGATGTTAATTTACTTATCTGGAGATCTTGGTTCTGGGAAAACATCCTTCGCAAGAAGTTTGATTAATGAATTAGGCTTTGATGGTACAGTGAAAAGTCCGTCTTATAGCCTTGTTGAGCAATACAACCTTGCTTCTTATACAGTTAATCATTTTGATTTATATCGCTTTAAAAGCTCTGCAGAGTGGCATGAGGCAGGATTCAATGAGTTTATTGACGAAGAGAATGTGAATTTAATTGAATGGCCAGAAAAAGGTGACCCATATTTACCAGTTTCTGATTTGATAATTAATTTCTATTATGTGAGTAGTGACAAACGAAAAGCCTCAATAACAGCAAATACACCAAAAGGGGTCAAATGTATAAAAGACTTAATGTAGGCCTATTTTTAATTTTATTTTTACTGGTCGTTACTAGTAATGCATATTCAAAAAATGATATTAATGCTGTAAGAATATGGCCTGCCCAAGAATATACCAGAATCACAATTGAATCGATTGCACCTTTAAGCAATGACCAAATGATTCTAAAGAACCCGGAGAGGGTAGTGATTGACCTCAAAGGCATTGCTATAAATGATGTAATTAAGAAACTTCCTTCTCAGTTATCAGTAAATGATCCTAATATTACAAGGATTAGGGTTGCCCAATTTACTCCAAATGTTACAAGAATCGTTATTGACCTTAAGGGCCAGGCACGAGTTAAAATTTTTTCATTAAAGCCAATTGCGCCATATAAAGATAGGCTTGTTATTGATTTGTACCCAGAAAATCAGGACAGCATTGCAGTTCTTTTGAGGCAATTGGAGTCAAAAAATGACACAGTTACGTCAGGCATAAAAAACCCTCCTGATCAAATTATTAAAACTGAAAAAATTATTGCTAAGAAAAAAGAGAAAATAAATCAAATTATAGTGGCCATTGATGCTGGTCACGGTGGAGAGGATCCTGGTGCTATTGGTAAGAGAGGCACGCTTGAAAAAGTTATCACCTTGCAAATATCAAAAAAACTGAAAGCATTAATCGATAAAGAAATCGACATGAAGGCGGTACTAATTAGGGGCGGAGATTATTATGTTCCTCTGGCGACTAGAGTAAAAAAAGCAAGGAAAATAAAAGCTAATATTTTTATTTCGATACATGCTGATGCTTTTACTAGAAGAAGTGTTTCAGGCTCTTCTGTTTTTGCTTTATCCGAAAGAGGTGCTACCAGTGCATTTGCAAAGCTAATCGCTAACAAAGAAAATGAGTCTGATCTAATAGGGGGGGTTAGCATCGATGACAAGGAACCAATACTAGCAAAAACATTACTAGATCTTTCTCAGACTGCAACAGTAGATGAAAGTATAAATCTAGGCAATCATGTCTTAAATAAAGTTAAGCGGGTAAATAATCTTCACAAGAAACATGTTGAGCAAGCAGGATTCGCAGTCTTAAAAGCTCCTGATATCCCATCAATTCTTGTTGAAACTGCATTTCTAAGTAACCCCACGGAAGAGAAAAATTTAAGATCAAAGTCTTATCAAGCTAAGCTAGCTAAGAGTATCCTCAAGGGAATAAAAAGTTACTTAAAGACAAAGCCTTTAAGCACCTCATCAAGCTCATCTAACTAACATAATGAACAAAAAAATTTTTTTAATGGGCCCAACAGCTTCAGGAAAAACAGAAGTCGCAAAGATTCTTTTTGATAATTTTCCAGTTGATATTATTAGCGTTGACTCCGCACAAATATACAGGGGTTTTAATATCGGTTCAGCTAAGCCCACGCGAGAAGAATTAACTAAGTATCCTCATCATTTGGTCGATTGCAAAAGTCCTTGTGAGAGATACTCTGTTAATGAATTTAAATTAGATGTTGAAAAAGTCTCAGCACAAATATACAAGAGAAATAAGATTCCAATTTTAGTGGGAGGAACAATGATGTACTTTAACTCCTTAGAAAACCCACTAAACCAAATGCCAGAGTCAACACCAGAAGCCAGACAAAATGTAAAAAAAGATCTAGATAGGTATGGACTAGAGGTGATGTATAAAAAACTTTCAGAAATTGATCCAATAATTGTAAAAAAAATTAAAGGTACGGATAAGCAGAGGATTATGAGAGCTTTAGAGGTTTATGATATTACTGGAAAACCTCTATCTTTTTATCATAAACCCAAAATAAAACCAGATACTAATTACAACCTTCTTAAGATTGCATTGACTCCCTCTGATAGAGTCCTATTAAATAGTAGAATTGAGGTTCGCGTCAACGACATGTTAAAAAATGGATTCATTGAGGAGGTTGAATCATTACTTAAGAACAACCCTAACCTTGATTTAACTTATCCAGCACTAAGGTCTGTCGGCTATAAACAGGTTTACGAACATATAATGGGTATTATTTCCTTTGATGATTTAACTGATAAAATAGTTATCGCCACGCGTCAACTAGCTAAAAGACAGATGACGTGGATTAGAGGTATGGATGATTTATTAATGATAGATCCTTTGGATAAAAACTCCGATATAACAATTATTAATAGTGTTCGAAAATTTCTAGAACAATAATCATCGAATATTAGAGCTTAAATTATTAAGCTCAATCAGATAAGATGTCTAAAAATATTTTTTCAAGATTTTTTGTAAAAACTTTTGGCTTAAATAAAGTTGATCCTTTTTTTCCTTTAATTATTTTTTCTTTTATCAAGCTTAATGATTCTTTGTCAGATGCATACCTTATAGCTTCATTGACATAAGATTCATCTGAATCAACAATAAGCTCACAGCAACCAATTTCCGTAAGGATGCTGCCTGCAACACGACTGGAAAAGGTATCACCTGATTTCGTTAATACAGGGCAGTGAGCCCATATAGCGTCAGATGCCGATGTATGAGAATTGTATGGAAATGTATCCAGATAAAGATCTATTATTTGATGTCTATTAATATGTTCATCTATGGCTATTTTTTTGGCAAAAACTATACGGGACGACTCTATACCTTTCTTTTCTGCAAATAAGGACAAGCTCTTCATGCAGTTCGTGTTTGATTCAAGTAGCCATAAAATACTGTTAGAGGTGTTTTTAAGTATCATTAACCATAAAATAAATTGATCCTCAGTAATTTTAATCGATTGACTAAATGAGGCAAAAATAAATACATCATCAGAAAATCCAAAGAATTCTTTTTTAACCGGCAGTAATGGAGGGCGATTTTCAATATTTGGTTGGTAGCAATTTGGCAGGTAAATAATATTTTCTGCATAATGCAACTTATGTGTGTCAGGTACAATATAGCGGTCAGCTAATATATGCTCATAAAGTGGGGATGAATTAATGAACCCCATGGTGCTTGGAAACCCCAACCAATTAATGTGTTTTTTTGCCGGCTTATACGCAGCAAGAATTGAACGACTATTTCTTGTGAACCCAGAAAGGTCAACCAATATATCTGTACCCTTCGATGCAATCAATTTAGCCGCTTCTTCATTGCTCAACTCTGAGATATGTATAAAGTTAAACCCAAGACTTTTAAAATCATTATGAGCGGTTGTATCCTCATATTTACCTGAATAATAAAGTGTGATATCAAAGTCGTCTTTATTATGATTTTTGAAAATGTCAATTATTAGAAAGTATAGTGGGTGAAGTCTGAAATCAGATGACAGGTAACCTACCCTTATTTTTTCATTTTTAGTATTATTTCGCTTCACTTTTTGGACTTTATGGGCAAGATTTTGAGCCCAGCTAGATGAAACTTTTAACTGATCCTTACAGCTAATACCTGGCATTGAAAGGATTGTAAATGGAGAAATACCACCAGAATTTATATTATTAATATGGTTTTTAATATTCCCAAAGTGGTTGCTTATATTGTGCCAGTCACAAACATTTTGCTTTAAATGTGTTAGCTCGATTTCGGTATGAATTAGGGTTGGGTTATCTTTTAAAGCAGTAGTATAAAATTTCATTGCTTCAGAAAATTTACCAATGGATCTAAGCGAATTTCCAATACATGAAAGCGTTTCAGGTTCGTAATGCAGTGTAAGAGAGCTATTGTAATGATCTAGTGCTGTCTTATATTTCCCCTGAGCATAGCAAGCATTGCCTAGATTAAAAAAATATTCAGATTTGGAAGGATTAAGTTTTATTGCCTCAAGAAAATTATTTTCCGCAAGATAGAAATTTTTATTATCGTAATATTTGTTTCCAATCTCACACAAACAAAAACATAGCCCGTCTCTTAAATTTTGATCTTTAGGGGAGGCTAAAAATGCTACCTTAAAATATTCTATAGCTTTATCAAACGAACCAAGCATCGCATATAAATTTCCAATCTCTATTTGAATACCATTGTTAGTTGGATTTTCTACTAATGCTTTTTGGTATTCAACCAATGCTCCTTTAAGATCTCCTTTTTGCTCTTTTGATTGTGCTTTGGTTACGTAATCGTTTGCCATAGTTTTTTAGTAATATGTAGTTTATTTAAAATACTTCTAGCTTTTAAAAATAAATTAAATTTTATTTCTATAATCTGGCTTGGTAATATGAAGATGTATAGTGCTAATTGATTTTTCTAAAAATCCACCCTGACAATAGCAAAAATAAAACCGCCACATTCTTAAGAACTTTTCATCAAAGCCTAATTTTATAATACTTTTTTTATTCAGAGTAAATTTTTCTCTCCAGGTAGCTAATGTTTTTGCATAATGATGGCCAATATCACGTACATCGTTAATGACCATATCACCTGATTCAGTTATTGCATTTTGCATTACATTTATTGATGGGATGCAACTTCCCGGAAATATATATTTTTGAATAAAATCAACTGACCGTATAGCCTGTTTATACCTTTGATCTCTTATGGTAATTGCTTGAATTAAAGCATCACCATTCTGATTTAGTAATTCGGAGACTTTTTTAAAATAAGAATCATAGAACTTGTGACCAACAGCTTCAATCATTTCAATTGAGACTAATTTATCGTATTTACCAGTTAGCTCTCTATAGTCCTTGAATATAATTTTAATATGTTTTTCAAGCTTGAGATGCTTAATTTTTTCACGAACATATTTGTACTGCTCTTTAGATATTGTTGTTGTTGTCACGTGACAACCATAATTTTTTGCGGCATATATTGCAAAACCACCCCAACCAGATCCAATTTCAACAACACGATGCGATTTATTAAGATCTAATTTTTTACAAATGACATCTAGCTTGTATTCGGCAGCGACCTCTATTGATGATGTTTTGTTGGGATAAATTGCAGAGGAATACATCATTGTGGAGTCTAGGAACAGTGAGAAAAATTTATTGCTTAGGTCATAATGCCGTGCAATATTTTTTTTACTCCCATAAAGTGTATTTCTATTTAATGCATGAAACATTCTTAAGAAGGGAGCTGCTATAATTCTAAATGGCCCTTCCATAGAGTCCATAGTTGATTGATTGCGAGCCATTAGCTGTATAACTTTAGTTAAATCGTTTGATGTCCATGATCGATGGATATAAGCTTCACTTGCTCCTATAGAGCCTCCAAGTAGAATCTCTGTATAAAACCTTGGGTTGTTTACTATAATTTCAGCGTTTAGACTTTTGTCGCTACCAAATTTATACTTATTACTTCCTTCGATAATTAAAAGCGTGCCGTCAGAAATATTTTTTAGACTTCTAAGCACTAATTTTTTTGAAAATTCGTTAATATATTTTCTCATCATGGGTGTGGGTAGAACTTGGCTCTTTTTATATATAATATAAATGCGTTAAAGTAAATTAACACAATCGATTTAGCCGACATGGGTAGCGATAAAAATAAAATTTTATTAAGCGTAAAATTACTCCATGCCTTCTTTGTCATTTTAAGGGTAGCATTGAATGCTAACTTATCGTCATGGTAACTATTCATTGAAACATAGAGAAAATCCTTTGGAGGACTAAATACCCAGCTATAATTAATGTTCATTGGCATGAAGGGTGAGACATGAAAGTCTTTATCAAATTCAAACTTCTTAGACATTGATGGCTTATTTCTACAGTCATGAACATAGGCGTACTTTTCGTTCCATGGAGTATTTGTTATATGAGAGACAATTGCCTGAATATTTGATGATTCGTCAAAACAGTAATAAAAGCTAACAGGGTTAAATGCGAAACCAAAGTAACGGATAGTTGTTAATAGAAAAACTTTTCCTTTATGATTTAAATTAATTTTTTTTAACAATAAAGATTGAATCGACTTTTTAATCGTTTTTCTTTTGTCACCATAAAAATCTGATCGATAGAAAGACGCTAGATTTGGCTTGTTATAACCCCAAAATAATTTTGCTAGGAATGCATCCTGAAGTTCATCAAGATCCAAGTAAAGCATGTTAGTTTTATACGTAAATTTATGTGATTTTGATGAAAATCGTGTATGTGCAATTGTACCCTGGTAGATTGCATGCATATTAATTTAACAGCTCATTTAGTTGGTTTACTGCATCAAATGCACTTTTTACACCATCCTCATGGAATCCATTACCCCAGTATGCACCAGCATAAAATGTTCGGTTAGGTCCTGAGATTAAGTGATATTTTTTTTGAGTATTAATACCATCAATTGTAAACGTAGGGTGCGCATAATTTAATTTTTTTATAATTTTTTTTGGGTCTATATTACTCTTTGGGTTTAGTGTTACTAGAATAGGACTCTCACTTTTAATGTTTTGAAGTATATTCATATTGTATGTTAGAGATATCGGCTCATGTCTTTTGTTGTCGATATTATAATTCCATGCAGCCCATGATAATTTATGTTTTGGCATTATTGACGCATCAGTATGCAAATAAACATCATTATCACTGTAGGGTATAGACCCTAATAATTCTTTTTCTAGGCCGCTACTATCCTTTATTAGGTCTAACGCTTCATTGCTATGACAAGCCATGAATAAATAATCAAAGCTTTCACTGCCCCCATTCTGATGATGAATGACGACCTTATTCTTAATTCTTTCAATAAATCTTATATTAGATTTCAGTTTTATTGAGTCAATAAATGGCTCACATAGTTTTTTAACATATGATTCTGATCCCCCAGTTACCGTTAGCCATTGGGGTCTATCATTGATATTAAGCATGCCATGGTTATGAAAAAATTTTACAAAAAACTTGGCCGGAAAGTTAAGCATGGTTTTTAAATTAGACGACCAGATTGCTGACCCCATTGGCAAAATATAATGTTTTGAAAAGTAACCTGAGTAATTATTATTAGCTAAATAATCACCTAATGTTATTTCTTCTTTAGCACTAAGTAGTTCAAGCGCTTCTTCATTAAACCGCAATATTTCGAAAATCATTTTAATAAACTTATAATTGAATAAGTTTTTTCTTTGGGAGAATAGAGTATTTAGATTTGTGCCGTTGTACTCAAGACCAGACAGTTTTGAGAAAACACTAAAGCTCATATTGCTATCCTCGTAATCAACGTCCAATTTGTCGAGTAATGATGTAAATAATGGGTAAGTTTTTTTGTTGAAAACAATAAATCCTGTATCGACAGAAATTGTCTTACCCTCTATTTCAACATTATGTGTATGTGAATGCCCCCCAATCCGGTCATTCTTTTCGAATACTGTAATTTTATGTTCTTTATGGAGAAGGTGGGCGATAGTATTCCCAGAGATGCCAGCTCCAACTATAGCTATTTTCATTATTGGTTATTTAGAATTTATAGGGCTATTAATTTGATTCGATTCCCTAATATTATTAGACACAGTTCTTATATCCCATATCAGGCCAAATACTGACATTAATTTAAGAACGTAATACGTTATATCAATTTCCCACCAATAGAATCCTTGACGAGCTGAGCCTGGGAAATGATGATGATTATTATGCCATCCCTCACCGAATGTAAGTAAGGCGATAAAAAAATTATTTTTGCTTTCATCCTTAGTTTTGTATCGGGGTTTCCCCCAAAGATGGGCTACTGAATTTACAAGGAATGTAGAATGGTACAAAACAACTGTTGATAATACAAAGCCCCATGATAGAAGTTGTAGGCCGTTAGTATCCAAAGTAGGGTGGTTAACATATAAATACTCACCAATGAAATAAATGGATATACAAGTCATGATAGGGACGATGATATCGAAACGATCAATTAACCTTAGTTCTGGGTAACGAGAAAGCTCCCTCACCATCTTTGTATGAGTTAGAAAATTAGCTTTAGTTAAAAACCACCCCGTATGGCTCCAAAAGAAGCTGTGTGCTTTAGGTGAATGTTTGTCCTTAATTGTATCGGAATGCATATGATGCT
>Ga0114997_10002613_pt1 | contig 14452 bp, 13 predicted proteins | sample ArcticOcean_MG_C_2_FD_87045 | JGI IMG/M metagenome (GOLD analysis project Ga0114997, IMG submission 87045) | Marine microbial communities from western Arctic Ocean - ArcticOcean_MG_CB4_136 | ecosystem: Environmental > Aquatic > Marine > Oceanic | place: Arctic Ocean: Canada Basin | collected... | reverse complement strand
CTTTAAAAATATTACATTCAAGATTTGCTGAAATTAAAAAATAAATAAATAATATTTCGTACTTCTTATATAATAATTTTGGAATTACACTTATTTTTTTAATTGGCGGATACTTTATAATTATCTCTGGTATCCATCTTTTCAATGACTGAACTCTTCTAAGGTTAGAAGGATGAGTACTCATCCATTCCGGTACTTCTTCTCCTTTATTTGATTTTTTCATTCTTTCCCAAATTTTTGCCGATTCTCTTATATCGTATCCAGCAAGTGAAGAAAAAATTAGACCAAGATAATCAGCTTCAGTTTCTTGTTTTCTTCCAAAAGGGTTATCTATACCAAATGTTCTCAGCATTCCAGCAACATCAACCCCAGTTGTTCGTGATGTGTTTGATATAGCTCCACCAGTAAAAATATCTAGAACTGTAGTACTTACATTTAAAGCTAAAGCTCTACTAGCTCTTTCTATTGAGTGTTTTGCTACTGCATGAGCTATCTCGTGACCCATAACTGCTGCTAAACCGTCTTTGTTTTTTGTTATTGGTAAAATACCCGTATATACAGCTATTTTACCTCCCGGCATACACCAAGCATTTTTAATTTTATCAGCTTTAATTAATATATATTCCCATCTAAAATTATATGTTGGGTCTTTTAGATTTAGTGAGTAAAAATATTCACTTACAGATTCTTCAATTCTTGAACCAATTTCTTTAATTTCTTTTAACTGATTTTTATCATCACTCATCTCAGCTTTATTTTTAACTTTTTCATATAATTGTGAAGCTTGTCTATTTATTGTGCTTTCAGGTAATAATCTTAACTGCTTTCTTTCAGTAATAGGAACGCTTGCACATGCTGGTAATAATAATCCACATGCGCATGCACCAAATAAACCAAGAATTTTTCTTCTATTAATGTTATAAATATCGTCCATTGAACTAATATATATATAATTAATGCACGAAAAGGTAAAACTATATCATTCAATATATCAAATAATTTAGTTATTAAGGTATATTTAGACAATTTTAAACAATGAACAAAAACCCAAAAAAAAGAAATTTTTTAATTAGTTTTAGAAATTATTTTATCACAGGAATAGTTGTCCTAATACCTATTGGTATTACGGTGTATTTAACTCTATTTATTATTAATATTTCCTCACAAATCCTCCCAAAAGAGATTAATCCAAATCATTATTTGCCTTATAATGTCCCTGGGTTAGAAATTATAATATCTATTATTTTAATTACTTTTATTGGTTGGCTTTCTTTATCATTTTTAGGAAGAAGAGTTTTAAGTTTGTTTAATAGTTTATTAAAAAGAATTCCAATTTTGAGAACTATCTATTCCGCAATTTCTCAAATGACAGAAAGTTTTAGATCAAACAATAATAGTAGCAAAAATGTAGTTTTGATTGAGTATCCAAGAAAAGGAACCTGGGCAGTAGGTTTTGCTACGAAAGATAATGCTGGAGAGATTAAAAAAAAGCTGAACAGAAATTTAGTGAATGTATTTGTTCCTACTACCCCAAATCCCACAAGTGGATTTCTTTTGATGTATCCTAAAGAAGATTTAATTTATCTAGATATGAGTTTTGAAGAAGCGTCAAGATTTATTGTTTCTGCAGGGACATCTAATCCAACTTAGCCACATTTAAATTTATTTGATTTATTATATCAGCTTTATCAAATAACTTTAGTATAAAGTTGTATTTACTAAAATTTATATTATCTAACTCAATTTTTTTTATGTTTTCTTCAGCAATATTAAAAAGATCTGAATGATGTATTGGATCTGCAAGTTTAAAATTTTTTAATCCACTTTGTTGATATCCCAAGACATCGCCAAACCCCCTTAATTTCATATCTTCTTCAGCAATAAAAAATCCATCGTTAGATTCTTTTAAAATTTTTATTCTTTTACGCGCATTTTCACTTAAATTTTTTTTATAAAGTAATATACATGTTGATTTAGTATTGCCTCTCCCAACTCTTCCACGCAACTGATGTAGCTGTGAAAGTCCAAATTTATTAGAGTTTTCAACGACTATTGCTGTAGCATTTGGAAAATCTATTCCTACTTCTATTACAGTAGTAGATACAAGAATACTTATTGAGTTATTTAAAAAATCATTTAGCACTTCATCTTTTTCATCTTTGCTTAATCCTCCATGAATTAAACCAACTTTATTTTTAAATATTTTAGATAAAAAAACAAATTTATTTTTGGCTGCTGAATAATCCAAGATTTTTGATTCTTCTATTAGTGGGCAAACCCAAAAAATTTGATTTTTATTATGTATTTGTTTTTTAACAAATTTTAAAATTTCATCTATTTTTTCTTCAGGCTTGCTTAATGTTAAGATATCTTTTCTATTACTTGGTTTTTTAATGATTCTTGAAACATCCATATCTCCATAAAATGCAAGAATTAATGTACGTGGTATTGGAGTTGCTGACATTAGTAGTACATCGCAATTTTTCCCTCCCTTATCTGATAATTCAATTCTTTGCCTAACGCCAAATTTATGCTGTTCATCGATTATTATTAAACCCAAATTTTTGAAAAATATACTTTTTTGAAACAAAGCATGAGTTCCTATAATTAAATCAATTTTACCATTCATCAATTTTTCTTTAATTTCATTTTTTTTTCTTAAATCAGATTTTCCACTAAGAAACTCAATATTAATGCCTGAATACTTGAATACTTTTAATGCTAAATCATAATGTTGTTTAGCAAGAATTTCTGTAGGAGCCATTAATGCTACTTGAAATTTAGATCTGATAACATTTCCTGCTGCTAAAAATGATACAATAGTTTTTCCACTACCAACATCTCCCTGCAATAATCTAAACATTTTATTTTCAGATTTGATGTCCTTATTTATTTCGTTAAGCACATGTATCTGATCTTTAGTAAGCATAAATTTAAAATTATTAATAATTTTTTTTGATATAAATTCATCAAAATCTTTTTTATTTTTTTTAATTTTTTTTATTCTTTTCCGGGTTACGGACAAAACCAATAAATTTGCTAAAATTTCGTCATAAGCCAACCTTCTATAAAAGTCAGAATTAATATCATTTTTCTTGTCATTGTGAATTTTATATACACATTCAGACCAAGAAGTATTTCCGATTTTTTTAAGAATTTCTTTACTATGCCATTCTTTAACTTCTGAAATATTTTCTAGGACTTGGTCAATTAACTTTCTGTATATCTTTTCAGTCAATCCTTCTGTTAAAGAGTATTTAGGAATAATTTTATTAACATACTTTTCTCTATTTACTGGAACAATGTATGCTGGATTAGTAATTTGGTATTTTTTGTTAAAATAATTTATTTTACCACTGATAATTGCTTCTTTATTTAAAGATAATATTTTTCTAATATATCCCTCTCTACTATTGAAAAAAACAATATCTATTTTACCTTTTCTATCTTCGCAGATTACTTTATTCGGCAAGTTTCTTATTCTAGGAAAATTATATTTAATAGGATTAACTTTAATAGTTGTTACTTTTCCAATTTCTAATTTATCAAGTTCTTGCACATTTGTTCTGTCAGTGAAACCATCAGGAACATTCCATATTAGATCCCTTATTCTTTCAATTTTTTTTTTTTTTAATAATTTTTTAGTTGATAAACCAACACCTTTTAATATTGATACATCTTGGTTTAAAAAATATTGTATTTTTGATTGATTCATTAAATTTTAATATATAATGAATCTCTATCAATATGAGTAATAAAAAAAATTTAATTAAAAAAATTATTTATAGATCTACCCACAGAGGAACAAAGGAAATGGACCTATTAGTAGGAAATTTTGTTAAAAATAAAATTGACCTTTTTACAAATACTGAACTTGAGGAACTAAACAATCTTTTAATGACAGAAGATAAATTTTTAGAAGACTGGTATTTTGATAAAAAAAGTGAAAAATCACCACCTAACCACAGGGCATATAATGAATTTAAAAAATTTAGATTGTAATTTTTGGCGGAGAGGGTGGGATTCGAACCCACGAAAGAGTTGCCCCTTCGCTGGTTTTCAAGACCAGTGCTTTCAACCGCTCAGCCACCTCTCCAGATTGCCAATTATAAGCTTTTTTATATTTTTATACTTGAAAAAACAACTTTTATCTATTGTGCAGCAAGTGTAAAAATTATTTTTAATGTATTACTATGATAAATAAACTAAATATATAAAAATCAAACACTAAAAAACTGTGCTAATGAATAAAGAAAAGTTAATTAAATTTGAGGAAGAAATTGCAGAACTATTTAATTCTGGAAAGATAAAAGCCCCAGTTCATCTATACCACGGCAACGAAGATAAAATAATCGAAATTTTTAAGAAAATTGATGAAGATGATTGGGTTTTTTGCAGCTGGAGATCACATTATCAATGTTTGCTCAAAGGTGTTCCTCAACAAGAAATTAAGAATGAAATTCTTGCAGGAAGATCTATTTCTTTGTGTTTTCCTAAATACAATATTTATTCTTCTGCTATCGTTGGTGGATCAATACCTATAGCTGTTGGACTAGCTCTTTCATTAAAAAGAAAAAAATCAAAAAATAAAGTTTTTTGTTTTATGGGCGAGATGACATCTGAAACTGGTATTGCTCATGAATGTATAAAATATAGTCGCAACTTTAAGTTGCCTATTCATTTTATAATAGAAGACAACCAAAAATCAGTTTGTACAGAAACTCGTGAAGCATGGAATCAGAAAAAATTAACCTACGAGGGTCAGAATGACGAGTATATTACTTATTATCATTATAAATTAAAGTATCCACACGCAGGTGCCGGAAAAAGAGTGCAGTTTTAATTATGAAATATTTTGAAGAGTTAGAGAAATCAATGAAATTTTTAAGTGAAGATAATAAGTCTATTTTTATTGGTCAGGCTGTTGAAGTTCCTGGAACCGCAATGTCTAATACATTAAAAAATATTGATAAAGATAAGCTATTAGAACTTCCTGTAGCAGAAGAAATGCAAATGGGTATTACTGTCGGATTAGCATTAAATGGAAATATTCCAATTAGCATTTTTCCAAGATGGAATTTTTTATTATATGCAATAAATCAATTAGTAAATCATTTAGATAAACTAAATATTATGTCTAACAACGGATTTAAAGCAAAAGCAATAATTAGAACGGGAATTGGTTCTCAGAAACCTCTACACCCTCAATATCAGCATATTGGTGATTTTACAGAAGCAATTAAAAAAATGTGTACTACAATTGATGTTATTAAATTAAATGAACCAGAAGATATTTTTCCGTCTTACAAAAAAGCTTTAATTCGTGAAGATGGTAAGAGCACTTTATTAGTTGAATATGGGGATTATTACAATGAAAAGTAGAATTACTTTATGATAATTTCAAAAACTCCATATAGAGTATCTTTTTTTGGAGGCGGCAGTGATTATCCTCAGTGGTATAATAAATTTGGAGGATCGGTTCTTTCAGCAACAATTGATAAACATATATACATATCTTGTAGATTTTTACCTGGATTTTTTGAACACAAATATAGAATTGTATGGTCAAAAATTGAAAATGTAAATAATTTAAACCAAATACAGCATGCGGCAGTTAGAAATCTTTTAAAGTATTTAAAAATTAAAAATGGACTAGAGATTCATTATGATGGAGATCTCCCAGCTCGTAGTGGTATGGGTTCGAGCTCAAGTTTTGTAGTTGGTTTAGCTAAGGTACTATACGAGATCAAAAATATTAATTTGTCAAAATTAGACCTTGCAAAAAAAATAATTTTTTTTGAGCAAAAGATAATGTCTGAAGTGGTTGGTTCTCAAGACCAAACAGCAGCAGTATTTGGTGGTTTTAATAAAATTATATTTAAAAAGAATAATTTTATTAAAGTTAAACCAATTAATTCAAAAAATAACATTAATGAATTAAATAAAAATTTAGTTTTAATTTATACAGGGATAAATAGAACTGCCCACAAAATTGCTTCTACTTATGTGAAAAAATTATCTACAACTAAAAAATCATATATAAATAATATAATATCTCATGTTAATGAGGGAGAAAAACTATTAGAAACAGGGAAAATTGATGAGTTTGGTAAACTTTTACATTCAGCATGGTTAGAAAAAAAATCACTAAGTAAATCAGTCACTAATAAAAAAATTAATGAATTGTATGATCACGCTATAAGAAGTGGTGCTCTTGGAGGTAAACTGTTAGGTGCAGGAGGAGGAGGTTTTTTGCTTATGTATATGAAAAAACAATCTAGAAAAAGATTTTTTAGTTTGAATAAAAAAGTAGTAAATATACCTTTTAATTTTACAGATATAGGAAGTAAAATAATTTTTAATAATTTAAAGAAATAGATTTATGAGTTTTCATCACCCTTTAATGCACAATAATTTTACGAAAAGTGACATGAATCAAGTAAATAAACTCATTAAAACTGAAAATTTAGTATTAACTCAATCAAAAAAAGTGAAAGAGTTTGAAAATAAATGGTCCAAGTGGTTAGGAGTAAAATATTCAACTTTTGTAAATTCAGGATCTTCAGCCAACTTTATTACAATTGCTGCTTTAAAAATATTAAATAAAAATAAAATAAAAAATGAGATAATCGTTCCAGCTCTTACTTGGGTTTCTGATGTAAATTCAGTAATAATGAACGGATATAAACCTGTTTTTGTTGATATTAATTTCTCTAATTTATCAATGAACATTGAGCATGTTATTAAAAAAATAAACAAAAAAACATTAGCAGTATTCATTACACACGCACAAGGCTTTAACGGGCTTAATGATAATTTAATTAAATATTTAAAAAAAAAGAAAATTTTTTTAATAGAAGATGTTTGTGAAAGTCACGGAGCCAAATTTAAAAATAAAAAACTTGGTTCTTACGGCATGGCATCAAATTTCTCTTTTTATTATGCTCATCATTTAACTACAATAGAGGGTGGTATGCTTTGCACAAATAATAAAAAATTAAATGAAATATTTAAAATCCTAAGATCACACGGAATGTTAAGAGAATCAAATAATATTTTGTTTGAAAAAAAAATTAAGAAAAAATATAAAGACTTGTCTCCACATTTTATTTTTTTATACCCAACTTTAAACTTCAGAAATAATGAAATAGGTGCAGTAATTGGCCTTAATCAACTAAAATCATTAGATGGAAATAACTCTAAAAGAACAGCAAATTTTAATTTTTTTTTAAAGAATTTAGATAGTACTAAATATTGGTCAAATTTTGATATAACTGGAAGCTCAAACTATGCTTTTCCTATTATTCTAAGAACTAATAGTATTAAAAAAAGAGATTTTTTTGAAAAAACTTTGGTAAGAAATCGTATAGAGTTTAGGCGCGGCAATGCTGGAGGTGGTAATCAGTTAAGACAGCCATATTTAAAAAACTATGTAAAAATAAATAATTTTAAAAATTTTAAAAAAGTCGACCATATCCATTTTTTTGGTTATTACATTGGAAATTATCCAAGCCTAAAAAATAAAAATATTTTGAACATCACTAAAATTTTAAACAGTATTGAGTTTTAAAGATATGAATAATAACAAACAAGTAGATTGCTGCTTCATAGTTACTTCCAATGCAAAAAAGAGTTACCAAAGTTTATCTAAAAAATACTCGGCTATAGAGCCCCCAACTTGGGCTTTATTATTATCACAATCAATGAGATCTTTTGGATTTAATGTAAAAATTATAGATGCAAATGCTGAAGAGCTAAATGTAAAAGAAATTTATGAAAAAGTAAAAAAAATTTCTCCACGATTAATATGTTTTGTTGTATATGGACAAAATGTAAATGCCGGAACCACCAACATGAGTGGCACTATTCTTGTTTCTAAATATTTAAAAAGTAAAAAAATTCGTATTCCAATATCTATTATAGGATCTCATGTTCAGGCTTTACCACTTGATACTCTTAACAATGAAAAAAGTTTAGATTTTGTTTTTACTAACGAAGGTGTTTATTCTTTAAAAAATATTTTAAAATTAGATAACTTTTCAATAATCAATCTAAAAGATGTAAAAGGAATTGGTTACAGAGATGGAAAAAAATCAATACTAACCCAACCTGAAAAAATTGTTCCAAACGAAAAAATGGATATTGATTTACCTGGATATGCCTGGGATTTGTTACCATTTAAGAATAAACCTTTAGACTTATATAGAGCTCCAATGTGGCATGCTGAATATGATTTTAATAAACGTACACCTTACGCAAGTTTACAAACCAGCTTAGGATGTATGTTTAAATGTAATTTTTGTATGATAAATATTTTAAATAGAAATAATAATGACGAAGTTGGAGTTGCTTCCAACTATAGCAACATGAGATTCTGGTCGACAGATTTTATCATTAAAGAATTTGATAAACTTATATCCATGGGAGTTAAGACTATTAGAATAGTTGATGAAATGTTTCTCTTAAATCCAAAATATTATATTCCTTTATGCGAAAAGCTGGCACATAGAAACAAAGATGATTCTCTTCGAATATGGAGTTACAGCAGAATTGATACGGTAAAGAGACCTGAAATTTTAAAATTAGTTAGGAAAGCTGGTATCAAGTGGCTGGCTCTTGGAATAGAAAGTGGAGATAAAGCTATTAGACTTGAAGTCTCTAAAGGAAAGTTTGAAGATGTAGATGTTAAAAAAGTAATTGATAAAGTTCATGATGCTGACATAAATGTAATGGCTAATTATATTTATGGTTTACCGGGTGATACGAGAGAAACAATTAAAAAAACATTTGATCTTAGTGTTGATTTATGTACCGCCGGCTGGAATACATATGGTGCTATGGCTTTGCCTGGTAGTCAACTATATAAAGACGCTTTAAATAAAGGAACAAAATTGCCTGATTCATATGAAGGTTATTCTTTTCACTCATATGAAACTCAGCCACTACCTACAGAAACTCTATCTGCTGCAGATATCATTTCTTTACGTGATGAAGCTTTTAATAAATATCATACAAATAAATCTTTTTTAAAACTTATAGAAAAAAAATTTGGAAAAGCTCAAGCAGATAATATTTTAAATATGACAAAAATTAAACTAAAACGTAAAATTAAAGGTGATCAATTATAAATAAAAGTATTTAATTAAATGGAAACTGGAATTAAAATTATAAAAAATAAGTTATTTACAGATAAAAGAGGATTGCTCTGGACAACATGGAAAAAAGATTTTTTTCATAAAATTGACTTTAATCATGATAAATTTTCTCTATCAAAAAAAAATATTTTAAGAGGATTACACTGTGATTTTAAATCATGGAAAATGGTTACATGTGTTTATGGCAAGTTTTTTTTTGTTGCTGTTGATATGAGAAAAAAATCAAAAAATTATCTCAAATATAAAAGCTGGACTCTTGACTACAAAAAACCTATATCAATATTAGTGCCTCCATATTATGCTAATGGTCATCTAACAATATCGAATGTTTGTCTTTTCCATTACAAATGGAGTTATAAAGGGCAATACATAGATGCAGGCGAGCAAAGTAGCTATCGATGGAACGACCCTAAAATAAAAATAAAATGGCCAATAAAAAAACCTATATTAAGCAAAAGAGATCAAATTTCACCTTTGTTATAAAAATATGAAAAAAGTATTAATTACTGGAGGCGCCGGTTATATTGGATCAAAATTAGCTACTAGTCTTATTAATAAAAATTATCAAGTTACTATTATTGATTGTTTAAAATTTTCTAGTAAATCCCTCAATCACTTGTTTAGTAAAAAAAATTTTAAATTTATTAAAGATGATGTAAGAAATAAAAAAATAATGAAATCTTTAATTAAGAAGAATGATTTTATTATTCCGTTAGCTGCTTTAGTAGGAGCTCCGTTGTGTGAAAAAAATAAAAAAGAAGCTATTGCTGTAAACTTAAATTCAATTAAATTTCTGATGAAAAATGTAAGTAAAAAAAATAAAATAATATATTTAACAACTAATTCAGGATATGGAGTTGGTGAAAAAAATAAATATTGTGATGAAACCACTCCTCTTAATCCAATATCATTGTATGGGAAGACTAAAGTTGATGCTGAAAAAATTGTTATGAAAAATGCAAATTCCATAGGATTTAGACTCGCAACTGTTTTTGGTTATTCTTACCGAATGAGGACAGATTTGTTAGTAAATAATTTTGTATTTAAATCAATGACAGACAAAAAACTGACCATTTATGAGCCACATTTTAGAAGAAATTATATTCACATAAATGATGTGGTTGATGCTGTAGTTTTTTCAATTGAAAACTTTAAAAAGTTAAAATCGAATATTTATAATCTTGGTTTGTCTACTGCTAATTTAACTAAATATAAATTAGCTCAAAAAATTAAAGATCAGCTTAAATATTTGGAAATTAAAATTGTGAAGAATAAAAAGGACCCCGACCAAAGAGATTATTATGTAAGTAATAGAAAAATAGAGAGAAAAGGGTTTAAAGCAAAAGTTAGAATTGAAGATGGAATTGAAGAGCTTATAAAAATATTTAGGTATAATAAGGAAAAAATAACTAATAATTATTAGTTATTTTCTCATAAAACTTATAATACGTAAACTTTAGCTCAACTCCCTTCCAAAAAAAATGATGATGATGAAACATTGTTGAATATAAAAAAAGACATAATATAAAAAACTTCAGGTTTTTTTTATTAAATAGATACTCATTTATTCTTTTAAATATTATAATTTCTTTAATATGAACAATTTTTTTTTTAATTAGAAAAAAAGTTAATAGTGCTGTTAAGTGAAAATGAATTGAAAACCATCTTGACCAATCTTCAGCTAGGTGAAACAATGGAAGACTAAATGCAAAAACTATTAAATAAATTGGTAAATAATTTTTTCTATCATTAAAAAAGTAATTTTTTTTAAAACTAAAAGATTTTAGAAATAAATATAATGGTAAAAATGCATAAGAAATATAAAAAATAAATTTTACGTATGTAAACGGTTCATTAAATATATAAAAATAATAATTTCCTTCAATAATTGATTTATTTACAATATTTGATTCAAGATAACTTCCCGCTCTTGAAATAGATATATCGGTTTTTAATCCTGCAATTGGACCCCACCAATCACATTTTGCAGGAACGTATTGTTTTAAACTTTCGCATATAATTAAAGTGTGCTCACCAGTACCTTTAAAATTGTATAATAACAACATTGTTATGCTAGAAATTATTAAAAGCAACATAGTTTGATATAATAATATTTTTATTTCATTTTTTTTAATCAAAAATAATAATGGTATAACTATGTATGGTAGGTAAAAAAAATGTCCTTCGTGATTTAATAATAAAAATGGAAAAACAAGTATGAATTTCCAGTTTTTTTTGATTTTAAAATTTACTGAACTTAAGCTTATTAAATATATTAAATAATATATATATAGAATTAATTCTTTTTTAATTCCAATTTTAGATATAACTATAAAAAATAAATAAAATAATGGTGAAAAAATAATTAAATAAGTAACGTAATTATGCTTTATATTTTTTACAAGTTGATAATTTAAGTAATAATAAAAAACTACAACAGCTGATATAATTATAATAAACGTTATTTGAAGGTTATTGTTAAAAATTTTTGAAATTTGATAGATAGCTTCCCCAAATAAACCTCTTCTGACAAATCCATTCTGGTAATTTATTAGCCATTCTCCATATTGCCACGAATCTAATTGAAGTGCATTGTCGAATATTCTTAATATTGCAACAACTGAAAGAATAATAAAGAAAATTAATAAAAAATAATTTTTTTTATTTACAATATTGTATTTATCATTCATTTTTGAATTTTTCTATAGTAATTAAACTGTATATTATATTATTAAATCATATATAAACAATTTATATTTTTTATATGAAATTACTCTCAATTATTTTTTCATTTCGTAATGAAGAACAAAATATTAACGAATTGATGAAAAGGTTAAAATCATCATTACAAAATGTTAATGGTTGGAAATATGAGTATATTTTTGTGAACGATGATTCTACAGACAATAGTGAAAAAATTTTGATTAATTTACAAAAAGATAATCCAATAAGAATAGTAAACTTGTCAAGAAAATTTGGAGTAGGACCCGGAGTCCTAGCTGGCTTTGAGGTCGCTAAAGGTGATGCTCTAGTATATATGGATTCAGACTTACAAGACCCACCAGAAATAATCCCAAAGTTAATTGAAAAATTTGAAAGCGGAAGTGATGTAGTTCATACTAAAAGAACTAAGAGGTTAGGTGAAGGCAAGATCAAAATGCTCTTAACAACCATCGGATACAAAATAATTAACATGACAGCAAATATTAATCTTCCAGTACAAGCAGGTGATTTTAAACTTTTATCTAGACGTGCTATTAAGCACATAAATAGTTTAAAAGAATTTAATCCGTACGTACGAGGCTTGACGGTATGGATTGGTTTCAAGCAAGATTACGTCGAGTATGTTAGAGACGCACGTTCATCTGGAGAAACAAAATTTTCTTCTATCTTTTCAGGGAATTTATTATCAGGTCCAATTGCTGAATTTATTAGAGGTGCAACTGGATTTTCAACAGGACCTTTATTTTTAGGTATTTTTATAGGTTTAGTTGCCATGTTTTTTTCTTTTTTATTAATTATTTATGCAATTTACCATAAATTTTTTGGAACAGCAGTTCCGGGTTCAAGTGGTACAATTATTGCAATTTCTTTTTTTTCAGGGATAATTTTAACAACAATAGGTATTATAGGTGTTTATGTTGCAAGAATTTATGAACAAATACAAGGAAGGCCTAGATACATAATTAAAAATATTGTTGAAAATCATAATTCACAATCAGATCAAGATTAAAAAATACATAATTTAATAAAAAAAAGCCAGGTAAAGTAATAAATACATATACAACTATTAGATTAGAAAAAAATAGTTAAAACTAATCTCTTGTGATATTAAAAACTTATGTCCTCTTCTCTAAAAATTATTAAATTTATAGTTGTTTTTAAAGTTTTATTTATTAATTTTGCCTTTTCTGAAACATCTGTAAATGAGGATTTTAATAAATGGCTTAAAGTATATAAAAATGATGCATTGGAAAAAGGAATTTCACAAAAAACTTTAGACATAACGTTTAAGAATGTAAAATTTTTAGAAAAAGTTATTGAATACGATCGAAAACAACCTGAATTTTATGAGGATACAATCACATATGTTAAAAAAAGAGCCACTGATAGTAGAGCTAAAATAGCAAAAAAATTATTTTATGAGAATAAAAAATTATTTAATAAAGTTGAAGAACAATTTAATGTTGAGAAAGAGATCTTATTAGCTTTGTGGGGGATAGAAACTAATTTTGGTAAACACGTTGGAAAGATGGATATAATTTCGTGCATAGCAACACTAAGTTTTGACAAACGTAGAAGGAGTTTTTTTTCTTCACAGCTTTTTATACTTCTACAATTAATAGAGCAAGATCTAATAGATCCTAGCACACTACATGGATCTTGGGCTGGTGCTTTTGGAAATTTTCAATTCATGCCTTCTACTATTAATAAATACGCAATTGACTATGATAAAAATAATAAGATTGAATTAAAAAAATCACTTACCGATTCACTAGCTTCAGCAGCTAATTACATTAATAAAATTGGATGGAAAAAAGGAGAGCCTTGTTTTTATGAAGTTAGATTAACAAAAAAAGTAAAGAAAAAATTTTTAAATTCTTCAGCAAAAAAACTAAATAATAAACTTCCAATTTCAAAGTGGAAAAAAATGGGTATAACTAATATGGATGGCTCAGAATTATCGAGCAATTTAACAGCTGCACTGATTTTCCCAGATCAAAAACCTAAATCTCCAACATATTTGGTATTTGATAACTATGAAAAAATTCTAAAATGGAATAGGTCACTTCGATTTGGTATAAGTGTATGTACATTAGCCAGCAAAATCAAAATATGAATTTAAAATTTTTTCCCCTCCCATTACTAATGGTGATATTTTTATACGGCTGCGCTGAATTAGAAGGTTTTAATTCTACCACTAATACCAACAAGCAGCTCTATTCTTCAAAAGGTTTTGCTTTAATTTATGATCAAAAACTATTTGAAAATGGAACTATAAAAAAAAAATTATATAATGATGATATAAATATTATTCATTCCAAACTCAATGCAAATACTTATGTTGAAATAACTAATCTTGATAATTTAAAATCATTAAAAGCTAGAGTCTCAGCTAAAAGTGATTATCCAAATTTTTTTAATGTTTTGATTACGAAAAAAGTTGCTAAAATATTAGATCTTGATTTTAATAATCCTTATGTAGAAATTTCTCAAATTAAAAAAAATAAAACATTTATTGCTAAAGAAGGAACCATATTTGAAGAAGAAAAAAAAGTTGCTGGAACTGTTTCTAT
>Ga0114997_10002611_pt1 | contig 14454 bp, 7 predicted proteins | sample ArcticOcean_MG_C_2_FD_87045 | JGI IMG/M metagenome (GOLD analysis project Ga0114997, IMG submission 87045) | Marine microbial communities from western Arctic Ocean - ArcticOcean_MG_CB4_136 | ecosystem: Environmental > Aquatic > Marine > Oceanic | place: Arctic Ocean: Canada Basin | collected... | reverse complement strand
TGTATTCACTAAAAACCATACCGTTTAGTGATTGTAATCCACTTTTTTCTATATATTGTAGTGATTCTAAAACATCCCTATTGTAAATTTCACTTACACCTTCATTTTCTTTTTTCCCAGCTAGCGCCCCAATCTTCAATCTCTCCACCATTTCTCTACACCATTCTATATGTTTCATTATCGGAATAGCGCAATTAATATTCTTTGTCTTGTAGTGTGTTCTATAAAAGTATTCGTGCGCATTGGTTGTTACTTCATCAATAGACAATGGCTCATTTTTAGTTATATAATAATCCATCTGAACATCATATACATTTTTCCATTTGACAAAGTGAAGTAATTTCTTTTTGTCATATGTGAACACGTCCTTCGGTGTCCAAATCATTGTAATATATTTAAATGATAAATTGATAGCATCGGAATGACGAAAAGGCAAGACGTATTCTTCGAGTGAGCCGTCTAATAACTTAATGTAAAATAGGCACACTTCGGTTTCCATCGGGTGTTTATTTTCATCACATTGGATGGGAATGACAATAGAGTTATTCGCTTCAAACTCTGCTATAAAGCTTAGCCACTCCTTTTTAGATTCTACTATAACCATTTTATATAAATATTAAATTAATGTCTCAAAATGTAATTAATTTTCAATTCCTTAAATACCCAATTTCCTTTTAACTGTATCTTTAGGAGTTAAATTTTCCTCCATTTTATAATACTGAGCTTTTGATGCTATTTTTCTTATATTCGGTATAATTTTTTCAGCTCTACGAAGTTGACGAACATTGTGAACAATAACCTGCGCATCTTTTCCAGTTAATTTCCAATTGAGTTTTACATATAAATACAGAGGAGAAGTTTCATAATCATCTTCAGAAATTTCAAATCCTCCCTTGTCAATATTATTAGCAACAACAGCAAAATGTCTAATATAAGATCCCTTATCATAATCTTCATCAGTTGGTATCACTTTAGTTTCTGAAATTTTTAATCTAGATTGTTTGTTCAATAAGTTATAATATGAAAAGTTCGTAGGTGATTTAATTTTATATATAATTTTACTTTCCTTATTATGTTCATAGCCAGTCATATAATATTCGCTTAAATCAATTGTATAATGTATATGATATGGGATAGCAGGCTTTACAGCCTTATAATCTCTATATCTAAATTCATTTTTTTTAGTTATAAAATTTTCTACATCGGATATTATTCTTACTGTATTTTTATTTATGCGCTGTATAGCAGGGTCAATATAATCTACCTTGCCCTTACGTTTTGCAATTATATCATCAAGTTTTTGTTGATTGAGCGTCTGTGATTGTTGAATCAACACATTTGGATGAGTTGCGTGCTGGGTTGTATCCCCATCGGATTGCTGATTTGATTGTTGACTCGCCATTTACTTTCTCCTTTGCTAGTGAGCTATTTGACTTATACCAGTTTCATTTTTATCTTCAATATTAGCATCCCAATATTTTTTACGTTCTTCAAAGGGAACTTTAGCATTTACTGCTTCACCAAAATATGATTTATCTTTCGGACCTTGCGGTGGCGGTCTCCATTCCGGTTTATGTGGGGATTTATATAATACCCCACTATTTTGCCAATATTGTCCTTTATATGTAGATATTAGCTCTGGCTCCCCACTTTGTCCGGGGCCACCGCTGGAAATATTTCCAGGATTATCAGCTTCAACCATTTTCTGTTTCTCTACAATTTCGTTCTCGGCTGATTTAACAGAGCCTGGTATAAGTGTACCTTTAGGATCAGTTTGGTTATCTTTTAATTTTTTTATTTGATCTTCATTTACTATCGGTGCTATACGTTTACACGCTAAATCTACAAACGGAGGATATGTACCCCCTTTATACTTTATTAATTCATCAAAAGCTCTTCCAGCACCATCTCCCGATCCTTTACCACGCTTCCCAGCCTTTCCTTTAAAGGTGTGATCTCTTGCCATATCCCTAGTAAATATATAATCAACAGCACGATTATATTCAGCTTTAGTAAAAAGTGGCTTGCCATTCTCACCAGTCCCGTCATTACAAGGAGGTATTGTGGCTGCGGGAGGTAGAGTCAATTTTCCATCTTTCAATCCCACTCCTTCCCTAATCAATCGTTCCAGGATAACTACTTCCGTGACTTCCGTGACTTTTAGAGGTATCTTTCTCGATAACCAATTTGGATTCCAAGCTGGATCACCTGGTATCACAGTACCACCAGTCGCGACTGGTATATCTATATCCAATGACGCCACTGGCAACGCAACTTCTAATGGCTCATCAGTCTCTGGGTCCGTTATTGTTACATCGACTTCCCTAGGAAATTTATCTCTAAACCAATTTTGATTCCATTGTGGATCACCCGGTATCACAAGCCCGGCAGTTGTTGGTGGTAATTCAGTTGTTGGGATTGGCGGGGGCTTTGGCATATTATCGAAATTATCCCATTCTATTTCATCGAAATCCTCATCTGTGAAATCTCCTTCAATATCTTCATCATCCGAAGGGACAGGTATGGAAGGCCTTCTCGGAGCAGGTCCAGGAATAGGATCAAAACCCCTCGCAATAGTATCTGTTTTTAATTGTTCCATTACTTTTCCGGTAGTATCATTCAGCACATCTCTATTCACACGCATTTTAGTTTCTAACTCCGTTGTCCACCCCGCACTTGATATTTTTTGATTCACATTAACAACTTGAAAGTAAGTAAATGGACCTAAATCCCTTTCAATAATAATAGATTCATTATATTTTTTCTGTATATAATCAGTTTGTATTATATCACCCGGCAATATACCAGCAATTCCATCTATTTCTAAAGAAAGTTCAGCAGGTATAAGTAAATGCTGTTGATAAATATTTCTTCTTTCTTTTGCATTTATATTTTCCCCATGCAGTTCAGAACGTAATACTTGAAGAGCTTCATCTCTTATAGTTAAACTTTCTACGTTAGAATCATACGAGTACATATGAGTTTTTACATCGGTTGCATCTATGGTCACATCAGGCACATGTGCAATTCGAGTCGTGGCACTACGTTCCAAATAAGCATCGCGAACCTCATACAAAGAAGAATCTCTATATTGAAAAGTAGAGTCTGGTACTTTATACTTATCTGCTTCGCCCTTAATAGGATCTCCATCCGTGCCAGTTTTCTGTGATATCTGTGTAAGTAATGGGTATCTTATCTTTAATTCACCGGTATCCTTTCCAATTTTCGAATTTGGATCTGATCTCTCGCTGCCAATTTTATTTGACTCCCAACCTTCTGCTCTAAAGGTAAGTTCAAGTCCATGTAATAAATTATCCTTATATTCAGGCTCCGTATCATATGCAAAAACAGCCATCAAATCTGAATTATCGTGTTGTGGATCTTTGACTGATGATTTTAAATATCTATTACTCCCATACATTATAGTTGTTGCCATAGCGCTCGGTATTTTAAATGCTAAATTTTGATTCTTAACCATACTACTCATAGTAAATGCGGGAAACTTATATAATTTATATATTTCATTATCAACATCAGAATAAGTTATTGCTTCTTTAGAATAATTTTTATCTATTATTTTTACATTTGTAGAATTATATGGATCACAAGTCAATTCAAAATCCCATATATCAAAAAAATTCTCACTCATTTGTTTTAATAATCTTTTAAGTCCAGCCTCTACGCTACTTGGTGGATTAAGATCTGATAACATTATATGACCTTTTTCAGTCGCCGCCGTCCGTTCTGAATTTTTTCCTACGCCAAAAGCTTTCTGAATCTCTTGTATACTAACAAAAATATCTCTAATATTTCCAGTTGTATCATCTTCCTTAAATTTTTGAGTTCTGTTATTAACGAAGCTAGGCATTAAATGTCCATGTATCATTTCTTCATATACGGCTCCATCATCGCCGCCAAAATCACCTTTTTTCATATTATTCTGACCAGAAAGTAAATATTTTCCCAAATCCTTTGAATATAAATCTTTATGATTAGAAATTTTTACAGACTCCATCTTATCAAAATCTGGCACACCATTTTCCATAGTTGGTGTTATACTTCGTATTGTCATTTTAAGTTCTTGATCTTCACCTACATAAGAAATATACCTATTTAAAATTTGATCTTCAAAAAACCCCCAAGTTACATATATTCGATCAGCATCAACTGAATGATTATTTATCATAGCAATAACATTACTTACTTCTTCTTTGGGTGATACAGCCTCCAAAGGAGAAAATATTCTTACTTTAATATTATTGTTTTTGTAATCTCCCACCCAACTGCTGAACTCAAATGGTAAATGGGTTGCTTTCCAGTGTTCAGGAGAGTCCTCCGAACCATTCTGCGCTTTAGCCTGTGCATGCATTGCTTTAAACAATGTCTGTGTTTGCGCTTTCGCTAATTTATTCCTAGGAATGGGGCCATTCATATAAAATATGCCTTCCAATATAATTTCTCTTAAATTAACAATAGCAAGCATAAAAGAATCTATCTGAGATTGTGAAACGTCAATTTTATCTTCAGTTTCATCATCACTATTTTCTGCTTCTATACTCTTCTTTCCTAATATCGCTCTATCATTCATTCCTTTATCTATTGGCTTTTTAAATAATGTAGACCCCAAAGCAATAATTTTAGTATTACAATCAAATCCGCCATCTTGCCTTAACTGATAATCAAAATTTGAAATAACACCACCCATAGCACCATAATTACCACCTATATCCAATATTTTACTCTGTGACTGAGTAAAAAGTCGATTGGAAATTTTTTCACCTTGATAAAATGTTTGACCTCCAAATTGCTGTTCTATTCCTTGCTTTGGGTTTATCCAACCCCAATCTATCATGACAGTTTTTCCAACTGTCAAAAAATGTGGAGTCAATCTTTCTAAATCTTCAATTGAACCAACTACCCAACTTACATTAGCTTCTCTAATAGCTTTAAATTGATCCTTATAAGCCACTTCAACGTCTTTAATTCCAGCTATATGGCGTATGCCCGATTGGCTTTCACCATCAACTTTAGTGTTATAATAAGCACCTTTCCCATCCGTAGTAAGTCCGAACTTCATAGTCCCATCTTCGTTTCTTTCTCCGCCGGATATAACGACATTCTTAATACTTTGGTCTGTTTCTAACTTATTTGAAATCATTCTAAAAAATACTGAGCGAGTAGCAATATCAGTAATATCATTGTAAGCATTAGCACTTATATTATCAGGAAAGCGTGGGATATTCGGTGTTGCACGGGTATCTACAGTTCTTGATAAAGCTATCTCTTTAGCTCTCAATGTCTGTTGGATTTTTGGATTAATATTTTTTGTAAACATTTTTACCTATTACTTCTATTCACTGCTTCTATTATATCACCTATTTCTGTTGGTATTCTAAGCTTTCGTTCTGGATCAGGTGCTAATTCACCTTTACTATAACCATTTGCCTTTGCAATTATCCACCAAAGATTTGAATCTCCGTATTGTCTGTGAGCAATCGTATCAAATCTATCTCCGAAGATTGGGAACATAAAAATATCAGTATCTTTAATTGGTATATTAGGAATTACAGTTGGTCTATAATATCGTTTATTATTATCGTCTTTTCTTATTATTGCGGTTTTATATCTCATAATCTATCTCACTCATTGGAATCACCACCACCTAAACCATTTCCCACCACCACAGTATCAGTAAATTGGGTGTCTGCTTGATTAAGCTCTCCAAATAACTCTTGATATTTTAGAGTCCTTTTAGGAAAATTTGGAAAACCTAATCCATCATTTCCAAAACGATTGACTCTTCCCGAAGGTAAATGATTGAGTCCATAATGTTTTCCCGTAGTAGCTAATATATCACGACCAATGTATTTAAACTGGCAAGCAACAGAAATGAAATGTGGAAATTGTAATCCTTCTTCTATTTCCCAAGTACTACTATCTTCAACAGTTACAGTTAGACTATCCATAACTCCCGGAGCATCTTTAAACATATCACCGATAGTTAACTTTATAAATGGAGTAATCATTCTTTCATTTTCTTTAGTATATGAAGGATAACAAAGTCCTACTAAATAATTCATTTTTTCCAACAATACTGGAAACTCTTGCTTTGTCTTTGGATAAACTTTAAAATTGAAACTTACACTTCTATCTGCACCTTGATAAACATACAGTTTATCTGGTCTGCCAATAAATTTTTCCTCACCATAATCAGTACTTATACTATCAGATATACCATCAAGTATTGCTCTAAATATAATATACTTATTATTAACTATATCATAAAATCTGAACTTTATAAAATCTGGATTATCATCAGCTAAATTTTCTGAACCATATGGGTGCATATTGATTTTATCTGTCAAAGCAGTTACATATTTAGCACCATCTTTTTTAATTAAGCCATCGATGATTCCTGCATCCCATACTGGTTCATGTGATTGTCCTTGTTGCCCTATAGCTTTTATTATCTTATCACCCGATTCTCTCTGCTTCTTTACACCCGCACTATGAACCGCTGTTATAATAGTAGCTGAGAGTTCAGCTGCTGAATATAATTGCTTTCCATAACCAGAGCTTTCATCTAAATTACCATAAGCGAGAGTTGAATGTCTTTTTATTAACGCTCCACCACCAATCTTATTTGAATGCTTATTAAAAGTGCCACCTCTTACTAAGCCATCTTTAGATTTTGGTCCACCAGCATCAAGTATTCGGTCTGCATCTGAGTTAGCTGTAGACCCAGCTCCCATACCTTTATTTATGCCAAAACTAACATTACCCTTGTCATCTACATGCGAAGGTGATAATCCACCACCAAATAATGCTACATATTTATTAGGATTAACTAAAAACATTCTAGCACCCCCCAGATCTACACCACCCACCATACTACCAAAATCACCAGAAGGAAGGCTTATCTCTGACCCCAGTATCTTTCCCATTTCAATTTTAGATACTTGAGCTGCTGTTCTACTCATTCCCCCAAAATTTGATATCTTTTCATTCAAAGCAGTTAAAAGACGGCTGCCAATCAACGGTATAGCAGCTATTTTATCACCTATGCCATCGTCACCCTCTTCTAATAACGTTAAAGGATTTACATCTGTATATCTTCCATGACCCAAATGTCTTTCAGCATGCCCTATTGGAAGTGCTGCACTTAAAGCTAAATCTCCCACCCCATCTTTTAGAACTTGCATAGTCTCTAAAGGGCTACCGTCTATAATACTTTGCAAAGCATCACCTGCGCCGACTAATCCAAGAACAGATAATGGATTCCAAAGCCTAGATTCTATAGTCGGATTTAAAAATTGTAATGCAAATTGTTTTGCTATAAAAGTTATTCCTTGTCCTGTTACTAAAAACTTACCAATTCTCAATTTGTCTGTTAGATTTCTATCTATCAGTCCAGTAAATGTTGGAGCACCTCTAACAAATCCACCCATCAGATTATCTCCCATATTCATACCAGCACCAAAGAATCCAAACAAACCACCAGAATCAGTATTATCCAAGCCCCATTGATTTCCCATTTCTCTAAGTATGAATGGCTGTCTAAATGTTTGAAATTGTTCAGGGTCAGCTACTTCTCTAAAAGATTTAGTTCCAAATGTGCCTGTTATTCCATCAAGACCACTTGGCACACTATCATAATCTTTACCACCATATCTTAATTTATCATTATCTATATACTGCCCTTTAGACCAAAGAAGGCCAAGCCGGTTCCCTTCCATGTAAGGCAGATATTTACTGTCTGCACCTTTTACTCCATGTAATCCAGCTAATGTTTCACCATCAAAAAATAACGTTTGTTTTCCAGCTGAATTAGTATTAGTGTAATCCTCTGTATCGGACCACGCAACACCTTCTGTTGCAGTATTCCCTAACCATACATCAGTAGGAGAATCCCAGACAATGTCAGCGTTTTGAAAAAGTGACTCTAATTGACTTTTATCGAATATTGTTGCAATTGGATGCGGAACCATATCTATATATTTGTTTTCAGGATGCCAGCCTGTATTTCCGAATAATGGTGAACTTGCAGGTCCTAATTGAGTAAGAAATGTAGAATCTTTACCGGATACAAATCCAGTTCCGTCATGGTATGGAATTACATATGGTAATCTGTCTGGAAATACACCTTCAGATCCAAAATACAATAAATGACCACTTTTATCAAAATTTGGCGAGCCACCGTAACTCACTAAATCATCTACATCATAAGACCAAATATCTGTAGCATCATCATATGTCCAAGTTGGTGCCTGTAATTGTACATCTATTCTACCTAAACCTACAGCAGGATTTGGATCACTATGAGGATTCCATTGACTGGTACTAATTGCAATTTGAGTACCGCCAGCTGCATATCTTGATAATCCCCAAGTCGTACCCAATAATGATGTCATATCAGTTTCTCCAACTACACTCGCTGCATCTGTTGGAATTGTAAGTTGTCCACCAAAATGTGGTGGGACTTGCAATTGACCAGGATCTTGTAAATCATCAAAAATTGATTCTGGAACTAAATCTGTTACGCCATATGGAAATGTGATATATTGACCTGTTGTTATTAAACCTAAATCTATTCTACTTAAATAATTTCCAGTGATACCGACATTAGCATCGGAAAATTTGCCGATAATTTTTTCTGCCGGCACAAGTGACCAATCCCATGGACCTCTGGTTTCATCGCCCCCAGCAATATCTATATGAATTGAACCTAATTTCCATTGTGGTGCTGTTTCTTCCAATGCACCATCCCCATCCAAATCTACTAAAGCAAATGGACTAGAACTTAATGGAATGTTTTGAAATGGTGAATTTAAAAAGTGTTGTTGATATACTTTTCTCTGTTTATCAACTCCAATAGTATGACCTTCACCATGATATAAAGTAATAGGATGACTTGCTGCTGCCTCTGTTTGATCACTTGGGATATGAATTGAACCTTGTCTCCAATTTGATTCAAAGTCCACTGCACTTACATTTCCATCTTCGTCTATAAGACCAACAGACTTAAATGGACTTATATTTAATGACATATGTGAAAACGGCGGATTGAAATAATTACTAATGGAAATTGTATCTCCAAATGAAGTATAAAATTTACTGCCTTCCATATCTGTATAATCTGTGGCGTGCCCATCAGTACGAAATCTGATAAACGGAGCTTCAAATGAATCACCTGTTGCGTCACCAACCCAATCATGTAAATCAGCTCCATCTGTTATTGGATACGGGTAACTTCTTTGACTGTACCTATTTACATTTGCACCTTGTGGGTGTGGAGCAGCAGTAGGCCAAAATGGTTCTGCCCCTTCTGCCGCATCATTAACACCTATATGAATTGAACCAAGTTTCCATCCTGTGAAGGATGTATTCATAAACAATTTCCATGGAAGCCATCCGGACCCAAAATCATGCCAATAACCTTGACGAACTACAAATGGAGATTTATCTAAAGATAAGTGTTTAAATGGGACACTAAAAGGACTACCATAATGGTCATATAATTTACTTCCTTCAATGCCGTCATGTGTATGAAAAATATCTGTTGGCCACGGTGCTGCGTAATCTGGCCAAAATGGACTATCGGCATCAGGTCCATATTGACTTGCATAATTAGCTAACGGAGTTGTAGTACTTCCATGTGCACCTGGTGAAATTGATACCATTTTACCATTTACCATATCAAAAGTACTCTGATAATCATCATCACCAAATGGACCAGTCAAAGTTATTTGTGGAATATTATGTGTTGTCTGTATCCCATCAAACAAAGGTATTCCACTAGTAGTACCTGGAGGAGTCGTATTCACTTCTTCTATTGGAACTGTATAAAACCCTGAATCATCCATAAAAATTGAGCCTCTGCCCTCAATAGCATTTACATTAGCATAATAAGTTCCAGTATGATCACGAGGTGCTACAACTGGCCCTTCTACATATTTATGATATCGTGATTCTAAATCAACTTTTGGCGTAAACCCAGTAGCACCACCTTTAACGTCATCAAAAAAATCTACACCATCGCTTATCTGTGCATTAATCTTATCAGGTCCAGATACCTCATATTTAAAATTTTCTAAATCCGCTATTAAGTCTACTAAAGCCACAATTATCTCCTAAGCTAATTTCAAACCTTCGATTGTTCTAATATTTTTAGACTGCCAATAGTCATTTCTTTCTTTTAAAATTTTACCATCTTTAACTAATTTTTCATTTACTGCTAATATACCTTTGAGTAAAGTAACCATTTCTCCTGATAGAGCTTCCGTATTTGAAGTATCTATTGGCGGGGGCTGTTGTAACTTAAATCCACGCCAAGCTTCAGCATCTTCATTAAGTTTACTCAATTCATCCGTATGTGTAATTGTTTCACCTGCATGAGCTCTCGCCTCTCCACGTTGTATGTCAACCTTTTTACCCTCTTCCAAATCTTGGAAACCTGGCGACTGTTCTACGGAAGTCGCATTTTGTAACCCTATCCCAGCAACAGTCCCAAGACCTATTCCAGTACCAAGAACCCCTATACCTTTAGCTACCGATGCAGCATCAGCCGCAATAGATAAGCCGCCAGTCATAGCAGTTCTTATTGCTGGCAAAGCCGCAATCAAGCCCCCCACTATTCCCAGTATGACAGGAGCCATAGCAATAAAAGCGGCCCCAATATCACTCGCAGTCCTCTCCATAACACCAGAAGCTTGATTTAGTCTCTCTTGCGCACCGACCATAGAAGCTACCTTTTCCACATTCAAACCTAAAGCATCAGCCATAGCTGTTCTCTGCACATAATTCAATTCATTCCATTCAGCTTCACTACCTACTAACCTAACTAATTCTTTTTGTAAATCTTCAAAATCTCCAGCAAAAGCTAATCTTCTCGCATAATCTAAATTCAAACCACGACCTAATAATATTTCAGCTTGCATTTGTTTTTCTATAGACGATTCAAAATCTAATAACGATTCAGCAGTACCAGCAACATCACTTAAACTTATACCCAACTTAGCTGCCTGTCTAGCAGCTTCAAATATATTATTTCCACCATCTTTAGCAAACTTAGCAAATAATTCTGTATTAGCAGCAACATCTTCCATTACTAATTTAGGAGCAAGACCTTCTGCTCTAGCTAACATAGAATTAGTATAAATTTGAGCAGTTAATGTTTCATTACTAGCAGAACTAACATTAGACATAGCCTTTGCTAATTTAGCAACATTGTCTGCGCTTATATTAAATTTCTTTTCTATTAATAAAGCATTCAAAGCAGTTCTAGCACTCATTTTTCCAACTATCCCAAACTCTTTCGCAAAAGCAACAGCAGCTTCTGGATTTAAAAAAGACTCTGCCCAACCAGGAGCAAACGCAGCTGTACCTAACTCATCAGCTATTTTAGCAAATTGTTTATAAACCATAAAAGCAGCTGCGGCCACAGCAACAGTAGCAATAGTTATTAAACCAGTTTTAGTTAACATACTTTCTGCCGCTTTGCCAGCGTCTCCTGATTTTGCAGCAACATCACCTACTGCCAAACCGATTTCTTTTTCTTTTAATAATATCGCAGCCGCTATCTCTTTATTTTCTTTGTTAATGTTACGTCTTTTATGCAACAAACCATTACCTTCATTAATTATTGAAGTATCCATACTCATAGCAGCTTCTTCTATAGCTATCTCGTCTGCTGTCCATTCGTCCGGTACAACATCAGAAATTTGAGCTTTTTGCTTAATTTCCATTGGATCTGTATCGCTCAATGCTTTAGCCACATCATCCTTACTTGCTTTGGCAGTTGTCATTTCTTCTTTCCACTTATCAGACACCATTGATTCAGGTAATATTGATCCGAAAGCGTTTTTAAGTCCTTTTCCAGATTCCACTACGCCAGATGTAAAACCTTCTATAATTCCATTCATTATAGTACTAAATATACCCGCTTTTATTGCAGTATCACTTTCTTTTGATATAGCAGCATCAACAGCTATATCTCCTACATTTGGAAAAACCTCTACTTCTTCGGGTGGAAGATCTATATCAAATCCCATTGGAGTAACTTTCATAGATTGATCTTCTACAGATACCGCATCCTTTGGAATTGAGTCTGGGACAGCTTTAAAAGAAGTATCTGATATAGTAACAGGTTGATTTAGGGATTTTAATTCTGCCTCTTCGGGTTTCAAAGTAACAGGTTGATTTAGGGATTTTAATTCTGCTTCTTCGGGTTTCAAAGTAACAGTTAAATCTTGTGGTTTTAGAACTGCTTCTTCGGGTTTCGGAGTAACTTTTACAATAGCGGGTGGTATAGCCACATCTCCTACTTTTGGAGTAACATTTACTTCTTGTTTACCCATTAATTTTTGAGCAGCATTTGCTTTAAAAGTATTCATCATATCCTTAGCCATATCATCCAGTCCAAGTGAAGCTGACAATAGATCACCTATAATCGGTATTTGTTTTATCATTGAATCTAAAGCTTGAAATGGTTTACCAAGTATATTTGCTTGCTCATTTATTAACTTATGCTGACGATCTTGCTCGTCTGAAATTCCTTTTGTTATCTCTAATTGTTCTACTAAATCACCGTTATCTTCTCTGCGAGCACGCGCAAGTTTCCGTGAAACATCAAACGATCTAAATTCTTCCGTGCCTATATTTTTTACATTTTGTAATACTTCTTTAGTTAAATCAACTGATTCTTCACGAAATTTAAGACTCTTTTTTTCTTGGCGTGTTAAGCCATTTAAAGCAGTACCAGTTTCATCAGTTAAATTACGAACTTCCTTCATGTTCGCCATAAAAGTTTTAGTTAGATCGCCAGCCACACCTAGTTTAGATACCATCTCCTGTGCTAGATTACTAAAGCTTTCTATCTCTTTATTAAGCGCTTTGACTTCTGCATCACTTAGGTTTTCGCCTGGTTTTCTTATAGCCATATTACTATATTCCTAATTTTTTCATCATATCCAATAAATTTTTAGCGCCAGGATCTCCCGCAGCAGCTTTTTTTTCTAACTCTCTTGTAAGTTCATCACCAGCGCTTTGAGCTTTAGCAGCCAACCTTTTTACTTCAGGACTTTTTAATATATTTTTAGCAGCTTGTTTCCCTTTTTTAGCAGCAATCTTATTCATTAATGCTCCTAAAAATTCCTTTACAACTTTACGACTAGCCATAATATTCTCCGATTTTTTTAATTTTGATGGGGTGAAGTTACTCAATAATAAATATCAGAATATAAAAAAATTACTTACGGAAAGGCGCGGATGTGGTTTTTGATTTGCTTCGAGCCTTCTTCATAGAATCAGATTCATCAGCTAATTGTTTTTGTAATCGTTTAAGATAGAATCGCCTAAGATATATAGGCATGGTGTATACTTCGGTAAAGCTAAATCCTTTACCGTGGTACATTAATGAAAATATTTGTTCGTGAATATTTGGTTTATCTTCAGGACGCAGGCCAAAAAAACTGGACCGTCATAGGGACGGTCATCTCCTCTTCTGAACCATCAGATATTGTTTGAGAATACACCATATTTACATCAGGTGTTATTTCAGCAAGATGTGCACGAAATTTTAAAGCATCGATGGAAAGAAATTCATTATCAACAAACTTACGAACAGTCTGTATTTCTCTGTCCCCATCTACCGCAACTATAGCACCTTTCATTCGTGTTGTGATTTCAGGATTTATACCTGTAAGTTTATTCAACTTCTTCATAGATTTCAATTCTCTATCTATTGCCTTTTCATCACCTGATGTTAATAACTTAAAAGTTAGTACTCGTTTCGAAGCTGGCAACTGAAAATCAAATTCATTTCTACCCTTATCATCATCATCGAATTTAATTTTCTTATCTTCAAGGTTAGTTAAATTAAATTTTCCCTTACCCTTTTCACCTGTTAGTGGATCAATATAATCAAACTCATAATTCTTACCATACGCAAGAACACGAGCAGCAATTAATACTGCATTTTTATCACCAATTAACATATCATCTAACTTTATCTTAGACACTACTAAAGCATCCAATAATTTATCAAAGACAATACCTTTCTTAATGAGATTCTGAGAAGTGAGAATATCTTCTTCTTTAGCGGTCATATATTTTACTTCCACTTCTCCGCTTGAAAGGGGATTAGCGCTATCATAGAACCAACCCTTAGACGGTAAATTGACCATCTCGGTTGGAAATTTAGTTTCAGCCATAAAGACTCCTATTGATTTATTTTAGATTAATAACTATTTTTTGCCAAACTTTTCTGCAGCTGTAACTCCTAGTCCAACTACTGAGATATACATAAAACATTCTAATATTTTATCCTTTACCTCAAATGCAGAAAAGGTGTCAGCACCCCAACTACATATCAACATAAAAAATGCGGCGAAACCAACTGTTCTCTTTGAAGAGATTTTAGCATCGCTTGATAACATTTCTTTTAAAAAACTCATA
>Ga0114997_10002610_pt1 | contig 14454 bp, 16 predicted proteins | sample ArcticOcean_MG_C_2_FD_87045 | JGI IMG/M metagenome (GOLD analysis project Ga0114997, IMG submission 87045) | Marine microbial communities from western Arctic Ocean - ArcticOcean_MG_CB4_136 | ecosystem: Environmental > Aquatic > Marine > Oceanic | place: Arctic Ocean: Canada Basin | collected... | reverse complement strand
TGTGAAACATAATTGGGCTAACGAGATTGAGAAATGGCTTAAGCAAAAGCATGACTGCTTCATTATTGAGGGATGGGTAGGAGATATAGAACAAGTGAAGTTCAACATCATCAACTACGACATCTTGAGCAAGCGCAAGCAACAACTCATGACTCAAGACTATGACTGTATCATCTTTGATGAAGTCCACACCATCAAGAATCAAGAGGCAGCACGAACTAAAGCGGCTCTCGCTCTTGCTAAAGGTATTGACGGTATCATTGCTATGTCAGGAACACCTATTCTAAACAGACCGAATGAGTTCTTCACTTCGCTCAACATGATGCTACCCGCGCAGTTCAGTAACTATTGGACATTCGCACAGCGTTATTGCAACGCACGACGGACTGAGTTTGGTTGGGATATGTCGGGCGCAAGCAACATCGAACATAGTATAGATGGAGTAATACCTCCGTTGAATACTTTACTTCGTGATTTCATGCTGCGTCGCTCGATGGACGACCCACGAATATCAGGGGAGATGCCTGACTTAGTGCAGACAATCATACCGCTTGACCTGCCTGAACAAGCCATTAAGCAATACAAGATTGAACACAACTCTTGGATGGAAGAGTGGCAGAAGCAACAGGCGAATTGGGGTTCAACAGACGCGGGCTTCGCTCTCAATATGATGACAGAACTGCGACACATAGCAGGTCGTCTTAAGATAGACGCGGCTGTTAAGTGGGCGAATGAATACTTTGATAGCACAGGTAAGCCGCTTGTTATCTTCGCGCATCACAAAGATGTGATTGATTCACTCACTACTAAATTACAATCAAAAGGTCTTGCACTAAAGATTGATGGCGATGTATCAAACGCAGGTCGTGAAACAATCATCTCGGACTTTCAAGACGGGAAACTTGATTTCCTCATCTGTTCAACGATGGCAATGAAAGAAGGAGTCAATCTTGACCGAGCAAATACTACGCTCTTCGTTGAGCGTGAATGGGTTCCAGCATGGGAACAACAAGCAGCAGCAAGAGTGAGACGCATGACCCAAGAGGATTCAACATGCCACCAAGTAATTCTATCAGCCAGCAACACCATTGACTCAATGTTTGACGAAGTGGTTGCGGCAAAGGCTGGTATTGTAAAGAGCGCGCTTGATGGAACAAACGGTATGCGGAATGACATCGTGAATGATTTGAAGAAGATGCTTAAAGAAGGCAAGGTGGCAATCATATGAAGAAACGCAATTACAGAATCACAGATATGACAGGCAAGCAAGTCAAAATAAAGAAACTGAGTGATGAACGCCTGAGTAAACTTGCTTACAGTTCAGAGAGAAGAATACGCAAAGCGATGTATGAATTACTTGAAGTGCAAAGAGAAATTAAAAGAAGGAGACTTGAACACCCCGCGCATATGGTAAACTGTAACCCTCTTGACATCACAACGAAAATACTCGCTTTTGCGCACAACGATTTTAATCATAAATACCAAGCCGAGGATGATTTTTACGGAAAGGAAGAGGAATGTCAGCACTTAAATTACAGCGACACAATGACAGGCGCGGTGTGCAACGATTGCGGTGAGGAAGAATGACACGCCACTACTCATACACGCGCAGTTGGGAAGAGATTGAAGACATGCTTGATGAAGCAGAATCGGAAATGAAGAAACACAAAATGACAATACTCAACAAGAACATACCAACCCGCATGAAAGAACAACCAATGCGTGACTACAAGGGAATACAAGGTGTAGTTTATGGTTTGCGATGGGTTCTTGGTGACAAGAATATGCGTCACGCTGTCGTGTTAGGGAGGGAGAAAGAATGAGTAACGCAATCGCAGAAGCGGAACCTCTCGACGCTATCATAGTCCGATGCAAATGTCCATCCGGCGAACAACATATGGCTGATATGATTATCATGAAGACTGCGCACGAAGGACACTTTGAGCGCATAGATGTTCATTGTAATGTGTGTCTAAAAGTATTCAACACTACGCTCATGTTCATGGAAGAGTGGGAACAATGGGAAAAGTCATAACCTGCTGCGCTTTGGGGTGAACATGGGAAGTCGTCTGAACACCTACCCAATTAGTGAACATAACATCAGAGATGATGGTCGTGTGTTAAGACCTTTTGATAGCGAATTGATAGACGCAACACAAATGAGTTTCGTGAAACCCGACGGCACTCACATAGAAGTTGTCGAATGTTTACCCGCAGGCGAAACACTATGCCCTGCAATATGTTCTTGCGGTGTGGAAGTTGAATGCTCACGAATCACACTTGTATTAGATAATAGCATCATTGCATACCCCGCATCTTGCTGTAACTCGATACAGTTCTTTGAAGGAGATGAAATGAATGATTGACGAATGGACACCCGCGCAAGAAGATATAGATTGGACACAAAGTCATTTCGATAGTATGGCTATCGGTGATACTTGGAGTGTCAGCGGCGCGCTACTCGAAAAGGCAGGTGATAAAGAACTTGTGTTACGACAATACCCTGCCGAATCAGCAATGGCTGTTGAGAGAGTGGCGAAAGTATGTGCTACAATTGATATAGCGTTCGATACAGAAGATGCGCAACTGATTGAAGACCCTGTTAAAGCAGCGCAAGAAGCAGCGCAAGAATGGACTTGTCCTGATACGAATATACCTCTGGTTAATTTCAACCTTGAAGACGCGGTATGGTCCATGAATGTAGTTCCGAGTGAAGATGAACAAGGCGAATCTATGTTGATAGAGCAATGGGCTGTGCGTATCACTCACCCGAATGAGGATGGGGACGAACACGAAGTGTTCATGACACCTATGGATTATCACATGATTGCGGGTGATGATGTTTTCTTCACATGGAGAGAGATGCATGTCATTGAAAGAGAAGAAGCAATTAGAATAGCGGACGATATTGTTCTTGAACTCCTTGAAGGCCGCGTCATTTTACTCGGTGAAAGTTTGAAACAGGATGATGAAGAGCATATTGTTCCCCCGCATATGAGAGGGATGTTAGTGAAGACAACCTCTCTCGGTGAGGAAGAATGATTGACTTTGAACATTTGTCTTCCGCGGTAGCATCTGTTCAAACTACACAATCGACAAAAGAAAAGCATTCTATCATAGGTGTGTTACTTAGAGTTAACAAACAACAGACCGAAGACATCGTTGCTCTGTGTTGCGCTACACCGAAAGATTCATTGAAGGATGAGCAGATTATCAGACTCATCAGTAAGTCTTATGGATTATTCCCTGAAGAATACGAATCAATAGGACACGAAAAAGAATTACCTCTCATACTCGCAGACGAATCTCCTGATGAAGTTGAACGCTCGCTCTCATTAAGAGAGGCGCGCGAATTAAAAATCAAAATCATAGAAGGAGAGGATATACATATCGAAACTATATTCAATTCTATGAGTAAGATTAGCGCAAGAGTCTTTTGGGGTTTTTGCTACGGTCGAACGCTCATCAACTACCGTAAATTAATGGGAGGCGTATCGTCTGTTTCGACTTACTCAGTTGAGCGTTTACAAAAAGCAAGAACCATCATGCCTCCACATGAAGTGATACAGAAGGCACTCAAAGGAACACTCGCTACCGATTACGCTATTCAACCTTCATACCCATTCATCGCTCCTCGTTATTCTCGCTGGCCTTTCTGGTCGCTCCCCTTCAAAGAAACACATTACGATGTCGTTAAACCAAGTCGCTATTATGCGCACCGGAAGGCCGGAAGGGTATTTTCATTTGACCGTAGGGGCATGGCAATAGCGCGGGACCCACACTTATCCATCGAGGGTGATTGCGTTGCAGAGATTGATGAGAATGATTTGGTAGTTGAATGGTTACACACGAATGAAGACCCTCGGATTTGGACAAAACCTCGTATAGATAGGTGTGTTAATCCCCGCATCGTTGAAGATGATACCCACCTAAGAAGATTGGTGGAGTCATTAGACGCAGACGAAACACTACGACTCATGGATGGAGAGCGAGCGTATTTCCATAGCGGTGCTGTGGGTGGCTTCATCGTGCCTCGCAGAACATTCGACCTCCCGCTTCTTATTCTTGGTGGTAAGAGAGATGGTGAAGGAATACGAATCAAGGTAGCGGCTCTTGATGGATTCGACTTGTTCCCCGTTGGGTATTGTTATGTGAAAGAGGAATCTATACCCGATACACTTACGCCTCTCTTTGAGTCGAATGTATATCGTGAATGTGTTGAAGGACTCATAGGTATATTCCATGCGCTGTTGTTTGATACAAAGACGAATCAATTACGCGCCCCTTACTTAACACGAATTGATACAACACTTGGGTATAGTGATGCTGTTCAAGTAGGTGACTTGATGGAGCGTGCTACACATGGATGATGATTCATTCTTCTTAGGATGGTTGGCGAGAGAATGCCGATTTGAAGCAAGTGTTCATTTTGCACCACGCACTCGAATCGGTTACCGAATCGTTAGACGCATCAAGGTTTCACCCAAAGACGAACCTGCTCTGAACATGTGGCTATCCACGAAAGGTATCACGGCTCGCATCATCAAAGACAAAGAACAGATTCTGAAAGTAATAGTGCTACTGCGCACCGCATCACCATACATCAAAGACCAGAATGGTATGAAGAGAATGCTCACCTTGTTAGATACAAAACGCAGACGAGTCAAGCATCAAGAGATAATCAACGCCATCAATCTGTTAGATACCAAGGTGTAAGCATACGCCCCCCATCGACTACAATTCTTTGTTTATTGTTATTGTTTTGAAGAGATAACTATTGTTATTGTTTCAATAAAGAAACGAGAATACAAGAAATGAAAGGGTGAGAGGGTAAGGAATGAGCATTAGGAAGGAAACCTCCCCCTCTCAGTTGCCTGATGTTCCGACTTGCTTATAAACCCCGCACTAACCGTTGAGAAGGAAGTGATTAACATGGAATACAAACCAACAGATACGAATGATATAATAGGAAACGACGATAGTGCCTTGCCCTATTTCTATATTGATGATTGGAAAGAAGACCCCCCATCTAATCTTTTATTCACAGGACAACCGGGGACGGGTAAAACAACAGCAGCCTTCATCATAGGTAATGAATTAGGATATACGGTGCATGAGTTTAATGCATCTGATGAGCGCGGTATTGATGTCATTAGAGACAAAATTAAACCTTTGTGCCAATCAAGTGCTATATGGTCTAAAAGACTCATCTTGCTTGATGAAGCAGATGGGTTAACTAAGACATCTCAACAAGGACTAAGAAGGTTGATGGAAACATCTCAATGCATCTTCGTCCTAACTTGTAATGACATATCATCAATCATACCAGCACTCCGTTCACGATGCACTATATTCACATTCAAACCGTATGATACCGATTCGATACGCGCGTATGTAGAACTCTTGAAACGCAAAGATGTGATTACGCCTGATAGAATTATTGATGCTGAACAATTGTGTATTCACTACGGCGGCGATTTGAGAGCAATACAAAAACACCTCATTACGAATACACCTATACCAACTATTTCAACTGATATGGATATTGCAACAATGCAAATAGCAGCGGGCGATTGGGAATCACTTCATCGAACGATGAAGGATATGATTTCTGATGGCTTAACACTACACGCACTTATGCATCGCATCCATGAACATACCTGTTCTATCGGGTTAGCCGCGGAACAACTATATACCTTCTTGTGTGTGTGGGGAGATTTCGTGTTACGAATGCACCAATGGCCCCTCGCAACATCGTCCTTCGTGGACTATTTTGTAGCGACATTATACACGCAAGATGAAAACAACAAAACCGAAAGGAGATGAAAACAATGAATATTGGAAACAACGAAAACAACGAAAACAACAACAACGAAAAAACACACCACGCTGAGGTCGAAGAGCGACTAAAGTGGTGGGCTGAGAAACATAACAAGACGATAGAAGAAGCAAGAGAGTCATTTGATGCTTATCTTGAGAGCGACTTAGGAATAACAGACAGCAGCGCAGAAGATGATGATTTCTTGATTGAAGCGGCTGAATCATTTATGGTTGAGCGTCGTGTGATGTCAGGAAGCGGTGCTAAAAGTGTAGAATTGGTTGGTTACTTCATAGGAGTAGACAGTCGTATCAGAGATGCGCAAGAAAGAAACAGAGGTCCTGCTGTATCAGCGGCGTTAAACGACCTTGATGAAGCAATCAGTCTTGGACTTGTAGCCCGCGCTTATATTGAAAATGGTGTATGGATGCTTGAAAAGAAAGATGGGCCTGTTAAGACACAAGAAACTGCGGATAAGAAACCGTGGTTCTTATACGAAGAACATGGGTTATCAATCGCTATCCTGCAAAACAATTCAGAATGGGCGCGCTATGGTGAACCAACTACACCTTACCGCTGGCAACGCAACTACCACTTTTACGGTAATGAGAAGTCAGAGTTCATGGATAAGCAAATACCATTGAGAATTACTGTTACATCTAAGAGTCCTGATGAATGGCATGTTCCACAAATGTTTGCCCCTGTTACATTGAAAGTGAGAGAGCGCAAGACTGTATCTAAAGGTTGGGAAGATGTTTACAATGCATTCCCTTTCCCCGCGGCTGTAACATATGGTGACATCGTTGAGGAAGAATACATTTCGGCTATCAAACCTGAACGACTATTACCAACAGCGGATTGTTATGTCAAAGACTTATCATCACTTGCTGAGTTATATCAAACAAAGAGCGAAACAATTGCTGGAATACCTAATCCTGTTGGACCAATGGTTCTTATCAAGGCTAAGGTTAGCGACTTGCGACTTGAACCGAGCGACTACGAGTATGACCCAACTGGTCACACATACTTCATGCGCGTCACAACATTTGACCTCATGAAGACATATGGTGAACAAGATTCACGAAGAGACATTGGAATAGGGATTCACGGATTCCTTGGTGATGAAGCACGCTGCTTTGAATATGCTACCGATGATGGTTACAAACCATATGCTATCAAGTCAACCGTGTTCATCTATGGTCGCCTTGGATTATCTGTCAAAGACGACAAAGAAATCCCCAAGATTAACGCAGTAGGGATTTACGCAGTCCCTCGCCTCGCCATTCCCGGCGGAGAAGGCGGAGACACCAACACAAATCAATTTACAGGAGAGTGAAATGAATGGCTAATCTAAATGACCTAAAACAACAAGCACAAACAGAAACCACGAACGAAGTTGCGCAAGATATACTCACCCCTGAAGGGGGTGAGGCTACGCCTGTCACAAGCGCACCTATCGGTCAAGGAGTATGGGGAGAAATTATGAATGCGGCTGATTACCTACCTGACAATCAAACCTTTATGGGTCTTGTTGGACCTGAAGGCGTTGGTAAAACAGGTATCGTTCTCGATAGCCTTACTGATGAAGAAATAAAAAGAGGAGATGTAATCTTCGTGCTTGATTTTGATGGAGGAGGGCAGACTATTCGCACTACTCATCATCGTGATATAGCGAAAAACATTCGTGTTCTTAACCCCAATGTAATGCAGACCGGAGATGCGCGTGATTCATTCGATTACTCAGCGACTCATAAGAGAGTTATGAACATTGGAAGAACTCTTGTTGATTGGGCAGCGAAACCGGGAAAGAAGCCACTATTACATAGTGTTCTTATCACAGGTATCGACCAATGGGACAATGTTGCAACCAACTGTATGTTCATTGAAGACTTAGGCACAGCACCTGATGGTATTGGTGCTAAGGTGAAACCTCATGAGCAAATCGGGATGCGCTTCAATTGGCAAATCCGTTCAACTCGTTTCCATCAACTGACTGCAATCAGCAAGACGCTTATGAGTCTTGGAGTGCGCGTCTATTGGGAGACTCACTTTAAGGACATTCAAGACAAGTCTGGAAACATCCTCGGTAAGAAAGCCGCGTGGGAGAAGAACACCGCTATGCATCTTAACCAAGTATGCTGGTTCTCAAAAACCAAAGTGCGTGATGAAAACAATTCACCAACTGGTGAAGTGCGCTACGAAGTTGAGTTTGTAAAATGCAGGACTAATCCTGCATTACTCGACCAACGCCGATTAATCATGAGAACCCAAAAAGATGCCTCGCCAGAATGGTATGGACTACCTGAACTAAGGGAAGGGAAGGTTTGAATGTCGGGAACTGAGTATAATGATGAGTGGCCCAAAACAGGCACACCTGCACATAACAAAAGTCAACCGCGCGGAGTTCATATGAATGATTCATCACCGCTTGATGATAAATACCCTGCTTATATCCCTGACCCTGCATGTATGGAGTGTGGAGGTATGGGGTGGGTTTATAATCAAATCACAAGGTTTGATGCTGATGGTGAACCTGACTTCGTAGATGTTGAAAGAGAACCCTGTGATTGTATTTTTGGTTACATGGGTGTAGTTGCAGATATTAATTGCCGCGCGTGTGAAGGAAGCGGTGAAGTCGAGGAAGTGTATATCAAAGATAACGAAACTGTTGCTAAACATTACAGTTGTTTATGTCTAAGATATGTTCCATTAAACGCGCCTAATAACGAAGGTGAGGGAGTTGACTGACCCATCTAACCACCCAATTCATATCCGAATAGGTAGTAATTATCTATGCAAGGATAGAACCGCTTATACCCCACCACCAGTTAAAATGATGGGTGATAGCGATTGGCACAACAAAAGACCGTTGTGTTCGGAATGCGGGTTAGCACACATAATAAGATTTGGAGAGGAAATGAAATGGCACAAGCAATAATTGATAGAACTAAATTAATAGGATTCTTAAATGGGTTCGGAGACAATATACAAGATATATTACTTGAGGTGAAAGATAATCGCATATACGGAGCAGTCGATGTCGCTACGCATTATTGCGAAAAGAGTATGCCCATCATGCTATCTAATCAAGTGAAGTATAGACCGGGTAAGGTATATGTTACAGATGTAGCAAAAACACTAACCTTCCTTAAAGCATTTTCGCAAGATTTATGTATATTGACTCAATGGGACGGCTCTTTTAATCTTGAGATAGACAATGATTCTTTACAGATACCGAGCCATACGCATATACTATCAGCCCTTACTGTTGACCGAGCGAAGGCTGCAATAAAAGAGATGGTGGCTAACAATTACAGTAAAATAGGACCCGTTCAACTTACGGTTAATGGCTCCATACTGATGAAAGATTTAGCAGGTATGAAAGTAGGAATCAAAGTCGCGGGTAAGGATGCGCCTTGTAAAATCAAGGTGTCTGCAAGTGATACTGAAATGGTGATTACTATGGGTAATATCGTCGGAGGTGTGAGTATGAGCCGCGTGATTGAATTAGGTAATGTATGGGGTGAAGATGAAGCAAGTGCATACTTTGGTTCTCACTTACCAAACACTCTCGGATGCATGGGTAGCGGCATGGTTGATTTCTATATGGGTGACCACGCTGCGCTTGTTTTGAATCATCAAGAGGATGATACTGTAATGATTATTAAACATCAGCAAGGGGTGACTATGTGATTACAGACGCTATCTATCACGATGATACACCACCTACTATTTACACAAGGTGGCGTAATGATAAAGGAGAACTACAAGAGGAGAAGATTGACGATTTCAAACCTCACTTCTTTATTCCTCAATCAACACCGGAGTTTAGAATTAAAAGTATGAAGCGTTCATATCCTGATGCTCAAGTTGACATCAATAAGAACTACGAGGGGCTTGACGGGTCACTCCTGTATCAAGTAAGCACTAACTCACCTGCTGATATATTCAGAATGCGGGGCATGTTTTCTAAGACTTACGAAGCAGATGTCAGATATGTTGACCAATACCTTATCGACAATGTTCCAGAGATGCCTAAGTGGAAGCCGCGTAAATGGTGGTATGATATAGAGTGTGACACCGGAGACGATAATTACACCACGGTCATTGCTGTTATTGACTCTGACCTCGATATGCCTGTCGTGTTTGCATGGACTGATGATACAACTAATTGTCCTTACCCAAACACAGGCCGTTCACGGGAATTGCATGAAAGAAAGGTGCGCGACACGAAATATGAATTACATCTATGCTTCAGCGAGAAACAATTGTATGAGAACTTCATTGATTTCTTGCATGAGCGTGACCCTGATATGATGATTGCACATGCAGGGACATTCTTCGACATACCTCACATGATTGCCCGCCTTGACAAGATATACGGTCGAGGAGGCGCATCAAGATTGAGTCCTCTTAAGATGATTCGTTATCCTAAGAGGGGTGAACGATACCGCTTCGACGACCAACCGATTGTAGGTCGATGGCAATTTGATACTGCTGCTCCTGCTACAAGCGGGACAGGGTTTGAGCGAGTATGGAAAGACAGCGGAGGTGGACAACTACCTAACCGCAAGTTGAATACTATTGCTGAAACACTTGGGCTTGGTTCTAAACTCACCGAAGAGATTGAGGGTATGGATGTTCATAATGGATGGCGTGAGTATTGGCCGGAGTTTGTTGACTACTGTATGCTTGACACCGTTCTGCTTCGTGGGATTGATGAAGCGCGCAATGTAACAGACTTCTTTGTAGAAATGGTTCGCCTTTGTGGTGTATCAATTCAATCAGCAACCAATGTAACAAACTTTGCGCGTGGTTTAATTCAACGAAGGACTACTCTCAAAGCACCCACTCGATTCAAAGCAGAGAAGGTTGATTTCAAAGGTGCTGAGTTCATCATCAAAGATGGTGGACTCTATCAAGATGTAGCAGTAATAGATTACAAAGGGCTTTATCCATCACTCATTACAGGACACAATCTTTGTTATACCACTAAGAGAGATGGTCCGGGTGTAGGTATTATTCAACTTGAGAATGGTTCTTATTGGGACCAGAATGAAAAAGGAATACTACCCTTAGTTGTTGACTATCTGTTTGATTTCCGAGCAGAGTGTAAACAAAAGATGCGCGACGCTGAATCAACAGTAGAGAGAGAGGCATGGAATACAACGCAGTCTGCTATCAAACGCGTGATGGCGAGTCTGTATGGTATGACTGCTCACATTGGTTTCGGTTGGGCTGATGCTGATATAGCACACACTATCTTATCTGAAGGTCGTCGCTGTATAAGACTGCTCGACAGCACAGCAACAAGGCTTGGGTATAATGTTCTATATGGATTTACAGACAGCGCATTTATACAAGTTCCGTTTGAAGATGCAGAGACATTAGCATCGCGCGTAACTGAATCTATACAACAAGCCACAGGTAACAAGTTACTTTTTGCTGAACTTGAAGCATACCATGAACATTGGTTATTAGTCGGTAAGAATAAGTATGCTGGTATAGTGACTTGGCCTCCTGAAGATGAAGGTAAGATGAAGACAGCCAACTTTCTCAAAGGTAGTTCACAAGCACCTATCACTAAAGAGGCAGAGCGAACAGCACTTGAGTTGATTTGTAATGGTGAACAAGAAGTAACAGTTAGAGATGCGATATTAAAACTTGCTTTGCCTGTTCGTCAAGGACATGTCGTGCTGAAAGAAGTAACTCAACAGACGCGTATTAGTCAACACCCGGATGATTACAAAATACTATCCGGTGCGAGTAAAGCCGCGCATTATTACAACAACTACATCCCAACAGACGACCCATTTGTAGCGGGGGATTCTGTGAAGTGGGTGTATGTTGAAAGTGTCCCTCCCGGTATGCCACCAACTAAAGTGGTTGCTTATCGTGAAGAGGATGAAATTAAAAATTACAAACTTGATGCCAAAGTGATTCTTTACAAGGCTATCATAAAGAAACTACAAACCGTGTATGAAATCTTGGGTTGGGATTTAGGCGCGGCAACAGGAGAACCCCGACCCGCTATATTATGGTGATACAATGACAAACGAAAACAGAATTAATGAATTAGAAATACAAGTTGAAAAAATGGATAAACGAATTAAAGATTTGGATGGTTATATTGATACTTTAGAAGAGGCAATGGCACCCGCGCACAAGTTAGCGCAGGCTGTTGCTGAACTACAAGATGAGATGATGAAGCATCATGGGATGTATCTCATGAATAAAATCCACGCTCCTACAATGGTGGGTAGGTCGTGAGTTTAAGCAACTATCCTGACGGTATGGACTTCGGAGCATATGACGACTACCACGACCCCATGTTAGAATGCGGACATCGCGAGCAAAGTGATTGCGACTGTTGGTGTGATGGAGGAGAAGGTGATTACGCACATCTAAATGATAACTGCACAGGCGATGATTGTCAACACTTACAATGTCAATCATGCTTCTCACCTACTGATGAGGAAGAGTTCACGGTGGACAATCTTCAAAGACAGAACTCACAAGGGAAACCTATGTGGGTTGATGTTGAGAAAACTAAACCGCTAAGGTTTATTCCTCAAAACGAATTAGAAGAAGCGCGACTGTGTGAGGCATGTCATGCTGAATACAAATACGAGATTAAAAATAAAGAGTTGATTGAATGAGACTTACTGCTAATATATGCACGCATAAGAATTGCAACAACTCTACAAGAGCAGGGTTTAGATTTTGTTATAGACCGAACTGCTCCAAGCGCAAGCCTAAAGGAGATGAAGAAGAATGACTGCTAAGATATACGACGACGGTTCATCCTATGCATGGACTCCTGAAATGGGTAAGGACGGTATCATCATTCGCATAAGTAAGTCAACACTTACTGCCCCTCTATGGTGCGCACAGCAGATGTGGATTGACCATAACTATCCGCGTAAGCAGGAGTTAGTAAAGCATCTTGTCCTTGGAGACGATGTTCACAATGGGTTAGAGATGTTCTATGACAATCTGTCTAAAGCCGATTACGATATGATACACAAGAGTGCTAAGAAGGGTGCTGATGTAACTAAGTTGCTGTCTGTTTATATCCCAACACAAGAAGCGATTGTAAACAACAGGAGGAAAGAGAACAAAGAGTTTCCTTTCTATAATGAAGACTATGATAGAAACATGAATTGGCTCATGAACTACGAAGGCGCGCGTATGGCATTGGCTAAGACTCCATTACCATTAGCGAACGAAGTAAGATTGGAAGTGAGATTAGAAGTGGAGGTTCCAGAATACGGCACAATCCCTGTTCAATTTGTTGGTATTATTGACCGAGTGTTTGAAGCACCTGATGGTGGACTCATGGTATTTGAGTTGAAGACAGGTAAATGGAAGGACAATAAAATGTCAGCCATGCGCAAAGAGATGTCTTACTATAAGTTCTTGATAGACAACGCTGACCCTACCTTTCTTAAAGAGAACGGTATAGACCGAGCCGTGACTCATTGGGGATGGAGATATTCAGCCGCAGACCATTGGCATATCGAACCTGTTAAATCAGTAAGCGAGAGAAGCATGATGAAACTGCTGCGCGACCTAATTAAAATGTATCTTGATGAACATTTTCCAACCACTAAACAAGACTTCAAATGTTCATGGTGTAATGTTCTTGAACTATGTCCTAAGTATGCTATACCGGAGGCTTCTCAATGAAACCATGTGAACTATGTAACCAAATAAAAACTGACGGTATGAGATATGCAACACGCGTAGCGTGTCTTCAATGTATAGATAAAGCACTTGAGTTTGTTATCACAGCAGGGCTAAGTTTCGAGGGTGATGAGGGGTGAATAAACCCTTCAGTTTACAATTCCCTAAAGAGGTAGGATTGTTTCGTAAATTGATACAGGACAAAAATGAGTTTGAAAGGTATTGGGCAGGCTTAGGTCATTCGCAATGTGCTTATATGTCGGTGTATTCATTTCGTGCTGTAAAACCTAATGGACGGCGCGCGGAGTATAACACAGCCATAGTAAGCAATTTTGTTTTGGACTTCGACAAGAAGTATCGTAAGGGTAGTGACATGATAGAGGTTGATGGCGATGAAGTTGTTGACCAAGTTGCTCGGTTGCATGATTATCTTTTAGAGAAAGATGTATCGCACGCTGTGTGGTTCAGCGGTAATGGGTTTCATATATGGATAGGGCTTGACAAGACACACCTACCCTCAAGTGGTATTGAAGTGTCGCACATCACAGCCGCGGGGCGTAAAGTAATCAACCAATGGAAGAAAGATATGGAATTGTATTGCATGGACCCTACTGTGCCATTCGATATGGCGCGTATGATTCGCGTCCCTAACTCTTACAATGCTAAACAGCATGTGTTACGATGGAGTATTCCTCTTACCACCAAAGACCTAACACTAAGTTGGGATGAGATATGCGAGATGGCCGAGAACCCACTCAACAAAGCACACTACTACGGGGAAGATGGAATCCATCTCCCTATCCAAGAAGTCAAGAAGAAGAACTTCCGTGTCGATGATGGAGAACCTGTTCAGTTTGATACAGTCAGCATGGGTAAAATCAAAATCTTACCCTGTCTCATGGAGGCCGCTTGTCAAGTGGGTAGCAACCCACCACATGTGAGCCGCGCGA
>Ga0114997_10002608_pt1 | contig 14457 bp, 6 predicted proteins | sample ArcticOcean_MG_C_2_FD_87045 | JGI IMG/M metagenome (GOLD analysis project Ga0114997, IMG submission 87045) | Marine microbial communities from western Arctic Ocean - ArcticOcean_MG_CB4_136 | ecosystem: Environmental > Aquatic > Marine > Oceanic | place: Arctic Ocean: Canada Basin | collected... | reverse complement strand
TTTCCGCTTCCGTGCCGCTCGTGGCGATTTCGCACAGAACCCAACTCGCGTGGCACGTTGCCGCTTGTTGTTGGTACGATTTCGAAGCGACGCACAGATTTCGAATCGCTCGCAACGCCGCTGCTCGCGTTCTACCGTTACAGGCGACAGATTCGTAGAGTAAATCGACGTTGATCACCCCGGCGCGTTTCGAGCCGCGTTCGGCGTCGAAACCGAGATAGCCGATTTGGTTATCGTCGTCGTTGTCTTCTCTCCACGTGATTTCAATCAATTGCGCGAGTTTGGGAATGCATCCTGACTTTTGTAATCGATCTAAAGTGTCCGCATTTTCCGTCAAAGACTCGATTGTTTTCGCCAATTTTTCTCTGGTTTTCTTCGACACGACGCAGATTTGCGCCAAGAAGCCGTGGATGACGCCGATGTCGCAGAGCAAGTTTTTCGTTTGCGTATCGAAAGATTTGAACCCGGTTCTTTTGGCGTTTTGCTCCAATAAAGCGAGGTACTCGTCGTCGTCGTTACCCCCGTCTTTATTGTCATCGTTCGTAGACTTATCTTTGTTTTTTTTCTTCTTCTCGTCGTCCTCGGCGTTGTCCTTCTTTTCGCGGTCGGCTTCGGCCGCGCTACCTTTCCCTTCGGAAAGCATTTTCGATGTCATCGACTGGTTGCTCAACAAGTTGGCGATAAAATCAGCAATTTTTTCGTTCGTTACGGTCGATGAGGATGTAAACGTCGCCGGGTCTTCGCTTGCTACTTTTGCCTCTTCGAGATGGCCAAAGTGCGTTTGACCCAACGCTTGCACCAAATGCGGAAAGACGTTCGCTTTGGCCAACGCCCGCACGTTCGCCCACGTCGCGTCAAGTTGCGCGGCTTCCTCCTTTATGATTTCCATATCCGACTGACGAATTTCGCGTTCGATGTTTCGTAACTCTTTATCGTCGAAACGCGATCGGTCTTGCAATTTTCTCTTCAAAGATACCATCGCCTGGCGCATTCGTACCGCTTGGATTCTTTCGCGAGGTTTTGGAGGGATAAAGGCGGCCCGAGCGCAATCGACGGCGATTCGCGTCAACGCCTTACCGGATTCTCCAAAATATCCGACGGACAAAGCTTTTGCGATCCCGGGCGCAACACTCGGCGCGATGGCGGAAAACGCGGGTACCTGACACTTAGCGACTGATTCCAATAAGTGTAAAGCCGCAATCTTCGCTCTCCGAGAAGACACTTCAAAGTCTTTCGCGGCAACTGCACTGGCGAATCTACACACATCTAAAGCGACGAGTGCACTAGCTAACGCGATTCGACTCGTTTGATCCGCCGCACGCATGGCGAAAACGAGCGCTTCGAGAGCGACACATCTCGATCGATCGTATTCCGGCGATTCGTTGGACAAAATATCCGCCACGGACGCCAGCACTCTGCGTGAGGGGATAGCTTTACACGTGCCGTACGATTCTACCGCATCAAGCGAGGGCGTTGCGTGCGTCTTTGTTGATGGTTTTGTTGCGGTGGTACCATTTTCTTGGTGATATCCTTGCGTGGCCTCTTCCATGATCGGATGCCCGCTTCCATCAAACATGAGATGGTAGCGTTCCATGGAATCTTTCACCGATATCCCGGCTCTTTCGACTGCACCGTTCTCTTTCAAGTCCATTGCCGACGCGAGCGATTCCCACGCGTCGTTTATGTGCGCTTCATCAAATTGCGACGTGCCGTACGACCCATATAAATCATCAAACGAACTCGAACGCGAAAAGCCGCGATTGATGCGAAGTAAAGCGTTGCCGGAGAGCTTCGCGCCGTTCAAAGCAAACTCACCGTCGTCTTCAAAGCTGCTTCTGTTTTGTTGATCAGAGCTCTGGTCGTCTCTGAGATGCTCGCCACCGTTTTGAGAGACTGGCGTCCCTATGTTAGACTTTGGCGTCGACGGACCGGAACTTTCGTTATCCGAATCCGCCGAAGTGCGAAAAGCGGAGGAACTGTGATCTTTGTTGATATTGTGCGCCGTTCCCGCCAGTTTCCGTCCACTCCGAATATCGAGCCATTCTTTTAAGAGCGTCCCTCTATCGCTGGCAGTAACCGACGGCGGCAAACTTTTCACGTCTATGCGCATGTTGTTTCGTTTATATCCTGGTCGGCTTCCGTTCGCACCGCTCTCTCTGTCTGTCGCGGCGCTTGCGTTTTTATCGTCATCGAAATCGCTCTCTTCGTCCGAGGAAAGATTCGAATCCGATTCGCTGCTATCCTGTATGTTTCTCTTCTTCTCGTTATCCAACACCGCATCTGCCGCCATGAGCGCCGCCGTCGCGCGATCAATCGTCGTTAACTTTTTCAAATCCGGTTTTTCGTCGCCTTCTTTTCGGAGTTTCTTCTTTAATTCGCGTCTCTCGAGCTTTAATCTCCGCAAATCCGCGCTGTTCTTTTCGTCGTCGGCATTCGCGTTGATCGTCGATGTCGGTCGTTCCGAGGAAAAGTAGATGGAATCCCTATACTCCACGTCGACTACCATTTTATCTACCGCGCCAGCGAGTCCATCTGCGATTCGCATGGCGTTAGTGTTACCTTCTTGTTCATTATCGGCTTCTATTAAAGCGTTGTGCGCGTCTCTGATTTCTTTCGGGAGCCAAGTCGAAGCTAACTCGTTTCGAGCGTCTTCAATCCACGGGTGCTTTAACAACTCCCTCGCAGTCGGTCGCGTCGACGCGTCTCTTCGGAAACACTGTCTCAAAAAATCTTCGCACTGTTTGGAAATACCCGAAGCTGGAAGCGGCGGTATGTCGTCTCTGACCATTCTAAACAACGCCGCCATTGGCGCTAAATCAAAATAAGGCGGCGTCGTAGTCAATAACTCAATCAACGTACAACCAACGGACCAAATATCCGCTGCGGTAGTAACGCCACCAGTCATTTCGATAACCTCCGGTGCCATCCAATACGGCGAACCGACGACATTATCGCTGAACTGTTGAGGTGAGGAAGGCGAACCGCCGTTGTTACTGCCGGGAGATCTCAAAAGGCCTTTCGCTGGCGGCGTTTCCAACTTAACGTCGTTGCTCGCGTTTAAACTTATCTCGCCGTTTTTGTTCTTATTCTCCTTGGCACCTCCTCCTTTCGGTGAATTTCCGGGCGACCCGAGCGACTGCCGTCTCCCACCTTTTTCCTTCTTTTTCGGCGGCGCCGGTTTCCCGCCGTCGAACAAACCGCTCGCATCACTACCGCTATTCTCCTTCGACAAACGATTCTTCAGCGCCATTTGCGACCTTCTACTTTTAACTAGCTTTGCCGTTTCTTCTTCCTCTCTTTTCGTTCTTAGTGGTTCTACATTCGGCGACCGCGCGTCGACGTTGCTATGACTAGTGTTGTTGCTCTTGTTATTATCGTCGTTACTATTCTGGTAAACGTCGCCAACTTTACCCGCGACCGTCGCCGTGTTCACTTTCGTCGCCACGCCGAAGTCGGCTAATTTAACCACTCCATCCCTGGTGCATAAAATGTTCGCCCCTTTCACGTCTCTGTGAATCACGCCTTGCTCGTGTAAATATCGCAAACCTTTCAAAACGTGAAACACGTACACGGCGGCTAAACTCTCCGGAAACGGTCCAACCCCTCCAATTCCGCCGGAAATGCTGTTCGACGACGAGAAACTCTTCAACGCGGACGCTAACGACCCGTTCTCGCAATACTCGAGAACGATGTACAAGTGATGGTCGTCCCGAATGGCTTCGATGTACCGAACGACGTTTTCGTGTCTCAAAGAACTCAACAAGTCCACCTCCCCTGTGACGAGAGTTAAATCTTTTTCCAAAACTCCCGCCAAGGAAATCTCTTTTATCGCGACGACTTTCTTCGAAGACGCGTTTACGCCTTTGTACACTTGTCCGTACGCGCCTCGACCGATGGTTCGAACGAGTTGGTATTTGTTGTTCAACTCCCCGACGATGACTTTGACCGCGCTTTCGTTTTGGTGGTTGGGGGAGGAGATTCGATTGGAATTTTGAGCATTCGTATTACGATGAGCGGCGTTTATATTCGTATTCATGTTCGTCGTCGTCGTCGCCTGAATCGTCGTCGGTGGTACCTTCGACGACGACATCGAGTCTCGACCGAACATGTTCGCGTTCGTGTTCTCGTTCGTGTGTGGGAACTCTTTCTTGTGAGGAAAATTCTTCGTTTTTCCTTCTTTTGTTGCCCTTTCGTGTTTCGTCAAAATTCGTCAATCGAAAGAAATCTGGATGTTATTTTATACTCGCTCGCGGGTGGTAGGTACGCCTGCGTGTGTTTTATTACGGTATAAATAGTATGATACAAAAACGATACCTAACGTAGTAGCAGGTAAGAAGAGAGAGTGTGAAGTTATGTACAGGAAACCCTCAATCAAGTGTAGCATCACGCGGCGGCGTACCCGTCTCCGATTCTTCCGCCGCCTTCGCGTTGCATCGTCGCCAGACGGTCTTTGGCTAATTTTTTCGCCTCTTCTCGCGCGTTTGCAATGTTTCGTCGCAGGAGCATAAATCGGAAGACGAGCGTTGCTACGAGCGCGATGATGATTGTTGCGAATGGGTTATCGATTATCGAGCCTTTTCGTTGAAGAAGTGGGAGAATCAGCGCGGTGTATTTCTCTTTCGCGTGTTCCGTGGAGAGCAGGATGGAGACGGCGAATAAGAGAAAGAGGAGGAAGAGTAGGAATGCGAAGACGGCCCAAGAGAACTCCGCTTCGTTGGATTTCAATTTATCCTCTTCGTCTCTCGCTTTTAACGCGGCTAAATCGTACCCATCGCGTTTCCAGGTCATTTGTAAATCGCCAATTAATCCGTGTTTAAAAGCCGCTTCGCAATAGGCGAAGTAAAATTCGTACATGCGCACGAAGCGTTTGCTGTACCCGAGGTCGAAGACCTTTTGTTTGCGAGCGAGCATGCGTTCGCGCCACAAACGCAACGTAACCGCATAGTGTAAACCAATATCGTCGTAAGAATCTAAGGATAATCCGTTCGGAGCTGCATTTTTCATGGCGGAGATGGACGGTAAATGACCGCCGGGGAAGATGTACGCGCGGATGAAATCCGAAGTGGTTTCGCAATACTGTTTGTATCGTTCATCCGGGATGGTGATGACTTGAATCGCGCACGTGCCGTTTGGTTTTAAGCAATTTCGAACGGTTTTAAAAAAAGTTGGCAAGTGTTCGTGCCCGACCGCTTCGAGCATTTCGATCGAGATGACTTTATCGTACACGTTCGTCTCGTCGCGATAGTCTTGAATTTTGATTTCAATCAAGTGCGAGAGTTTCAATTTAGCCACTCGCGCGCGCGCTTCTGCGGCTTGCTCTTTGGACAACGTCAACCCAGTGACTTTACACCCAATTTTTGTCGCCAAGCGAATGGCGAGTTGGCCCCACCCGCAGCCAATTTCGAGAACCTCATCGGTTTTCTTAAAGTCGAGGTGAGCAATCATGGCGTCGATTTTATCGTATTGAGATTGCTCGAGGTGAATTTCTTTCTCCTCGAACGTCATTTCTCGGTTGCCATTCATGAGAAGCTTATCAATGTACATGTTATCGTCGCCGTTCAACTCCGCGGGCGTTCCGTCCGCGTTCTTCACGTGCACCGCGGACGAATACAACAACGTGTTGTCTAAGAACGAGGAATAAAACGCGTTCCCGGCGTCGTAGTGGTACTCGATGTTCTTCTTCGACCCTTCCTTGGTGTTCGATAACGCTTTGTGCGCGGCCATTTCCGCGGCGCCACCAAGGATGGACAAGATTGCCGCCACCAGCTCTTTCGGGTTGAACCAATTCTTTTTTGGATTGGACAAACCTTTCTTCCTGTTTGATTTTTCCTGCTTCGACGGATGGCCGGAACAAATCAAATCCAAAAACGCCATCACGTCGCCGGAGAAATCGTTCTTCATGTACGCCTCACCGAGTCCGATGTCCTGTCTCGTGATGCACTGCTTGAACACATTTTCGCTAAATATGGTCAAACGAACTTCGTCTGGGACTGGTTCACTCTCGTCCCTCTTCCCGGAGATGGAAAAATCAACGCCGGTGGGTAACGTAAACGTCAATTTCGCATTCGGCGGCATCCATTTCCCGGCAATCGTTTGGAACATGCTCATAAACGCTGAACCGAGCAAAGAGTGTTTCGGCTCGACGTCAAATCTAGGTATCCATGGAACCACGTCGTCTTTTCCTAAAAGTTTCTTGCACATCTCCACCGCCGAGTGTATGCCGTCTTCGTGGAACCCGTATCTCAACCACGCGCCGGTAAACCACGTGTTGTTTTCACCTTGTAAGCGACTCTTTAATTCCTCTTGCGCCTTGATCGCGTTCTCGTTAAACACCGGATGGCCTAAGTATTTCTTAAACTCCACCCTTTCCTCGTCGATTTTCTCGGTCGGATTGAGCGTCACAAACACGTCCTTCGCGCCTTTAGGTAAATTTTGCAACAAGTTCACCCAATACGTTACGCACACGGAATCGTTCTCGCCCTTCTTTCCGATAGATTTGCAGTTCCAACTCGCCCACGCGCTTCGATTTTTTGGCATAAACTGCGGGTCGTCGTGTAACACGACCTCGTTCCTCGTCGTGCGAAAATTCGATAAAATCTCCAACTCTTTCTCCGTGGCGTTTTTGCCAATCATCGCCAACGCTTGGTGCGCGTGACAGGCAAAAATCACGTGGTCAAACTTCTCCTTCGTTTGCTCCCCGGTCGCCGCTTTCTTAGTTTCGGTCGTTTTCACTTTAATTTTCGATTTCGAAGCGTCGTCGAAATATCTGTGCACCGTGTGCACGTACCTCCCCGTCTTCACGCACCCGTCCGGCAACGCCTTCAAAACCGCCTCCACGTACGCCTTCGACCGGCCTTTCACCACTCTCCACACCGGTCGTTCAAAGATCTCCAACAAGTGGTGATTCGCCCAGAATGTAATCAGCGGTTTCAGAGGAAACCCGAGCGCGTCTTTATCGTTACAGCTCCAAATAGCCGCGCACATCGGCAACACGTAGTGGTCGCGGAAGTAATTCGAATACCCGTTTTCCCGCAAATATTCCCCCAACGTTTTAGTCTCCCAATATTCCTTCTTTGGACCGCTCAACACGTCGTATTTCACCCTCTTGAACTTAAGAATCTCCCGTATCATGTTCCAAAACTTTGGATTCATCAGGTTCCGTTTTTGCGCGAAGATCCCACGCAATCCTAAACTCCCCCACTCCGTCCTTTCGCTTTGCAACGAGAAACTCATGTCGCTTTGCTCGTGTTTCACGTTCAACTCCTCGAACAAACCGACCAAATGTGGATACGTGGTCAAATTGAACACTTGAAATCCTAAATCAACGTCCAAATTCTGGGCGTGTTTTGACTTCACGTGCGTCAGCGCGTGCCCACCGGCGGTTGGTTCGGACTCGTACACCGTGACCGTGAATTTGTTCGATTGGTGGAGCAAATAGGCGGCGGATAAACCGCTGATGCCGGCGCCAACCACGCAGACGGTTTGTTTCTTCTTTGAACTTTCGTCGGTGTCAACATCGTCGTTGCCGAGTGATGATGATGCCATGACGAGATTGCGTTGTCGTTTGTTCGTGGAACGACGAGTACAACAAGTAATGTTCTTTTTATGAAGTGTTGTTGTGGCGTTTGTACAATGCAGAGAAATGCGGTGTGTAGTAGTCCACAACGTAGAATAATATTATTAAAAAATCAAACGACCGAGCGCAATGCGGACCGGCCTGCGGCACCACCGGCGGCTTGCGCGCCCATTTGCGCCCCTACCGTGCTGGCGTTGTGCCCACCAGCTCGGAAACTCGTCCAGACGAGCCGCATGGAGACGACCGAGAGAACGGCGTCGAGCGCGAACAAACAAAACGCGATGGCGTAAAACGCGCCTAAAACTTTATTTTTCTTCAGAGCGGATTTGAGGATCATCATTCCAGCTAAGGACCACTGGTCGCCGGCGTTTCCGGGTGGGGAGATGCACGCGTAGACCATGAAGGCCAAATGGCCGAGGTACATGAGGAAGAACCAGCCGAATTTTAAACCCGAGTCGTTTTTCGCCGCCATGTACAGGCGACGGTACCAGATGTAGTACGCGCCGGGGACGCCGGCGAGAAAGTAGATGATGGCGACTAACCAAGAGACGACTCTGCCGTCGACGAAGAACGCGCCGGTGACGGCGCAGAGGTTCATGAATAACGCCAAAACTAAGCAGAGGTAAGAGTAGTAACACATCCGCACGGCTCTTTGGTGTTGGGAAGGAATTTCCGCGTCGATGTTGTGGTACGCGATCGCCCAGAATTTAAACGGCCAGTTGTTGACTTGTTGCCCTCCACTGCCACCGTTAGCGCGCATGGCGGCTTCTCTCGCGGCGAGCTCGCGTTCGCGTCGCGCGATATCCCCCTCGCGCTTTTCGAGTTCTTTCCTTTGCTGGGCTAAAGACTTATCTCCTCCTCCTCCAACGCCGCCACCGCTGCTACTACCAAACGCGCCAAACCCAAACCCACCTCCAAACAATCCACCCCCACCTCTTTTCTCTTCTTGTTGTTGTTGTTGTTGTTGCGGATTCGTCGTCGTCGCGGCGGCGTTATCGTAGGCGCCGCCGTACGCGCCAAACGTGTCCATCCCAGAATCTCTCGCGACCGCCCCTGTCGGCGCTTCGTACACGTCCGTTGCCGCTTTCTTACTGTTCTTGTGACTGCTTTTTACTGCCGGTGGTGACGGCGCTGTGCTGCTCGATCCTCCTCCTCCTCCTCCTCCTCCTCCTCCTCCTGGTGGTGCAAACGGATTGGAAAACTCCGTGGAATCTTCGTCGTCGTCGTCGATGTGCACCGTCGTCGTCGTCGTTTCTTGCAAAGACCCGCCCCCGGCGTTCGACCCGCCCCACGCACCGCCTCCATCACCTCCACCGGTCTGTTGAAACGGATTTCCGTTGTTGCTCATATTTCTTCGCGAGAATATAAAAGAGAGAGACTATATAGAATGAGATCCAAACGGGTGTCTCTTCAACGGTCTTTCTTCAACGCTTCAATTTTTCAAAATCTCTCTCCTCTGATCTCCTCCCGTCCTCCTCGAGTGTTTCGGTGAGGTAAAGTGGTGTGCGAACGCGCGCGTATATTTGTGTATGTTTACGCGTTCTAAAGATCCAAGCGTACTCCTTTCTTTCCTCCTAAACTACTCTGAAAAGAATAATTGTAGTATATATGTGTGCGTGAAAGAAACAAAAAGTGCCGTAAAACGTGCTCTCGGGTGCTCTCGGTGGCTCTTTCTCGCGCTCTTTTTTTGGTCTGTTTTTGATTTTCTCTTCTCAAAATTTCTCCTCTTTTTTCTCCTCTTTTCTCTGTTGTTGCGCTTCATTGTATACAGAAGAAGGACGAAGACAAACGAAGAGGAAGAAATCAGAGAAGAAGAACTCGTTCTTTCTTTCTCTCTTTCTTTTATTCTTTCTTTCTCTCGCGTTTTTGTGCTCTCTCTCTCTCTCTCTCTCTCTCTCTCTCTCTCTCTCTCTTTGCTGAAGGTGTTGTTGTTATTGTGAGAGGAGTATTGGAAGAGCAGAGAGAGAGAAAGCACGACTACGTTTTGAATTCCATCGAAACATTCATTCAGAAACGATGGAGGACGGTTACTCGCAAACGTTGAAAGATCTCCTCTCGCAAACCCCTTTAACCACGGACGCGTGGGTCCAGTGCGACTCCTGCCAAGTCTGGCGACGAGTGCCGAACTTTGTCGCTTTGAAGTTAGGCGAACACGAGCAATGGTTTTGCCACAAAAACTTCCACCAAGAGTTCAGCACGTGCGATGATCCTCAGGAATTACTAGACGATGAAATCGACGTTCTGATGAAAGCGCAAGAGAAAGAACAGAAACGGAAACAGGCGGAGGAAATCGGGAGGAAGATTTTAGAGGAGGACGAAGAGGACGAGCGAGAGAAGTTGGGGTTTAAAAGTGAGAAAGGAGGAGACGAGGAGAAGAAGACAAAGAAGGAAAAAGGTGGAGCTGGCGGGTGGAGGAAGAAAAAAAATTCAAACGACGACGACGATTCGAACGATTCGGACGAGGACGCGGTGATGTGCAAACCAATCGAAAACGCGCACGTCTGGTCGAGAGTCTCGCGGAACATCTTCAAACACAGAGAGCCGAGGAAGTTAACCGAGGACGACATCATGGTGTGTAACTGCGCCATCGACCCGGATACCGGAAGCGGATGCGAGGAAGAGTGCGTGAACAGATTGGTGTTAACCGAGTGCGATCCTAAATTTTGTCCGTGTTCGACCGCGTGTAAGAACCAGAGGTTTTCCAGGAAGAAGTTTAAAGAGTTAGAGGTCAAACGGTCGAGTAAGAAAGGACACGGGTTGTTCTCGGAGGAGAATATTAAACCGGGCGAGTTCGTGTTGGAGTACGTCGGCGAGGTGTTGCACGAGGAAGCGTACGAGGAGAGGAAAAGGCAATACGCGAGGGAAAAGAGGCGACACTTTTATTTCATGACTTTGTCGAGTTCGGAAACTATCGATGCCACGGAAAGAGGCGGCGTTGGGAGGTTTTTGAACCACTCGTGCGATCCAAACTGCGAGACGCAAAAATGGATGGTAAAAGGCGAGTTGTGCATCGGCGTTTTCGCGCTGAGAGAGATTCAACCGGGGGAAGAGATTACCATCGATTACAAGTTTGAAAGGTACGGGGAAAAACCTATGAGATGTTTTTGTGAAACCGCCGCGTGTTGCGGATGGATTGGCGGTGCGAAAGCCGCGAGAGAGGCGGAGAAGTACGCCAACGATTCCGAAGACGACGACGAGGAAAAGATTCACTTGGAGGACGAAACGCCGGTGATGTTGGAGTGCGACGAAGACCAAATCGTGAAAGAAGAAAAGGAAGCCCGAGTACAACACGAACAAGAGAAGGGTGGCTCCTTCAGGCGCTCTGAATCGAAAAAGTTGAAAGACGAGGAGAAGAAATGGCGACCGCCGGAGGAACAAAAAGCGTACGATCGCGCGAAAAAGGCGCGCGAAAAGAAATACGAAAACGAGGAGAAACAACGATTGAAAGCGGAGAAGAGATCAGTGCCGAGCTTTGGTGGCGGTGGTGGTGGCGGCGGCGGCGGCGGACGATCGCGCGTGCGCGCGCCAGCTGGTTCGTACGCTGCCAAATGGGGCGGCATTTCCAGCGCATCTCAAAGACGTTCGGAAATTGACGTCGCCATGGACGATTTGCGCAACTCCAAGGGCGCTTTGCGCAACGAAAAAGCGTGTCTCAAATCGATTCAAATGTTCAACTTGGCGTACCCAGTAGACGAAAAAGGAGAGTCGCAAGTTTCCGAGAGAGATTTGGGATTACTTTTAGAAGCGATATCGATGACAGGAAGCACGCAACTACAAAGAGTGCTCGCCGAGAGAGGCGGGACGGGCGCGTTGCAGACGTGCATCAGTCGATTAGGCGGCGCGTTGTGCTCTCCGCAAAGAGCTCCATTGTTGAGAAAGGTTTTGAGAGTTTTAGGAAACTGGTTGACCGTGTGTAAAGAAGCGACGTTAGCGGCTATGCGCGACACGAAGACGGCGAGAGGGAGTTTTTTCGATTTACTCGGTGAGTTACGATACGCGAAGGACTCTGAGTTGCAAAAAGTCGCCACGGAGTTTGCGAACCAGAAAGTTCCGCAAGGGACCATTATCGATAAAGGTGAGCCGGAGAGTATTAGACGTTTGAATAGTGCAAATGCGAATAATAGTATAAACATGAACGGGGATGGAATGACACCGGGTGGAGGTTTCATGCGCGGTGGAATGGGGACTCCGATGGGCGCCGGTATAGCGCCAAACGGCGTCGTCGGGTTTCGAACGGGAACACCACCACCCATGCGAAATCCAGGAAGTGCCGGTGGTTTTGGTAGTAGTGCGCCGCCGGGGAGTGCGACAACCATGGGTGGACGAGGAGGTGGATTCAATTCTGCTGGCCCGCCTCCTCCAGGAAGCGGCATGGGATTCAATCGAACCGGCTTAGCGCCCCCGCCGAGATTGGCCGGCGCAGGAGGACGCGGTCCACCAGGTATCGCGGCGAATAACACGCCGGGGAGTACGCACCAAAGAGATGCGATTGGCAGAGCTTTACCGAGTGGATGGAAATCGCAAACAACGCCGGCGATGCCAGCCGCAGCGAATGGCGGGTACCAAAACTATTACAATCAACAGCAGCAACAACACCAACCGCCGTCCAACCGCCAATATCCTCCGTACTCGAACCACACCGGTGGCAGAGGAGGTGGTGGTGGAAACTACAACAACTACAACAATAACGGAAACTATAATAATTACAACAACAACAACGGCTACAACAACAACGGCTACAACAACTACAACACCAGTGTCGGCGGTTACGCCGGAGGGAGCGCGAAACGCCAGCGAATGGATGCTAATTTTAGCGCGCAGCCACCCGTCAATCCTCCGCTCCCTTCCGGCGCACCTCCCCCGCGTTCCACCGACGCCCCTTCCGCTCCCAAACGAAACGACGAATTCGATGACCCGCACTCCCTCTCCTTCGCCTCCATCGTCAGCGATATCGTCCAAGAGTTTGCCATGGAATACCGAGCGAGGAACCACCCGAAGCACGCCTCGTCGGCGGATTACGACCGCTTGCAAAACAAGTGGCAGACGAAAATCTTAACCAACGAGCAAAAGAATTTCGAGGAAACCGGACGGAAACCGATCGACTTGACCAGGCTGAGAGATTCCATCAATACTTACGTCAAAATGGCCAACGAGTGGGAGTTTAAGAATCAGTCGAAATAGATAAATATTATTTTTGCTGAACAACAACACAATGAAAAATATCGTCAAAACATCACCTCACACACTCTTTTTATAAAATGAAATACCACGTTTCGTCCTCGCTCGCGCGACGATGCGCTTCCGTCTCCTCCTCCGCGAGTTGTTCGAGAACAAGAAGAACAGCTTTTTTATCCTCTTCTTCGAATGGACGAAGAAGACGAGGAAGAAGCTCTTCTGACGACGATGATTTGGTCGCACGAAGAAGTTCTGGAGTTGGCCAAGACCGGTTCGAAATAGCGCTCACCGGGCAAGAAATAGAAGACGGGGAGACGGATAAAAAGGCAAAGAAACGAACAATTTCGCTCGATTTAGGCGGAACCCAAATGCAAACGACCGCGGTGGAGTATACCGGCGAGCTAGTCGCGGTCGAAATCGACCGGCCTCTCGGGTTGATTTTGGAAGAAACGAGAGTGGAACGAAGCGTCGAGACGCGGATAGAGGTGGTGGAGATTGTTCCTGATTCAAACGCGGCCAAAGATGGCAGAGTAAAGGTTGGGTATATTTTACGCTTAACCACGGCAGTGTTCAACGTTTCCGCACCGATCGATGTGACGACGTGGATGAATCCGCCGGCGAAGGCGAACGTGAGAGCGTACGTGAAAGACTCGACGTTCGATAAGACGATGTTGGCTATTCAGAGTCACTCGGTGCCGGTGGATTACGACGGCGATGCGAGGGAAATGAAAAGCGTCGGGATGGTGTTTGAGAGGAAATAATAATATACTAGTACTGCTACTACTACTTACAACGTAATCTAATTCAAACCGCCTCCCTCCCTCGGCCTCGCCACGGCGATAACTACTCCGACTAAACTCACCGCACATCCAACGTAATCGCCCACATCCATCTTAAACCCATCCACTATTCGCGCAAAAACGTAACTAAAAACGATAAACACCCCTCCGTACGCGGCGTACGTTCGGCCGAAATCTTCCAACGGTTGTAAAGTAGGGACTACGCCATACATCATTAAAATAACAAACCCGAGTAAAAGGTACCAAATCGTTTTCTTTTCGCGAACAAATTGCCACACGAGCCACCCGCCTAGAATTTCGAGCACCGCTGCGAGCGCGAACAAAAAGACGCTTTGGAACGCGAGAACTGCGGTCCACTCTTTTTTATTTCCTTCTTCCTCTAAAGCTGCTAAAGTGCTGTTCGTTGCTTCCATTTCCTTTACATGTGTTGTTGTTCAAACATGTGCACACATGAAGTGTTTTCCAAGGGGCTGACTTTTCTGCTGCACAATTTAATTTAGGGTATTATACCCTAATTCATCGTCGACGTCGAAAAACGACGAACGCTTTCGTTTCATTCCTCATTTCTATCTTGCGAGTTACGACATACGAAACTTGTATCGCGAGAGAAAGAAAAGAGAAGAGAAGCGCTCACAACTTTACCTCTCTCGCGTGGATCTCTCTCATCGAATCGGGTGGTGGTCGCGCGTGGTGTGTTTCTGTCTGTTTTGTTTAAAAGAGAACGAAAGAAAGAGAGAAATTTTTGACCCCCAAAGACAACTTCTAAAAGCGATAATACAAAGAACGAATAATGATGACGATAAACGTGCTCCGATGCCCGCGAAACGGCGCGATGGTTGCAAACAACAAACAATTAAACGCGAGCAGCAACAGATGCAGCAGCAGTAATAGCACGAAGAATACTAA
>Ga0114997_10002607_pt1 | contig 14462 bp, 13 predicted proteins | sample ArcticOcean_MG_C_2_FD_87045 | JGI IMG/M metagenome (GOLD analysis project Ga0114997, IMG submission 87045) | Marine microbial communities from western Arctic Ocean - ArcticOcean_MG_CB4_136 | ecosystem: Environmental > Aquatic > Marine > Oceanic | place: Arctic Ocean: Canada Basin | collected... | reverse complement strand
GATCCTCAACTTTAGGAAGCGCTTCATGGTCGCCATAAGTAGAGCTACTTGCTGCATATACAAAATTATCTACTTGGTTATCCTTAGCAGAAATTAGCATATTTAAAAAACCTGTGATGTTGATTGCATTTGTTTTTATGGGATCCTCAATGGACCGAGGAACAGATCCCAATGCCGCTTGATGTAATACAAAATTAACTCCTTTCGTCACTTCAAAGCATGTGCTGAGATTACAGATATCTCCTTCAATAAAATGAAAGTTATCCCATTGAGGCAAAGAAACGCTCTCCTGAACTTCAAGTAAATTTTTATTATTACCAGTCAGAAAATTATCTAAACCAACAACCTTTTGCTCAAGCTCAAGAAGTGATTCAAGGAGGTTGGAGCCAATAAAACCAGCTACTCCAGTTATTAGCCAAGTATATTGATTAAGCCGAAGGTGCTCTTTAAGACTATTGTAAGATTCCATATTTAATAATTTTATAAACGAAGATCAGACTGATTCTTGGGAAATAGATACTTGAGGTCATATAAAATATGATTTTCTTTACCAAATTCTCTAATTTTTTTACTACCTAGCTTAATAAACTCGTCATGCGAAACAGCAAGAATAATAGCGTCATATGTATGTTGTGCTGGATATTTAACCTGATTAATCTTCAATTCTTGCTTAACGTTTTCTTCGTTAACCCAAGGATCATAGCAATCAATATCACATCCAAATTGTGAGAGCTCACTAATAACATCAATGACTTTGGTATTTCTCATATCCGGACAATTTTCTTTAAAGGTTATACCCATGACTAGAACTTTAGCATGCTCCAAGTAGATTGATTGATTTGTCATATGCTTAACCAACTGGCTTGCAATATAAAGACCCATGCCGTCATTTAATTTTCTTCCAGCTAAAATAATTTCTGGGGTATACCCAAGCTGCTCTGATTTATATGTAAGATAATATGGATCAACTCCTATGCAATGACCCCCAACTAATCCTGGCCAAAACGGTAAAAAATTCCATTTAGTTCCTGCTGCTTCCAAAACTTCTTGAGTATCTATACCCATAGACTCAAAAATAATAGCAAGCTCATTAATGAGAGCGATATTAACGTCTCTTTGAGTGTTCTCTATAACCTTTGCAGCTTCTGCTACTTTGATAGAGCTTGCTTTGTGCGTGCCAGCAGAAATGATAGTTGAATATAACTTGTCCACTTCAGATGCTGCTTCTGGCGAAGAACCCGATGTCACTTTAACAATATTATTAATTCTGTGATTTTTATCTCCTGGATTAATTCTTTCAGGACTATAACCAGCAAAGAAATCTTGATTAAAAATTAGATTAGATTCTTTTTCTAAGATTGGTACGCATACCTCCTCTGTTGCCCCTGGATAGACTGTAGACTCATAGATCACTATCATTCCAGGCTTTAATAATTTTCCAATGGTGGTACTTGCTGCAATTAATGGTGTTAAATCTGGTTCCTTCGAGCTATTTACCGGAGTTGGAACTGTGACTATTATAAATCTACAATCAGAAAGACAATCGCTTGAAGATGAGAAAAAAAGGTTAGCATTATTTTTTAAAAGTTCTGATTCAACCTCTAAAGTGGAATCAGTAGCATTATTTAATTCATCTATTCGAGCAGGGTTTATATCAAAACCACTGACCTGAAATTCCTTAGAAAAAGCAACTGCAAGAGGAAGTCCTACATAGCCTAGCCCAATAATTCCAATCTTATCTTTTGACATCATAAAAACTAAAATTTTTCATGCTTTATCGTTTGCGTCAGGGTTTACAATCTAGCTCTTTTTGCCAAGAAAATAATACACATAAAGTGCAAAGAATGAACTGATAAGAAGCCCCAAAAAGGAGCTAAGCAGAACAATCCTCGTTCTTGTAGGACCAGACTTCCATTCCGGTAGTACCGGCTTATCAATAGGGCTAATTATATAGTCCCGTCTTACATTGGCGAGCATCTGCACTTTGAGCTGAGCATCGATTAGAGTACTAATAGAGTCTTTGGTGCCTATTTCGAAAGTCTTCTTTAGCTCATTATTCAGGTATGCAAGAGCTTTATTTGATTCACCTATATGTTGGAGACGAACAATATTATTTGCTTCCTCTATAACAGTCTGGGCTACAAGCAGAGAAAACTCAGGAGAAATATGTGTAAATGAAAGGTATATAAAACCAGTCTTTTGATCAGCAGAGATAACGAGATTTTTAAGAAAATACGCATAATGAGTGCCCTGAAGGCTAGGCATGCCATTAACCCATGTGCCTTTCACAGAATTATATATTCCTTGGTTGAGAGTTAATTTTTTTGTCTTAGAATCATAAGAGTCGGCTGCGACTAAGGGAGGATATATTCCTGGAATAGAAGCTAAATGTTCAAAAAATGTTCTAGATTTAATTGTAGCAATAATATGATCTGATTTTGAAGAGCTACCATTAGCCATGGATACTCCAGCCATGGAGGCTAGGCCGCTGTATCTCGAAGCCATGGAGGCAAACCCACTTCCACCTGCCTCGCTATCATCTGCAATAGTTAGCAGACTATCTGAGGTATAGACATCTGGAAGAAAGAAAGTATATAAACTTGATACTACAAAAAAAGTACTTGTGATTAAGGCTATGTTTTTCTTATATTCAAAAAGGATATTCGCTAAATCGGCTAGAGAAAAATCATCTTCGTAGCCAGTATCGCTTCTATTTTCAATATCTTGAGAATCATTATTTGCTGTATTCATAATTTTTTTACCAATGGAGGCTGAAGCCGGAATCGAACCGGCGTAGACGGCTTTGCAGGCCGTTGCATAACCACTCTGCCATCCAGCCACGTATTAAATATGCTTCACTACATGCTGATTGCTATTGTATATTAATGATAAAAAATGTGTCAGTCCTTAAAGAAAAAAAATATGTGAAAACTATGGATAATTAAAAAATTAAATTTTTATGGCGCTAAATTAAAGTTAGATTTTTTTTGTCATGCCTCATTCCCAATAGAAGTATCAATTTCTATTATTGGCCTTATGACTGTTCCATTTCTAAGATCTTCAATTGCATAATTAATTTCTGATAATTTATATTTTTTTGAGATTAGCCTCTCCAATGGAAGTTTTCCATTTTTATATAGTTCAGCAAACATTGGAATATCCTTATCTGGATGAGATCCTCCGCCCCAACTCCCAATTATTTTTTTACCGGATATGAGATCAAAAGGGTCTATTGAAATTTTATCTCCATGTTTTGGATGTGAGGCAAAAACGGTTAAGCCTGTTCCTTTTTTGATAACAGCAAAAGCTTGTTCAATGGTAGAAGTAAAACCTGCAGCCTCAACTGAGTAATCTACTCCCAAACCATCAGATTCTCTTAATATATATTCTACTGGATCTACAGATTTAGGGTTAATTAGATGAGTTGCCCCAAAATCTTTGGCAATATTGAGCCTTTCATCATTTATATCTACAACAAATAGGTCGCTAAAATCATATAAATTAGAAGCAGCCAGAGCGCTCATACCAATTCCACCTAATCCAAAAAATGCTATCGAAGAATGCTTTTTGGGCTTGATAGTCTTTGTTAAAATACCTGATCCTGTTAGAACAGCACATCCAAAAAGTGCAGCAATATCCATTGGGATATCTTTAGGAACTTCGACCAATCTGTTTTCTGAAACAACTGCATATTCATTAAAAGTTGTAACGCTTCCAGCATTTATTATTTGCTCATCGCAGTAATATTTACACCCACCTGAATCTATTCCATCCCCTTTAATCCAGCCCAACACTACTTTATCACCTTTAGAAACTTTAGAGACCCCGGGTCCAATTTGAATTACCTGCCCTGAGCCTTCATGACCGAGCATATGAGGCAAAAACTTATCTTCTCCTCTAAGGCCATCAATCTCCATGATCTGACTATGGCATACTCCACTATATGCTAATTTCACTAAAACTTGTCCTCTCTCCAAGGAAGGAATTTTAATTTCATCAAAAATATTTAAGTGGCCGCTATGATTTTCAAGAATAGCAGCTTTAAAATTAATATCTTCCATAATTATTGATCAGGGCTTAGTGAGTTTAGTCTAAGTAATTAAAAGGGTCCGGTAAACCAATCTCCAGGAATATCATGGGGATGTTCTTTTTTAAAGAAGACTTCTGCAGCTGATGTATCAATAGATACACTAAGCATTTCTAATATTTTAAGAGAAATATCCTTTGCATCTACATGATATTCTTTTGTAAGAGAATAACTTGTACCTTCTGGAAAATTAGGCATAGCCAATCTTTCAGGCTTAGCAGATAAATTATCCCATGAGTGATCGATAATCCTAGAAATAATTTCGCCTGAAATAGAGCCATTTAAATGTCCTGTATCTAAAACTATCACTTTATTAGTTTTTTCTATTGATTGAAAAATTGTATCGTAATCAATAGGGGCGACCGTCCTAAGATCAATGACCTCACAATGAACATTATGTTTTTCAAGAAACTCTGCAGCATGAATTGCCTCAATAACCATATATGACATTGCAACTATAGTTATATCAGCGCCTTTTTTAATAATATTTGCTTTTCCTAGAGGAACACTTTTAAAGCTCTTACTTACCTTTCCTTTCATATTATGAAGCCATCTATGCTCAAGAAAGATGACAGGATTAGGGTCTTGAATACTTGAAATTAAAAGACCCTTTGCATCTTCTGGAGAGGCAGGCATTACAACTTTCAAGCCAGGAATATGAGCGAACCAAGCTTGAAGATTTTGTGAATGTGTTGGTCCCTGACCCCAGCCTCGACCCATAATAAGCCTTATTGTTATAGGAACACTTTGCTGCTTTCCAAACATAAAGTACCACTTTGCAGCAGCATTAACTAACTGGTCCATAGCTAAAAGAAAAAAATCTAGTCGCTGGTGGACCATTATGGGTTTCTTTCCAGCTATTGCTGCTCCAATCCCAACACCAGTCATAGCATTTTCTGAAGTTGGAACATCGAAGACCCTGGCTTCACCATATTTTTTTTGCAAACCAGCGGTTGATCCAAAGATATTTTTAGGGTCATCTACGCCTAAGCCAAAAATTAAAATATCTTTATCTTTAGCCATTGACTGATCGATAGCTTCTCTAATAGCATCAACAAACGTTATTAATCTTTTCATGAGTCCAAATACATTGTTTCAAATGCGCTCTGAGGCTTTGGAAATGGTGCATTATTTGCAAATTTAAAAGCTTCTTTAATTTTAATTTTGACTCGCTTATCAATTTGATGGATATCATCTTTAGTTAAGATCTTTTCTTTTAACAAAATTTTCTTAAAAAGTTTAACTGGATCACGCTTCTTCCATTCTAGATATTCTAACTCTGATCTATACCCAATGTGATTGTCATAGCTTGGTCCGCAGTGCTCAAGCCATCTGTAAGTTTCTAATTCAATAAAAAATGGAGAGCCAGTTTTTTTAATTTGGTTGACAGCAAAATTTGCAGCTTGATAGACTTTTCTAACGTCGTTACCGTCAGTATGACTAGAGCGAATTCCCATTGCTTCAACCATTTCATAAATTTTTCTTCCCCTTGGCTGTCGAACTTTTAAGGAAGAATATACTGAGTATGAATTATTTTCACATACAAATAAAACAGGTAAATTTTTAGTGGCAGCAAAATTTACTGACTCATAAAAAACGCCTTCTTCTGTTGAGCCATCTCCACAAAAAATAACGCTAATAGCATCCTTAGAATCAAGCTTAAGAGAAAGGCCAAGCCCCACACCAATTGGAATAGTATTTCCAACAATTGCAGTACTTCCTTCAAACCCAACCTTTCTATCAATTAAATGCATAGATCCACCCCTGCCCTTAGAACAACCTGCTTCTTTTCCATAAATTTCAGCAATCATTTTTTTTAAATTTCCACCTTTAGCAAGATAGTGCGCATGAGCTCTGTGACTGCTAACAGCTAAATCTTTTTTATTTAGTGCTAAACCAACGCCTGAAGCAGAGGCTTCTTGACCAATAGAGAGGTGAGTTGGGCATCTCATCTTTCCTTGTGTGTATTTTTTTGCTATCTCTTCCTCTACTAATCGAATTAGTAGCATATTTTCATATAGTTTTTTATCTATAGTTTTCATTATTAATAGTATTTAAAAGGTATTAGCAGAAGCTCTTAAAGCTAAGCAATAAATGCATCAATTAAGGCATAAACCAAAAATAATCTCCAGTATATCCACTATCATCAAATAATTGTTTCCATTCGTCGACATGCAGGACCGTTTTTGCAGTGAGATTCCAAGCATTCATTCTTTCTTTTTCTTCGTCATTTCTGTATGCATCTACTGTTATAAAAGAGCCTTTTTTAGAGACTCGTTCAAGCTCTTGAAGAGCTTTAATGGCGCCATCTAACTCAAAATTATGAATAGTGGTAATTGAAATCCCGTAATCAAATGCATCATCTTTATATGGCAACTCATCTGCACTTGCAACTGATAAAAAGGGTTTGATTTCACTCATACTATTTTGTATTGCATAGCTTGAGATATCTATGCCCTCGACTTTTATTCCAGGGATAAGACGATGGAAATCATAGAGCATAAAACCTTTTGCGCATCCAACATCAAGGATTGAATCGGTGTTCTGCATATCCCAATGCTTTTGAAAAGTTGGAACAACTGGTTCCCAGAACCTTGGATTGTAAGTAAAGCCTCCATAACCGTGAGATCTATCCCCATCAAAAAATTCTTTTCCAAATTGTCTAGCTAATGCTCTGTCAGCCTCACTTTTTGATTCAGATCTAGCCATAACATCTCGTTTTGGCTTAGGGTAATTTTTTAGTAAATCTACTTCTATTCCCATAATAAAGTTCCTTAAATTTTAAAATACTCTTGTATAGAGCCTATAACATGGCTTAGTTCACTTTCATTCAGCTCAGGGTAGATAGGCAAGCTGATCATTTCAAGTGCAAAATTTTCAGCATTAGGAAAATCTCCTTTTTTATATTTGAGATTAGAGGCGCATTCTTGAAGATGAATAGGGATAGGATAATGCACCTTTGTTTCCACTCCTCTTGTTAAAAGATATTGCATCAAATCGTCACGAATCTCTTTATCTACCCTAATAACAAAATTATGATAAACAGATTCTTCATCTGCGCTATCCTGAGGAGTGATCACAATAGCGTTCAAGCCCTTTCTGTAAGTTGATGCTATTTCTCTAAATCTTGTGTTCCATGAATTGAGATGCTTTAATTTAATAGATGCCAGCCTTGCCTGAAGAGAGTCAAGTCTAGAATTAAAACCCCACATTTCGCATTCATCTCTATTCTTTAAGCCATGGTTTCTAAGCTTCTTAACTTTTTCATACAAAAATTTATCATTAGTTGTAAAAAATCCTCCGTCCCCTATTATGCCTAGGTTTTTAAGGGGGTGGAGGCTAAAACCAGCAGCATCTCCCAATCCACCAACTCGCTTACCCTTATACCTTGCTCCTATTGCTTGAGCAGAATCTTCTAATACAAATAAATTATGTTTTCTTGCCAATGCATTGATTTGATCCATCCGAGCTGGCCTACCAGTTAAATGAATTGGGATAATAGCTCTGGTCTTTTCAGTAATAGCTTCTTCAAGCTTATTCACATCTATATTGAAATCATCATCACAATCAACAAAAACTGTTTTTGCTTTTGCCGCCTCAATAACCCAAGCGGATGCAATAAATGAATTTGGGCAGGTAATCACTTCATCGCCGTAACCTATATCCATAGCTTTTAAAGCTAAGAATAATGCATCTGAGCCATTCGCAAGCCCTAAAGCATAATCAGTCTCGCAATATTGAGCAATTTCATTTTCAAAAATATCAAGATCTTGGCTCATAACATATTGGCCGGATGAACATACCTCATCAAAAGCATTAATAAACTCTTCTTTAAGAGGTAGGTATTGTCGGTCAAGCGATACAAAAGGAACATTCATTGCTATTTACTATAAAAATTTTGTATAAGTTCAATAACTTTGTCTAATTGAGGCTTAGTAACAAACTCATGGACCGGAAGAGAGATGACTGATTTTCCAGCTCTCTCACATACCGGAAAATCACCTTCTTTATAACCATATTTTCTAGCGGCAATTTGTAAATGCATGGGTATAGGATAGTGCACTTTAGCATCCACGTTATTTGTAATTAGAAATTCTTGAAGATCATCTCTATTTTCAGCACGAAACATATATAAGTGAAAGACTTCTTTCAACTCATTATCTCTTAAAGGAAGAGTAATTTGATCAATGCCTTGTAAACCATCATCAAGATAGCTTGCATTGGCAATTCTAGACTCTGTAATATGCTCTATCTTATTCAGCATATGTTTTACAACAACAGCCTGAACAGTGTCTAATCTTGAATTATAACCAAATTCAGCACATTCATTTCGACCAATCAAACCATGATTTCTTATTAACTTTAAATATTTTGCATGCTCATCTGAGTCAGTGGTAATAATACCTCCATCTCCCCAGACATTTAAATTTTTTAAGGGATGGAAGCTAAAGCAACCAAAGTTACCGAGACTGCCGGCTGGTCGATTTTTATAAGTAGCTTTTATAGCATGACATGCATCCTCAACAACCGGAATACCATAATTGTTTGCAATTTTATTTATTTTATCCATATCGCAGGGTCTACCTGACCAATGAACTGGCATGATAGCTTTAGTTTTTTTGGTGATTGCTGCTTCTATAAGCTCTGGATTTATATTTAAATCAAGCCCGCAATCAACAAAGACTGGCTTTGCTCCAGCAGTAACAATTGAGCCAATAGTTGCAAAAAAGGTGAATGGTGTTGTTATTACCTCATCCCCTTCTTTGATCCCTAGTGTTTTTAAGCTTAAAAACAATGCATCTGTTCCACTTCCTACGCCAATTGCATGCTTAGTGCCGCAAAGATTTGCGTAGTCTCTTTCAACCTCATCAACGGTACTGCCTAAGGTGAAGTCCCCCTTAATGACAACTTCTTTAATCTTTTTAAGAATCTCATCATGATCGTGAAATTGCTCTACCAAATAGTTATGATTGATGTCTAATTTTGCATCTTGCTCATACTGATTAGGATAAAAATTTCCTGTAAAATTTTTTAACTCTTCGCTCATATTTTATTCCTTATGCTGGTAATCTAAAGATAGTTTATTAATTTCATCTAAATTCTCTTTTGCCCATTCTATTGTTTGCAAAATACCCTCTTTAAGTGAGATTTGAGAAGACCATTGTAATTCAGAATGTGCTTTTTTAGAACTCATCAAATACGCAAAATCTTTTCCAGCTCTATCATCAGTGACTTGAGTATGAGCATTAAAATCTACATCCAATATAGTACAAATCATCTGAACTATATCTTTTATAGAAAAAAATTCTTCAGGTGAAAAATGATATATCTCACCTAATTTATTTTTCTCAGCAATTTTAATTATGCCCCTCGATACATCTTCAGAATGAATAAATGCTCTAATTGATTTGCCTCCACCATGAAGGTTAAGTATTCCATTATTTAATATAGAAATAATAGTTTTTGGGATAATTCTATAGAGTTGCTGATGCGGGCCATAAAAATTTGCAAATCTTCCAATAGCAACTGGTAACTTAAAGTTTTTATTTAAAGCAAGCATACTTAAATCCGTTGCCATGTGTGATATTGCATATGGGGTACTTGGATTCATTGGGTACAGCTCATCAATTAACCCATCATTGCTTCCATAAACTTCAGGGGTAGATATCCTTATATAGTTCTTTAAATAATTTTTCCCTACTAAAAAGCGATGAATTTTTGCCTTTGCTACTATATTTGTTTGATACCAATGGTGAGGGTTTGTCCAGCTTTCTGCAACCATTCCCTGCCCTGCAAAATCAACTATAAAATCAGGTTTGAATGTATCTATTCTATCTAGAACCTCATCAATCTGATGGTTAATATCTAAATTAAAAAAATGATAATTTTCTTTCTTAGGATTTTTTAAAACAGGTAAGAATATTGAGGAGTTCTCAGCTGATCTATTAATTCCAACAACTTGATTATTTTGATTGATGCAATGATTTACAAACCCAGCTGCTGCAAAGGAATTGGATCCCAGGACTAAATACTTATTCAAAATGAAACTTCGTATTCAGCCTTGCCAACAATTGCATCAATTACCGTTGTTACCCAGATCATATGAATGCATTCAACAATATTATATGCATGGCTGTCTACCCAGAAATTAATATCACCAAGACCTTTTAAGGCATTGCCTGTATCTCTTCCAGAAAATGTAACTACCTGTAAACCTAGCTCTCTTGAGGTCTTAGCAGCATTCACAATGCTTGGAGATTCACCACTCACGCTTGTAAGCACTATTACATCTCCAGGGTTTGAGTAGGATTTAATTGCCTCAGACATCCAGTTTTCATAACCAAAATCATTGCTGTAACATGTAATTAAATCGGCCTCATTAAAAGTAATGCCTCTAACTTTTGCCTGCTTGGTAAAATCAACTGCCGCATGAGCTGAAATGGCCGCACTTGCTCCATTCCCGCAAAAAATCATCTTATTACCAGTTGATTTAACTGTTAATGCAAGCTCTTTGTATGAGTCTAATAATGGTAGAACCTCGTCACTAAAAGCTAGTTCTTTGTATTGATCAAAGTATAGATTGTATTTAAATTCCATAATTAATCCAGATTATATAGTTTATGTTTTTCCATCCATTTAAGGTTGTAGTTTTCATCTATATCTTTTAAAGATCCACTTCGATAAAGGTCTATCATTTCCTGAATAGCCCCATCAACATTTTTTGATGGCTTAAAGCCTGTTTTAAGGAGTTTGTCAGAGTTTAGCCTATAAGACCGTGGATCATTAGATGGCTGAACTGTAATTTTAGCATTTGTCTTCAAAGCCACCATATTAGCAATATCTAAAATAGAAATATTTTCAAACCCTGCATTAAAAATGCCAGTATATTGGGGGTTATTTAAAAAATGCAGGTAAACATCAGTAATATCCTCAATATGAATATTAGGTCTAATTTGATAGCCTCCTAAAACAGTAATCTCTCCCTTCGTCAAGGCTTGTATTGTTAAAAGATTTACAGCGACATCCAACCTCATCCTATTAGAATAACCACAAACTGTAGCAGGTCTAATAATATGGATATTCATCTTATCAGAGTAGCTAAGCAAGACTCTCTCTGAAACCATTTTTGTTTTATTATACTCAGAGATAGGATCTAGAGATAATTCTTCAGTGACCTGCTCTTCGTCCTTAACTCCATACACGCTTCCAGATGAAGCATATATAAACTGTTTAATTTCAAACTTACTTGCATGTTCAGCAAGAAGCATTGTTGAAAGGCAACTAACCTCCCAAGTTAATTTCGGGTTCAAATCTCCACATGGATCATTGGCAACGGATGATAAATGAATGACTGAATCAAAGCCTGAAAGATCGAAATCAGTTATATGTCTCACATCTCCATTAATAACCTTTAGGTTTTTGTGTTCAGGTAAATTATTACCAAACCACATAATGTCAAATGCAGTTACATGATGGCCATCAGCAAGCAATTTAGGAACCAATACTGTTCCTTTGTATCCACATGCCCCTGAAACAAATATATTCATAAATTTCTCAAAAAAAATTGGTCCAATTATATATCATATTTAAACAATGAATTAGTTTTGTATGCTATTTACAACATATCGAGCAATAGGCAGAGACGAAGTTATGCCGGGGCTTTCTATGCCCTGTAAAAATATGAGATTATCTATTTTATGGTCTAATTTAGTAAGAATGGAAAAATCTTTAAAAGCCTCATTAGGTTTCTGAATTTTTGGTCTAATACCAACGTAATCTTCATGAAGCTCTCTCTCATCTATGGCTGGCCAGTAATCCAAAATCGAAGAAACAAATGCACTTTTAACACCTGGAGTAAATGCATAATCAAGATCGGTTACCCATGATGCATCGGGCCCAAACCTGAGTGAGCCATCTATATCTGGACTAGAGTGAATGCCCAGCCCAAATTGAGTTGGCATTGGATAAATTAAATGCTTAAAAGGAGATTTGCCAGATAATTTAAAATAATGGCCTTTAGAGTAATTGACTGGTTCCACCAAGGCATGGTCATTGAGAGGGGTAAGCTTACTTATGGCAAATGAATGAAGTCCGGCAGCTAAAATGACCTGCTTGCTCCTAACTTCAAATTCCTCAGATCCAGTCCTTAAAATTGATACAAATGCATTATTAAGACGTCTGCAAGATAACAGTTGAGTATGCAGAGACACTAACCCATTATTGGAACTAAGAAAATCTTGTGCTAAGGCGGAAATAAAACCATGAACATCAATGATTCCGGTCTCAGGAGAATGCAGGCCATAATTTGAAGAGAGCTCTGGTTCCATATTCAAGAGCTCGTCTCGATAAACTATCCTTAGAGGATCGCCTCCAGATGCAATTGCATTTTCTTGGAAGATTTTAAAGCTTGAAAGAGCGTCAGAGCTTGATGCTACTAAAATTTTTCCAGTTTTTTTTGTGACAACATTTTTTGCTTCACAGAAGTCATATAAAAGCTTATTTCCAGCATTGCAGAATTTAGCCTTTAAAGAATCTTTTGGGTAGTAGAAACCCGCATGAATCACACCAGAATTTCTAGAGGAAACTTCGGCACCCAAAGTATCATTCATCTCCACAAGAATTGTATCTACATTATTTTTTGAAATTTCACGTGCTATCGCAACGCCAATTACACCGCCCCCAACTACCAAACATTCTGTGCTGATTGAATCCATTAGATTATAAGAAATAGTTAGAAAAGATGTTCACATTTATAAGATACATAAAAGAATGAAATTAAGCAGAGATTATTTAATTTTTATTGCTCTTCAGAGGTTGCTAAGGTTGAAATAGTATATGTTAAACCAGTCTGCAGAGTAATAATCAGAGAAGCAACAAGAAAAAAATTAGAGGTGAATAATATCAATGCATTATTCAGAAATAGGCCAAGCAGAAAACATGAAAAAGTTACAAACTGCACTGCTGTTTTAGTTTTTGCAAGAAATGTAACTTTTGTGGCTTTAGAATTTCCTATGCGACTATTAAAATCTCTTAATCCTCCCACCAAAAACTCTCTTGCTAAGATAGTTGCTCCAATCAGACCAATAAACCAACTGCCTAGATTAATAGTTAGAGCCATTAAAACAAAAGTTATAAGTATTTTATCTGCTATTGGGTCTAAAATTTCGCCCATTACTGAGGTTAAATTATATTTTCTAGCTAGATAGCCATCCCAATAATCAGAAGCGCTTGCTAAAATAAAAAAAAATAATGCTAGGCCATAGAAATGTAAAACTGCAACCAATACAAAAATAATTGGCCCTGCGGCAACCCTAAACCATGTTAAAAATTGGATATAGATATTCATGAGTTATTGCTCTTTTTTTATCTCTTCTGCTAGTTTAATACTTATTCCTTTTACAGCACATAATTCTTCTACTGAAGCTAGTTTAATACTTTTAATAGATTTAAAATGATTCAGTAGCACTTTCTTTTTCAACGGTCCTAAACCACGTATTTGATCAAAGGCTGAGCGAGTAATGGCTTTATTTTTCTTTTTTCTATTACTTGCAATTGCAAATCTATGAGATTCATCTCTAATTTGTTGTAACAGATTAAATCCTGCGCTATTGACAGGAATTTCCAGTATGCCTTGCTCTGATAATATGGTTTCTGTTGCCCTAACTCTCCTAGCGCCTTTAACTATACTTAAAATAATAGGCTGGTGCTGGGGCTTTTCTTTGAAAACCTTTAATGCTGCATTTAATTGAGCTTTGCCTCCATCTATCAAAATAATGTCTGGTAAAGAATTTTCTGCTGCTCTGTTAACCCTTCTCTCTAAAACATTCTGAAGGGATCCAGTATCATTGCCTGAATATAGTGTGGGAATGTTATAAAGTTTATATGATTTTTTTTCAGGGCCTTGGTTCGAAAATTTTACCAAGGAAGCTACTGCATATTTGCCAGCATGATGACTCACATCATAGCCTTCAATTAAAAGTTTAGTTTTATGAAATCCAAGATAGTGAGAAAGGTTTTTCATTGCATGATCATATTTATCAGATTTTCCAATTTTATTTTCTATGACTTGATTGGCATTAAAGATAGCAAGTTTTACAAGCTTTTTTGTACTTGATGGAGTGGAACATGTAATATTAATTGATTCAGAAAATTTGAGCTTAATTGCTTCTCCTATTAAATTTAAATTTTTTGGCTTCACTGTAAAAATAATTTTTTCTGGTAGTGAGAAAGTATTTTGATAATAAGAAAATACTAGGCTCTGGAGTAGATTATCTAAATCATCTAATAAATTTTCTTTAAAAAAGTATGTTTTAGTACCACGTATTTTTCCATCTCGTGCAGATAAAATACAAGCACCTGTTTTGCCATGTTTTTC
>Ga0114997_10002606_pt1 | contig 14468 bp, 12 predicted proteins | sample ArcticOcean_MG_C_2_FD_87045 | JGI IMG/M metagenome (GOLD analysis project Ga0114997, IMG submission 87045) | Marine microbial communities from western Arctic Ocean - ArcticOcean_MG_CB4_136 | ecosystem: Environmental > Aquatic > Marine > Oceanic | place: Arctic Ocean: Canada Basin | collected... | reverse complement strand
TCTTTGCGTAAATCATTGTGTTTCTTTGTATCCTTCTGAGGATAGCGAACTTCTCTTGGATCAGATTGATTATCTTAAAACAAGATATCCAAATAATGTAATAGGTTTTTCTAGTCATGAATACCATGACTGGTCTTCATCAATGCTTATGTCATACGCTAAAGGTGTTCGATCGTGGGAAAGACATATAGACATAGATTATGAAGACATAGAAGTTCAGAAATATTGCTCACTACCAGAGCAATGTGATGAGTGGTTCCAAGCTTTTCATAAAGCTCAAGAAATGTCAGGAGGAGTCTCAGATCAAAGAAGGCTTATTACAAAAAAGGAAACACAGTATTTAGATGCCTTAGTTAGAGGAGTTTATGCAAGACAGGATATTAATAAAGGACTTGTCATTAATAAAGAGAATTTTGACAAATATTTTTATTTAGCAGTTCCACTAAAGAAAGGCCAGCTATCTTGTAGAGAGGTATTCAATGGTGAGCTTCTAACCCAGCATATCAAAGCCAATGATCAATTAACTATTGATAGCGTGGATGGGCCTTATGCCACATACGCATCCTTGAGAAAAAAAATCCTTGAGAGAGGAATGTAATTTCTCAGAATATTAAGCACTCATTTTTATTTCTTAACTAGATATTTTGATTAGAATGAAATTATTGGTAATTGGAGGAACCGGATTCTTCGGCAAATCAATTCTTAGATATTTGAGTTCTTTGGAAGGTTTAGACAGACCAGATGTCACCTTCTTGAGTAGAGACCCCCAGAGATTTATTGATAACCATCCTGAGTTCTTGGAGTATCAATGGGTAAAATATATACAAGCAGACATAACTAAAAATTTAACCCAAATTAAGCACCAAAATTATAGTCATATAATTCATGCGGCTGCAGATTCTACCAATGTAACAGAACTATCTGATCTATTTAGATTTGACCAAATTGTAGGCGGCACAAGAAATGTATTAGATTATGTGGTGGAAAAACAGAAAGCTGCTAAGTTATTATTTATAAGCTCAGGAGGCGTATATGGTGAATTGCCTGAACATCTAGAGTCTGCTTCTGAGGACTTGTTCACAATCCCAAACCCTCAAATGCCAACAAGCTTTTACTCAATTGCTAAAAGAACAGCTGAACATCTATGCTTTTTATATCATCAAGAGCATGGTCTTAACTTATCAATAGCAAGATGCTTCAGTTTTTCAGGCATAGACCTCCCCTTAGATGTTCATTTTGCAATAGGTAACTTTGTTAAGAACGCTCGGGATGGTGAAGACATAATCATTAAAGGGGATGGCTCTCCCATTCGCTCATACCTTGATCAAGAAGACTTAGCTGAGTGGTTGATGGCCATCTTAAAGAAAGATCTTTTTGAAGGAGACGTATACAATCTAGGATCAGAAATTCCAATTTCAATAGCTGATCTAGCCTCAAAAGTTAAAGAAATTAGCAATAAATCCATCAACGTCCAAATACAAGAAAAAATTAGCGAACCAGCTCTTCAGGGTTGGCAATCCCATAATAAAAATATCTATGTACCCGATATAAAGAAGATCAAAGAGCGATTTAATGTAAGGGAAAAAGTTTCTATCAATCAATCGATTAGATCTATGTTAGAAAAAAATAAAATTATATCTCAAAGAAGCTAGATGCTTTGAGGCAGTCTAGATTTACACTACTTCCATAACCCCACTCAGCAAAAATGAAGTCCAATCTATTTCTAGTGCATGCTAAATAATCTCCAGCAGTATCTCCTATATAAATAGATTCAGAGTAATCCAGGCCTTCTTTTTCTTTTATATAAGATAAAAGATTAGCTTTAGATTTGATAGAGCGCTTATAAACGGAATCAATGCTATAAATATTTTTAAAATATTTATTTAGCCCATGCTTTAATAAAATTTCCTTAGTGGGCCTCTCTCTTTTATTTGTTACCAAGAAAATATCCCTATCAAGAGCTTGCATGTTATTTAAGAATTCAATTGCGCCCTCGTAAATCTGACAATCAACACAATTCTTTTTATCATATATATCAAAGAAACTATTTTTTACTAGAGCTATTATTTTGTCTGAAGCTTCTGGAAGCAGTGAGTTAATAATCTCATTGATGGGAGGGCCTATGATCGTCTTACTTAGGCCTGATTGAATCGGGAAACCATTTTCTTGTAATGCAGATTCAAGAGATCTCAAGACGCTGTCTGCTGAGTTGATTAGCGTTCCATCTAAATCGAGTAGAATATTTTTCTTTCTCTCTCTATTAAATAGCATTTCTATCTTTTATTGAAAGCTTATGAAGTCCTAGCAAGGTTTCATCAATGCCCTCAGTTTCGGAGTATTCAACCTTGCATGAAATTTGTAAAAACATATCTTTTACTGCAGGGATTTCTTTCAATCGTCCGCCTGAAATAATTACTCTTTGTTCTAGTTCTTGAGTTTGAAATAACTCTAGCAATTCAATGTATTGATCACAAAAGACTCTGATCAAAGCAATATACATATGATCAAGACTAAGATTAGATTCTTTTATGAGTTCTAAATTTTTTTGATTGTAGCGCCAATTACCAGGGAAGATATTGAGATCAAACTCAACTAACTCACTGAATCCATCCAGTGATTGAGGGGTAATATTATTTAGCTTGGTCCAAAAATGCTTATCTTTAAAAATTATCTGATTTAGATAGTCTAAAGATCTCCCAGCTGGGATATGAGTTCGAGCAGCAAGGAATTTACCAAAGAAAGGTTTCAAATCAAAAGAATGATTTATATTATTAATATCCTTATAGATTTTTGCTACCTGACTCCCTGTTCCTAAATTTATACTTATTGCCTTGTCATCAAGCGAAGTGCCCAGCAGAGCTGTTTGCATATCTCCGTAACCTCCATATACCTGTACCTCTTTCCCCCTGATCATAACTACTCCCAATAAATGCTCCTCATTAGATTCAAAAATTTCAGGAAAATTCAATGATAGTTCAGGGTATATTTTCTCTAATATAGATACTTCCCACTCTCTTTTTAAGGGGCTATAACATCCATAGGATGCAGCCATAGAGCTATGTATCTTTCCTGATAAAGATCCTAGCTTAAATATGATGAGTTCTGGCAAGGTTAATATGCGATATGTATTTGGCGAACTCATCAGTTCAGAAAAATTTAATATGGGGATGCCTGCATGGAGTGACTGCCCAGTAGTATGAGTTAAATCAGGATACCGATCATTGATTTCCTCTCTAACATCTAAGGATTTTTTTGAGACATGTCTCCAGCTATAGAATTCACTAAAAACTTCTTTTTTCTCATCACAAGCAGTGAAATTATGCATCTCTGTGCACAGCCAAATCTCGGAAAATGGGTAAAGATCATATTGCTTTTCTACATGGTCCAGAAATTCTCTAATTACGACATCAGGAGAAATTTTATTGCCATATTTAGCAGAAAAAGAATCAGCCCTTTTTATAGAACTCTTAATCAAAACTTTATCTTTTTGCACGACTGACTTGATTGACGTAGCGCCAATATCCAGCAAAAGCTTACTCAACTGATAGGTCTCTCAAGATATCATCTTTTGCTTGAATTATAAGACTTTTTGTTTCATCTATATCATTAAAAGAAAAGTGCATTTCTCCCATTCGTGCAATGTATGAAAAATTAAAGTTATTGCCAACAGTTTTTTTATCCTTTCTTAAATGCTCGCCAATATCTTCAAAAGAGATGCCCATAAGAATATCGATCACTGATTGCTGAAGTATTAATTTAGCTGGACCGAGGAATCTTGCACAAAGCTCTTCAGACATCAAACCTAACTTAAGAGCTAACCTATTTTCAATTTGTATTCCAATGCAGACACCTATTCCATGGGGAATCTTGAAATCTGATAAGCCTTCTATGGCATGACCAACAGTATGACCATAATTCATAGATTTTCTTATATTTATCTCGTATTCATCTTCCTCAATAACAGCTTTTTTAACCAAAAGAGAGGAAATAATTAGATTCTTTATTGCATCACGATCACCGGTCATAGCTTTTTCTAGATTTAATTCCATGATATGAAATGATTTCTCCCCCCCGGTCAAAGCTAGGCGATAAATTTCTCCATACCCACAAGAGAGATGCTCATGACTTAATGTTTTTAAAAAATCAGGGCAAAGGATCACCTCCTTGGGTGCAGAAAATAATCCAAGCAAATTTTTGTAATTATCAAAATTTACGGCAGTTTTTCCACCTAAGCAGCTATCAGCAATACCAAGCAATGTCGTTGGTAGATACGTCCACGGGACTCCTCTTTTAAAAAGATAAGATGCCGTACCTCCGAGGTCTTGAAGAACACCCCCCCCTACAACAAAAACGTTAGAAGCTTTATTGATATTATTACCAGCAAAAAACCTACAGATTTCAAGGACCGTATCAATATTCTTTACCTCTTCGCAAGCTTCCACTAGGTAAATCCTCGAAGAATCAATATCAATATTACCTTTTAAATATTCCTTATATACATTCTTATCTACCAGCAGACATGCATCTTTGTGCCCACTGAGCAAAGTTATGACATACTCTATATTCACAAAACCTTTTAAGTTATAACTTTTCGGCATAGAGGAGATGTCGTAATTAAAGTCTAGTAAGCTAGAAACTTCTGGATAGAATAAGGCCTTATTATCTATTGAGAATTTATTCATCAAAGTGATCCTGAAATCCGCCTGTTGAAAATCCCCCATCTACAATTAAATTAATTCCTGAAATATATCTAGATTCATCATGAGTTAAAAAATATACTGCATTAGCAATATCTTTAGATTTTCCTAATTGTTTTAAGGGAATCAATGAAGAAAGCTTCTTTAACTTTACTGCGCTATTATTTTTCCTTGTTAGCTTTGTGTCAATAAAGCCTGGAGAGACTAAATTGGCCGTCAATTTTTTCTTTGCCCCCTCTATAGCCAAGCTCTTTATGAATCCATAAAGAGCATGTTTAGAGACCGCATAAGATGACCTGTCTTTCCTCGCAAGATCGCTATATAGAGAGCCAATCGCAACAACAGATTTTAATTTTTTTAGACACTGGTAATTTCTAGAAAATATATATTGCAGAGAGTTGCAATTGATCTGCAATGTTTCTTCGTAATCACCAAACTTTGTAGCAGAGATAGCGGAAGGATTATTTCTACCTGAAGCAAAAATAAATATTTCAAAGCTTTCTGCTTCATAGGACTTAAAAAAATTATCAATACTTTCCAGTGACAATAAGTTTATTTGCGCTGACCCCACTGAGACTGTATTTTTTTTATTATATTTTGATGTTATTGATTTGCCGATGTCTCCAGTGCCACCTATTATCAATATTTTTTTAGAACTACTCATAATTTGAATTCTCAGCAATTGGAATTAACATTCTCTTTAAAAACGCTTCCCTGCTCAACAAAGGAGACATCTCTTCTAATGGAGAAGATACCATCTTACCATTTGATAATTCCTTTGAGGCGACTCTAGGCTCAAAACCTTGATCTTTATCAAGCATAACTTCAATCAACTTAATGGACTTCTCTTTGTTAGATAAGGCATTTAGTAGAGACTGATTGCTATTAACTTTGATGTATTTTAGATCAAATGCTTTTGCCAGCTTCTTAAAACTAGGCATAAATAAATTTGAATCTTCACCACACCCAACCTCAAAGCCATCAAAGTAATTATTTTGACTTTGCCTGATAGAGTGATATCCATCATTATTGAGTACAAAAATTTTTATATCCTCATTGCCAAAAGGTCTTAGGGAGCTTAATTCCTGAAGATTCATCATAATACTTCCATCACCAGTTATAAGTATTTTTTTCAAAGGATTCTTTGCATAAAGAGCTCCTATCAGCGCAGGAAGATCATATCCCATAGAAGCACATCCTTTGTTTGTATAAAGTCTTTGGCCTTTCTTAAGCTTGGCTGCTTTAAAGGTGACGACGGCTGCGGTTCCATCGCCTGTAATAACCTGGGTTAACGGGCTAATTTTATCAAAGAGAACTTTTACAAAGTGATAAGGGTTAATTCTTCCTTTCGGTGCTAAGTAATGCCTTTTCTCAACCACGTTTAGTTCTTTAACATTTTTTTTGCACCACATAAGAAAACTCCTATGCTCTGAACTAACTATTTTCTTATTATTGGTAAGCGTTTTAAATAATTTAAAAAAAGAACCTATATCTAAATTTATTTTTAAATCTATTGCCAAGTTCTTTTTGTTAAGCTCTGCATTGTCAATGTCTATCATTACTTTAGTGGCTTCTCTTGCAAAGCTTTGATCGTTGAAGCCCACTTGTCTGACATGCATTCTTGCACCAATAATTATGAGTAAATCACTATTCTGCATGTTGAAATTACCAGCTCTTTCTCCGTCTGCTCCAGGTCTTCCTGCATACGCTTTATGATCATTTGTAATAATGTCGTGTGAATTCCATACCGTACAAACGGGCATATCTAATTTAGCGAGAAAATTATTTAATAGATTTTCGCTATCTGAGAACCTCACTCCATTTCCCACAATCAGCAGAGGCCGTTTTGCTTTCTTAATGAGGGTTAATAGTTTTTTTACTTTAGATATTTCTTCTTTTGGAGCTGAGTGTTTTGAATCCTGGATCTGAGCAACATACTGCTTAGTTACTTTTGAAATCTCCTTACCAGTAATATTTATTGAAGCTGCTTGTATATCTAAAGGTACATCTATCCAAACAGGACCTTTTCTACCCCTCATACTTTCAAGAATTACCTGATTGATTTTTTTGACTAAATTTGAAGTCTTTTGAAGCTGGATGCTTGATTTGGTGATGGCTTGCACCATATTTATTATGTCTACTTCCTGGTCCCCAAATTGTCTTAAGCTTGGGTCCATATTTTTAACAAGGTGCTCTGTTTTAACCTGACCAGATATAACTACCATTGGTACTGAATCAACATAAGCACCATACACTCCATTGAGAGCATTGATTGCTCCAGGTCCCGTCGTTACATTAACTATAGCTGGCTTTCCGATTGCTCTGAAGTAAGAATCTGCTGCCATAGAGCATGCCTGTTCGTGATGAAGTGGAATAGTTTTTATTTTAGCTGATCTCCCAAATGAATCATTTAGATGCATTGACCCTCCACCGGTGACCATAAACACATCCTGTAAAGACCAAGCCTCTAAAACCTTAACAATAATCTCTGATACCTTCATATACCCATCCCTATTTAAATTACTAAACTTTATTTCATATAAGTTTTAGATAGTTAGTTACTAAATATTTGCTTAGATCCTAAAACACTATGTCTGATATAAAATTATCCATTAATTACTAAGAAACATCCATGCTCTTTTTGCATAGAGCTTAGAATCAAAGCAGCTGATAAGAGGAGAAAGATTAATTGAATACAACCCTGTCAACTTTTTTGATACAGATCACGAGTTTAAATAAATTTCAATATTTCCTCATATTAGCTATAATCACATTCTAGTTGGCAGCCCAACCTGATGCAGATGAGAGGTGGCCATTTTTTAGAGCTAGTGCTGATGCGTTAAATAACCTTGTAATAGGAAGTAGATAATGTTGATGGAAGAAAGAAATATATGTGAAGTTTGTCAGAGTAATAACTTAGTTAACATTCTTGATCTAGGCTTTTCCACAATTGCAAATAAATTTTGTCACGAAAAAAACACTGAAATGCAAGCTTTTCCTCTCGTGCTTGATTTCTGTAGAGACTGCTTCAATTTGCAGTTGAGGCACTGCTTTGACGCCTCATACCTTTATGATGAGACATATGGATACGCAACTCCTGTGGCCACTTCATTGGATAGCCACTACTCTGATACCCTGAAGAAGCTTATTGAACTAGATGCACTATCGGATAAATCTAATGTTTTGGAAATAGGCAGCAATAACGGCAATTTCTTGGCGACATTACAAAAATCCGCTGGAAAGGTTTTGGGGATTGATCCTGCATCTAATGTAACAGCAATAGCTAATTGTCAGGGTATTCCGACTATAACGGGATTCTTTGATGAAGATATTAGTCAGATTATTTCTGCTGATTTTGGCGATGTCGACTTATTGGTAGCAAGACATATGTTTGCTCATAATTCAACAGCTGTAGAAATGATGAAGGGTGTTAAGGCCTGCTTGGCGTCAGATGGCACTTTTCTAGTAGAGAATGCATATGCTATCGAGACATTGCTAAACGGAGAGTTTGATCAGGTTTATCATGAGCACATGTTCTATTACTCGGCATCAAGTATTAATAAGTTAATGACAAATTTTGGTTTTGAACTTTATGATATATTTTTTTCCAAGGTGCATGGTGGATCTGCAAGTTTCTTTATCTGCAACAAAGGCCAAAGACCGATATCGTCTCAAGTGACTGAGTGTTTGAAAAAAGAGCAGGAATTATTTGTTAATAAAGATACATTTGTGGAGTTTAAGAATGGAGTTTTTGAGCTAAAAAATCAGGTAAATCAGTTTTTAGATAAATGTGATGAGAATGGAGACACTATTGCTGTATACAGTGTTCCAAATAAGTTGTTCACATTCCTGTCCTTCACTGAATTTCCTCTAAATAAAATAAAATTTATGGTGGACACAACGCCCGAAAAAATAGGGAAATTCTATCCCAACTCCAATATTAGAATCATTTCTGAAAGTGAACTAGCAGACAGGGATTGCGACGTATTTTTGATTGGAGCATGGAATTATAAGCGCGAAATAATTGAGAGAGCCCCATCTTTGTTCAAGTCAGGTACAAAACTAGTTTTTGCACTGCCATTTTTTGATGTTGTTGTTGTTTAAGAGAGGAACATTTTAGGTGAATCAATTAATACTCGAAACATTAAATGAGTTTTTTGATTTAGAATTTACTGGTTGGTAGGAAGACTTTCGTGAAAAAAATCCCTTTACCTTTACCTGATCTTTATCTCATTGAAAATGAGGTATTTAAGGATTCTAGAGGAAGCCTATCTGAAGTTTATAAAGATGAGCAAGTTTATGATACTTTGGGATTTAAAAATGTACTTGAATTGGAGGTAGTATCCGTTAAAGGTGTTTTGAGGGGCCTTCATTATCAGTTGGACCCTTATGCTCAGGCTAAAATAGTTAGAGTGGTTAGCGGTAAGATATTGGATATCGTTGTTGATATTAGGAAGAGCTCCAAAACCTTTGGAAAGTGGTGCTCTTATGTGTTGGGAGATGAATCTAGACAGCAGTTATATATTCCCCGGGGCTTCGCTCACGGCTATTATACAATCGAAGATAGCACTAAAATAATTTATAAATTAGATAATATATATGATAAGTCTAGTTATCGTGGAATTAGATATGATGATGAATCTCTGGATATAGATTGGTGTTTAAAAGACGACCCTATTATGTCTGAGCAGGATCTGGCGCTACCCAAGTTGTCCAAGGCTGAAGTCTTTGAATAAAACTCAATTATCAATTTTGGTGGTAGGTGCCTCTGGACAATTAGGCTCTGAAATCTTTGATCGTCAAGCTCTTCATAGCACCTATAGTTTTATTTTTTTAAAAAGGGGTGATTTAGATATTTCAAGCTATTCAGATTTAGAGACGTATTTTGAAGATTCAAATATTGATGTTGTTATAAATTGTGCAGCTTACACAAACGTTGCTCAAGCAGAACTGGAACGTGACAAAGCTGACGCAGCTAATTTCTTAGGTGTGAAAAACCTCGCAATGCTGGCTCGAGAGCGCGCAATAAAATTAATCCATATATCAACTGACGCTGTTTTTGATGGCAAAAATAGTCGTCCTTATATTGAAAGTGATGCGACCAATCCATTAAACGTCTACAGTAAATCAAAATTAGATGGAGAAAATGCTATGTTAACGGTTAATCCAGAGAATTCAATAATTATAAGAACATCCTGGGTATACTCTAAATATGGTAATAATTTTGTCAAAACAATGGTTAAGTTGGGTTGCAATAAAAAATCCGTTGTTGTTGTTAATGATCAAATTGGTACGCCTACTTCAGCTAAAGATTTAGCATGTGCAATTCTTAATATATTACCCAATATTGTTTGTAAAAATGTAGAAATCTATCATTATAGTAATGAAGGGGCTATATCATGGTTTGACTTTGCAAAAGAAATATTTGCTCAGTCTAAGATCGATTGTTTGGTAGAACCTATCAGCACTATTGATTATGGAGCCAATGTTAAACGGCCCTTATACAGTGTTTTGAATACACGCAAAATTAGAAATGATTTTAATATTGATATTCCTTTTTGGAAAGATAGTTTGATTGATTGCTTAACGGCATTAGGAGTGAAAAAAGATGATAGACCCAGATAAAATTGCAAGGAAATATGCAGAAGAGTTTAGTAAATACCAGAGTTTAGTGAGTCAGTTTTCCAATGAAGAAATTTATCCTCATTCAATAGAGTGTTCATTTGAAACGTTAAATGATTGGTCTGGTTTCCATAATTTACTGCAAGTTAAGAGCTGGTTTATAGGGAAAAGGTCCAACTGTGACATGGAGATCGAGGATATTCCTCTGAATGAAGTAAAAGGCTGGTGCACAGATCAAAAGACTGGGAATGTATACCACGAATCTAAAGATTTCTTTGTTGTCCATGGCGTTCGAGTGACTACATCATCTAGAGAAACAGATGTCGGTTGGGATCAGCCGATACTAGAACAAGTTGGTCTTGATGGTGGAATTTTAGGGTTAATAAGAAAACGATTTAAAGGTGTCCCGCACTATTTGTGCGAGGCAAAGGTTGAGCCGGGTAATTATGGTAAAGTTCAGATAAGCCCATCACTTCAGGCCACACATGCTAATTTGAAAAAGGCACATGCTGGAAGAAGACCTTATTTTGCAGATTATTTTGAAAGCCCAGAGAATTTTAATAACTTTAATGTTTTGTATGAAGCTTGGCTCGCAGAGGATGGTGGAAGACTGCACTTAAAAAGAAATAAAGGGATATTGCTAGAAATTCCTGAAGATTTTAAGCTCGATCTACCTAATGACAATTTTGCCTGGTTAAGTCTCTATCAAATCAAAGCTCTCATGTTAGAAGATGCATGGATTAATCCGCATATTCGAGGCATCTTGGCACATGTCTAAGAAGCTCAATATTGGTGTTTTGGGATGTGCAAACATTGCTAAGAAGTCCATGATACCTGCAATAAAAAATCTCACTGACCACTTTAATTTGCTGGGAATCGCCAGCCGGTCGCCCAGTAAAGCGGATGAGTTCTGTAATATATTTAATACAAAGGCATACTATCATTATGCAGATTTGATAGAAGATCAAAATCTAGATGCAATCTATATACCTTTGCCCAATTCCTTACATAAAGAATGGATAGAAAAATCTATTCAACAGGGATTACACGTACTGGTTGAAAAATCTATGGCTTGCAAATTAGAAGATGTTGTCCACCTTAACCGATTAGCAGCGAAATCTGGTTTATTATTGATGGAAAATTTTCAATTTAGGTTCCATCCGCAATTGGATATCATAAAGAAACTTCTTAATAATGGTGAAATCGGATCTCTAAGAAGTATAAAAAGTACGTTTGCATTCCCACCATTTAATGATGAACATAATATTCGCTATAGCGCTAAGCTTGGTGGTGGTGCGCTGTTAGATGCTGGCGCCTATCCACTTAAAATTTTTCAAATTTTTTTAGGTAATGATATTCAAGTTCTTGCTGCTTCAGCGTATTCTGATAGCTCTAGATGTGTTGATCTTTGGGGCAGTGCATTTTTGGGTTGCAATATAAGTGGTGTTAGCGCGCAGATGAATTTCGGATTTGATAATTTTTATCAGTGTGAGCTCGAATTGATTGGTAGTAAAGGTAGAATTTATACTGACCGAATTTTCACTGCTCCAGCAACGCACTCAGTTAAAATTGATATTCATAAATCTACTTCAGGGAAGACAACTTTAGAACTGAATCCTTCTAATCACTTTGAAAAGCTGCTGTTAAACTTTAGAGAGAAAATTGCTAAGACTGAAGATTTTGCTGACGAATACTCGCAGAATGTAAATCAAGCAAGGTTAATAAATGAATTTCGACTGAGATCTGGACTTCCGGGAAGCGACAAACCTACGCTCGACTGATAATTTCAATTAGATGTAATTGGCATAAACTCTGATGTATTAATAGCAGTAATTACAATATTGATTTTTGTGCCGGCATTAATCTATAAACTATTGAGTGGGATTAAAAATACGCGCTACAATCCCCATTAGAAATTCCAGAAGATTCAGCAGATACCATTGGTTATCGTTATGAGACTGACCTAAGTGATTGGTCAGATGTATTCAATGTTGTATTACTAACTATCTAATTTATAATACTTCGAGCACAAAATATAAAATCGCCTAATCGCTAGTATGAGCAACGAAAAATTAATCACTATTTGTATCCCAACCTATAATAGATCCGATAGAGTTACGAATCTTATCAAGACACTTTTAAGTTTTGAGTTAAATAATGAGATTGAGATTCTTGTTATTGATGATTATTCTTCTGACAATACATTTGAAAGTCTGTCACAATTTTCTGATGTACCGAATGTATCGGTATATAGAAATCAACAAAATTTAAGTTTTGCTCGCACGAAATTAAAGTATTTTAATTTATGTAAAACTGAGTTTCTTGTGGAGGTTGCTGATGATGATTATCTGCTGAAAGATGGTTTATTAGAGCTTTTAGATCTGCTGCCAAAATTAGATGCTGATTTTTTATCGACTAGGTGGATTGATCCAGATGGCTCGTTTCACCCAGGAAGGGGGAGTGATAAAGTTCAAGATATATCATTAACGAATTTAAGAGGGACATCTGAACATACTGTTGGCTGTGTTTATAGAGCCTCTATTGTTAGGCATTCCGAGAAATATATTTTAAAAAGATTAGATCAAGATTGTGCTTTAGCATTTTTCTGGCCTCAAAATATAGTTCTTTGTATGGCGATGTTAAATAATTTAACTTTCGTTAGTTGCCCAATTTTACTTGGAGGATATTCCCTAGAGGATAGCGCCCCTTCAAATTTCACTGACTCAAATGGAAATAAATATTTTAGTTTGACTTCAGCTTTTAATAAATATTTAGGTCTAAAAGAGTTTTATGAGGATATGCTTGAGCAATTCCCTGAATCACCATTATTTGATGAGCTGACCATACTTTCTAACTCTCATAACTTATCATTATATAACTCAATTGATGATGCGCTTTATATGAGTGATATTATTATGGGCACCAATGACTTGAAAGGAAGTCTTCGAGTAGGCTCTATGAGAAATTTTTTGAATCCATTTAAATTTCTTAAATATTTTTTTTGGTTCATGAAGGCAAAGCTTAATACTCTAAGGTATAAATGATCATTTATATGAACAAAACTATTTGAATGAATTATTGAGAGAGATATCAAAATATAATAGACCTTATAAAAAAATGCTCAATCAATTAATACAAAAAAAATCTTTTTGTTTACTTATATCCATTGTGACTTGCTTCGGGGCAGAGATTAAAATTTGTACCTCACCAATTAAATGAATATCTTTTTACAGGAATCATAGAATGTGCGGTTATGCTGGCTTTTATCTCAATCACAAAAGCATGTCTCAAGGTGAAATGGAGAAAACCATCACCAAGATGGCAAATTCTCTCGAGCATCGCGGTCCCGATGATCTTGGTATATGGCTTGATTCCAATAAGCCATTAGCATTTGGGCATAGGCGACTCTCCATAGTTGATATTTCTGCTTCAGGTCATCAGCCTATGACATCTTCAAACAATAAATTTGTCATCGCTTTTAATGGTGAAATCTATAATCACACTCAATTACGCCAAGAAATAGATTCAATTAATTCAAGCTTGAATTGGAATGGCCATTCAGATACTGAAACGTTGTTAGCTGGATTTGAGATTTGGGGTATCAAGAAAACACTAGGCAAGATAGTTGGTATGTTTTCGATCGCTTTGTGGGAGCGTGAGAGCAACATTTTGCATTTAATTAGGGATAGATTTGGTGAAAAACCTTTGTATTATGGCTGGATTAATACAGGTCAAGAAAAAGTTTTCGCTTTTGGTTCTGAGTTAAAAGCATTTAGATCGTATCCAGGATTTCAAAATAATATTTCAAGAGATGCTTTAAAACAATATTTCAAGTATATGTATGTTCCCGCTCCTTATAGTATCTTTGAAGGTATCTATAAACTAGAGCCTGGATGCATTCTTTCTATGAATGAGCCTCCACAGTGCGAGCCAACTCATTCGTTTCACATGCAAGACGATGAAAGCATTTGCTTTGATGGTTTGAAAATTTCTAAATGGTATAAATTCAAAGAGGTTGTTTCCAAATGTGCTAACGAACAAATTAAAGATGAACATGAAGCTTCCGAATTATTAGAGGCTCAGCTCAATGAAACAATTCAAATGCAAAGTTTGGCAGATGTGCCATTAGGTGCATTTTTATCAGGCGGT
>Ga0114997_10002604_pt1 | contig 14470 bp, 9 predicted proteins | sample ArcticOcean_MG_C_2_FD_87045 | JGI IMG/M metagenome (GOLD analysis project Ga0114997, IMG submission 87045) | Marine microbial communities from western Arctic Ocean - ArcticOcean_MG_CB4_136 | ecosystem: Environmental > Aquatic > Marine > Oceanic | place: Arctic Ocean: Canada Basin | collected... | reverse complement strand
TCTCCTCTTCCTCCTCCTCGTCGCGGACTGAATAATTTTCGTCGATATCCGTAGCGGCGACACTTTCGCTATCGTCTGCCTCCTCCTCTTCCTCTTCGTCCAACGACGGTTGCTCTGCATCCATCCACGTTCTAATTGGCGTCATTTGTTTTTGCGGCTGCTCGTGTTTGACTACCGGGAGCTGAAATGGTCCGTTGTTTTTCAACATTTTCTCTTTCGGACACTCGAGCTCGCCGCAGTTACACGGATCAAACGTGCCTTCGATATCGCCTTCTTCATCTTCAATTTTCCCTTCCGGCGTGCCAAACTCTTCGTCTTCTTCTTCGTTGCCTGCTGCTACTGGTACTACTACTGCTGTTGCTGATGTTTTTTTTGCTGCTACTACTACTTCTTCTTCGTGTTGTTCTTTCGCGTTCTCTTCTTTCTCGCCGCCATTCCCGGACCCGAAACTCAATCGTCTCGTCGCGTGGTCCTCGAGCGACAGCTCCGCGTTTGGTTTTTGCTTCGAGTCAGCTTTGCTTTCGCCCACGTCCTCTTTATCTTCGACCATATCGCACACTTCTTCTCCGTCTTCTTCCACGTCTTCAAACATCTCCTCCCGAATCGCTCTCGCCTTCTTCACCGTCGTCGGCGCCAACTCCACGCCCGCCAACGCCGCCATCAACCTCCGCATGGTCGCCCCATCCTTTCGTTCCGACAAACGCAAAGGAAACGCCTCGAAAATAGCCTCGGATGGGTCCACTCCGCGTTTCTGCCACGTCGCAACCGCGAGCTTCAATATTTGCATCGGGTCTTCGTTGTCCATTTCTTCTTGTATCTTTTCTTGTTCTTGGACGTGTTGGTCGTTGTCGTCCACGTCGGACGCGGTCGTCGTCGTCGGATACGTCGTTTCCATCGTAACTTCCTCCTCCGGCTGTTTTTTATCCTCCTCTTCCGTCTCTTCCTCGTCCTGCTCCTTTGTCCCTTTTCGCGTCTTTCTCGCCGCCGTTGCCGGTTTCTCCCGCTTCTTCTCGCCTATTGCTTTTGTTGTCTTTTTCCCAGCAGCAGCAGCTCTCTTTTCGCTCTTCTTCTTCTCCTTCTTCCTCTTCCCGTTTTCCTCTTCTTCCTCGACAAAAGTAGCAACGTCTCGTTCGTTCCCTCGGTCCATCAACGGCGACCGTTGCGTCTTCTTTTTCTCGTCGTTGTTCTTGTTTGCGCCTCCTTTTCCTCCTCCTAATCGAGAAGTCGTCGTCGTCGTTAAAGTCTCTCGAATCTTCCCCAACGGCGTCTCCTCGTTCTCCCCCATGTCGCCGACGATGGACACGGACGGGCCTAATAACCGTCGCGACCGACGAACAGTATTAGCAGCAGGAGTGTTGTTCTTCGTCTTCTTAGGCGTGTTCGAGATTCGTTCGAGCAACGCGTCGGAGTTCCCCATGATGAATGCTTTTAGATATGTTTTTGTGAAGCGCTTTTCTTTCTTTCTTTCTTTCTTTCCCCCTTCTGCCCTTTTTCCTCGATTTTTTTCAAATCTTTTTTTTCAGGAAAAAAGGAGCGTTTCCCCCTATGTTGTAACATCTGTACATCTGTCCTCCTACTCGGTCGCTTTGATTCTAGAGCTGAAAATGCACACGAAGAACATAAACGTATACACGTACACGTGCACGAATTTTTAGAAGCACTCAGAGCGAGAAATAGAAGATACGTGTGCACGAGTGATCACAAAACTCTCTATTCTTTTTCCTGTTTTCGTCTGTATTTTCCACCTCTCGCTTTTTTGCTCCAAAAACCAAACTGACTTTCACCCCTAAAAACCAATATGACTGCTCGCGCGCAGGGCCTCTGAACGGATTGAAGAATAGCGATGTGATGGTCGAACACGCGCTGTTTGTTCCGATATGTATATCCGGCGTCTCCGTGGCGTGCGCGACGGCGACGACGAACCCGATCGATGTCGTGAAAGTGAGGATGCAAGCGTTGAACACGATGAATGCGAAAAACGCAAACGTGTTGCAAACGTTTCGCTTGGTCTTTCGAGAGCGAGGCGTGGGAGGTTTTTACGTCGGGTTGACGCCGTCTCTGCTGCGAGCGACGACGTACGGCGGGTTGAGGTTAGGGTTGTACGACCCGATTCGGAGGAATCTCGTATCCTCCTCGCAATTCGGGTGGATGGATGAAAATCGCGTGACGACAAAGTTGCTCGCGGGCGGATGCTCTGGAGCTCTGGCGGCGTTCACGTTGAATCCGACGGAGCTCGTGAAGACGAGGAGAATGAAAGGCGACAGTTGGCAAACGATCAAAACACAAGTTGCGAAGGATGGAGTGTCGTCTTTATGGAGAGGGAGTTCGATGGCAGCGTCGAGAGCCGCGCTATTAACGGCGAGTCAAGTCGCCGCGTATGGAGAAGTGAAACGGCTGTGGATACAGATGGTGCCAAACGCTAAAGACGATTGGATGGCGCACGTTGGAGCGAGCGCGGCGGCGGGGTTGATAACGACAGCGACAACGAATCCAGTGGATGTGGTGAAAACGAGGATGTTTATTTCCGGAGAAGAGAAGAAGTTATCGGCGAAAGAGGCGGCGATGGAAGTCGTGCGTGAATACGGCGCCCTGAGAGGTGCGATGCGAGGCTTCACGGCGAACTACATTCGGTTGGGGCCGCAAACGATGGTGACGTTTGTCGTCGCCGAGGAATTGCGGAAATGGGTTGGGTTAGAAAGTTTGAAATAGAAGGAGACTAGACGTTGTTACTAGTTTATATATGTATTATTATTATTCCTAGAATTGCTACGCTAATCATCTATTTAATTTACCCGAGGAAGCCCGTTCGGGGCACCGCCGGGGTCCACAAATTCCCTACGGTTTGTCTGTGCGGCATCATGCTTTGGTCTAACACGCATCCATCCGGTAATTCTGGTTTCACGTCGGAAACTTTCCCGTAGCTACATCCACCTCCTGGCCAATTACACTCTTTAAACTTGTGACAATTCCACCCTTTATGCACGTTTGTCAAGTGAACGTTTTCGATGACCAAGTTACTGACTGCCATCTCCGGTAATCCGGCAATGACGCCGGCGTATCGCTTAATACCTTCAATGTGTACGTTCTTAAAGTTAATATTCTTTACGATGGGCGTTTCTTCTCTGGAAACCGGACCTACATTCGTGTCTTGCTTCGAATAATACTCGTACAATTCCAGAGCGTATAACGCGTTCCACCCTCGAATGTTTTGAAACGTAATCTGGTCCACGACACCACCTCGACCGCGCATCGTTTTCACTCTCGCGCTCCCCACGCCAAACTTGTTATTTCTACCGTCGAACGTAATATCGGAGAAGATAATGTTCGACACACCTCCGCTCATTTCGCTTCCAACCGACAAGGCGTGACCGCCCAAAATCGTCACGTGTTCCACTCGAATGTTCTTCGAAGGCACGTTTGCTTTCCTGCCGTGGTAATCCTTCCCGGATTTGATCGCCACCGCGTCTTCTTTATCACCGGTAGTAATGAACGAATCTTTTAAAAATGAGTTCGACGTAGAATCAAAAACCACGCCGTTCGTACCCGGTGAATTCGCGGGATTGGAGATGTGGATTCTCGAAACGCTCACTTTGTCGCAATATTGCGGCCGAACCGTAAAATGGGGCGAGTTTGTCAACACGATGTTCTCAATCTTCACGTCCGAGCAGCCGACTAAATGAACTAAATTCGGCACGTGCGCTTTCTTACGCATGGAGGGTGAATACTTCTCGTCCGTCTTACGGTCCCACCAAAAATCACCGTGACCGTTAATCGTACCGCCGCCGGAAATTTCAATGTTCGTTTGATTATAGGCGTGTATAAACGCTCGAAAAATGGGTGTCGGGTCATCCGAAGGTAAAGACGGATGCTCTTTCCAATCGTCGATAGGCCACGAATCGGTCGATTTCACCGCCTCTAGAAAACTTCTCGGACCATCCAAAACAATCTTCACGTTCGATTTCAACTCTAAAGGACCGGTCAACCATCTTCCCGGCGGAAACGCCAAAGTCTGCGTTCTTCCTTGCGCTTTCATCGTCAGACTATCCAACGCGTTTTGTATAGTCTCCGTATTTACCGTCATACCATCACCAACTGCTCCAGCTAATGCTACATTCACGCACGACAACACTGGACACTCAAAAGTCACTTTCGTCGAATAGGGATGCTCCTCCGTGGCGTGAGAGCTTTCAAACTTATCCTGCACGAAGTTCGTCTTCATCGAATCCACCACTTGCCTCGCGTGAAAGACTGGATGAAACAAAGCTTTGTGAAATCGACTGTCGCCAAATTCTGAGCTATCGTACTCTTCTCGGTACTCCTCGCGTTCGTCGTTATGAATGTACCCCCTTTCCTCGTGTCCGCGCACCGCAAACACGCCCACGAAGAGAAAAAATCCAAGCACGAAAAGAACAATCATTTTCACGCTTCTGTCCAAGACTCGAAACTCTCTCAGTTTGATCGCCGCAAAACCCGCGAATCCTTGTAAATGATATTTCAAATGATACGGTATTCTTTGTAAAGGTGTGTCTGGCACGTGTGTCAAAGGGCGGCCTCGTAAAACCGAAGATGCAGTCGTCGTCGGGAGCTCATCCGGCTTCGCGCTTTGTTTCTTTCGCTCGTGTCGGATCGAGTTCGCTTTGGACGCGAGGTCGTCGAGCTTGGCGGAAAGGACCGCGAGCTTGTCCGAGGTGGAGGACATAAAGAGGAGGAGGAAGAGGAGAAGGAGGTCGACGCAGTTTCAAAGCGCGAGGTGTTCGGTTATATTTGTTCTCGTAGTAGAAACTTTTTTATGAAGAAATGGAGTTGGTGGTTGGGAAAAGGAAACCACTTGGAAGGAGAATGTGAGCGCGACGAGATAAACGCTCTTTCCAATGTGCTCTTTCAATCGGTCACAAGCTATGTATGCATGATTCAACTCACATCTACTAGTTTCTCTACGAATAATAGTCGCTCTTAAACTCCCACGGGCAATTCTTCTCTTTCTCCTCACCAATCGGGTTTTCATCCTTCTTCGCTCGAGAGCGACACGAGTACCCGCCTTCGGCTTTGCTCGCGTCGCAATAGTTCAAGCACGCGGCTAAGCATCGTTTCGGCGCTGGTTTACCGGTGGCGATGTAATCGAGCCTTTGCATGAGCTCTTCCGCGCCGCAGGTGAACTTGGAGCTGTCCACGGATTTGGATAAGGTCCAAGGTTTGTTCGATGGTAACGTGTTTTGCGAGGACGCGATGGATTTCCACGTGGCGTGGCCGAAATCGATGACGCGAGCGCGCACTTTTGGTTTGCCCGTTTTCGGGCACAAGCCGTACGCGAGGAGGAGGGAACTGTCCGTGAATTCGACGAATCGTTGTTTGCGCATGAGTTCGACGATATTTTCGACTTCCGTCTTGAGTAAAGCGGCAAAGATTTTACTGTCCGCGGCTTCCCCTAAGAAGGATCGAGCGTTCAAGACGACGTTCTCAAACACGTCGGAAATTTTGGAGCTCACGCACCTCGCTTCGCGTTTCCAGAAGAACCGGTCGCCACTGGTGATGCCATCGCCGAGACGAAAGTTCTTCACGTCTAAAGAGCAATAGCGACAGACCGAAGCTGGTGCACCACTGACGTCGACGTCCACGATTGAGGCGTTTTGTATGCCTCGCGTGATGTCTTCAATGACGAGAAACTCGAGTTTCTTTTCGGCGACGAAAGAGGACGCGTCTTCCCCGTCGTCCTCCGAGTTGTCGTTAGAAACGGCACTACTGCTAGTACTACTACTACTACTACTTTCACCACTGCGACACTCGTCCGTATCCGGTTTAACTTTCTTCACCATCGCGACGCCTTTGAATCCAACGAGGTACCCGCCTCTCACGAGCTCGTTCAATCCGTCGCTTTCCTCTTCGTCGTTTTCGTTCTTTACAGTTTCACCTACATCGCACCCTCTCTTAATCTCCGACACCACCTCCTTAAAAAAACACGTCTCTTGCCTTCTTTCCCCGTTCATTTGTTTCATCAGCGCGTGCTCGCTGGGCACCGGTCGAAACTTTCTCGCTTTCACGCCTTTTCCGAGAAACCCGAACCTCGCCGCATCCGTCGCCGCTTTCAGCGCCAACCTCGTCAATTTTTTACCTTTCGTTTCCTCCCGGCATATCGGCAACGCGTCGTCTACCGATTCGCATTTTGCACCGCTACTTTTCTTACACACTAACACGCTCGCATACTCTTCCACCGTTCCATCGTCTTCGATCACGTACCGACTCCCGCTTTCGATGAATACCGATTCGCCTTTAAATTTCTCTTCTCGAAACGCTCTCGCGACGTGCGCTTCGTCCGTCTTTATCCGTTTCGGATTGAAACACGCGTGCGCGCGAAACGATCCAATCGAACACTTCAACCGTACTTTTCGAGCGGTACTGCTTTTCCTCCCACTACTCTCGTCGACGTCCTCGTCCTCGTTACTACTCGCGTACACCGCAATTGCGGCGTTCCCGTTACAGAATTCATCATCTTCATCATCCTCGTTTCGTTTCTTCCTCCTCCTCCTCTTCCCATCGTTGTTCTCATCATCGAAAAATCCATCGTCTGCCAAGTCGTCTGTCTCGCGACGGAACATCTCGTCTTCTCTCCGCTCGTACACCAAAACGTCCTCCTCAAAGTCGTTGCCGTCGTCCTCGTCGTATCTTTTCGTTGGTGTTGTTCTTATTGTCGATGATGACGATGATGGAAGCAGCGCAAACTGTCTCGCAAATTCCCTCGCGTGTTTCCCCCCGAACGTCATCGCGACGAACGCAAACGCGAAGAGTTTCACGAGGAAAAGGACGATTAAAACTATCGCGCAGCATTTTCGTTTATTCACCCCCGTGGTCGTCGTGGTATTGCGCGCTGAAGGGAGTAACGATGACATGATTATCTCTCTGTCTCGCCCGAACGCGCTCCTCCGAGAAAGTTTTGGAGATTTCTTTCGAAACTGATGGTTTTCCCCAACTTTCGCTTCAAAGTTTATCCGTCTCTCTATCTCTATATATACACACATACACACGCATCCGCGCATCGCATCATGATCACTACTTTCTCGAGTTCTTCGAATTTGGTGTTCTGTGTTTCCTCGAGGTGCAAAGTTACGGGGAGGAATCCACCTTTTCGTCGTCCATATCAGAGCAGAAGTTTCGGGAAATCCTCGTCCTCGTCTGTGTCCTCGCAGCGAGAGCAGTTGGTGTTCCAATTCGACGAAGAAACGGTCCCATCCGGCGAATGGGAAGGCCACATGGTTGATTTCGTCGTCGACAACGCGACGAAACTTCCGAACGCTTCGAAGCTTCCAGACCACGTGGTACCTCCAGCGTACGGCGATTGGGCGGTCGACGTCTTCGATTGGCAGACGCAGTGCGCGATGAAAGCGACCGGAGAGGGAGACGTCGTTTTGTATAAAGATATGAAGTTTATACCAGTCGCTGGGTGCGAAGTGGACGCCTCGGTCATTCACGAACAGTTTGAAGGCGAAATGAAAAACGTTCTGCACTTTAATCCAGGGTGCGGGGATTTCAACGCCAGCGACGACGAGACGGTGACGCACGTGTTGACGAGGAAAGGGGGAACGCACGAAAACGGGTACGTCGATTCGGAACCGCACGTGAGAGTGAGAATAACGCAACAGCGTACAGAGGCGGAGAGAAACGAAGTGAAAGTGTGGCGAGAGGCGTACTACGAGAAGTATACGAACGGCGCGTCGTTAGTCGCGAGCTGCGGCGGGACCAAAAATACGATGAAATACGGCGAGTACCCGCGAAGCGAGGTGAAGTTTAGCGAGATGGACGGCGTCCCGAAAGATGCAATTACTCAGTACAACGGCTTGGACATTTGGACGTTTACCGACGGTGAGACGTTTTCGTGCGGATGGTTGACGCCGGGCGGAGAGTACATCGTGAGCGAACGCGTCCTGGACGGTTCGACGACGACCTCGGCGAAGATTACCCGAAAGACGGTTGTTCCTTAATCGAGCGCTTCTTAATCATCATCGAGAAAAAGAAACGCGCACCTTATATTCTTTTTGTGTTGTTGTAAACTACTACGAATGCGTGCAATGTGTATGTATACTACGCCATTAAAGTCATCATCATCGTGACATCATCTGTTTCGTCCGTATCCTCTATTTCACTTCACAAAACTTTCCCCAATGACGGAGGAGGACACCCCTCCAGGGTTCAACTTCCCGACGAAGACGAATAAATCGAAACTCTACGCCGTCCTGGGCGTTTCATCGACGGCCACTCGATCCGAAATCAAATTCGCGTTTCGAGAGAAGGCGAAAAAGTTGCACCCGGACGTCGTTTACCGCGCAAAAGACGACGGGGAGAATTCAAAATCTGACGAACAACAAAACGCGGCGAAATTTCTGGAGCTGAAAAACGCGTACGAACAACTCACCAATCGAGGATCAGACGAAGACGAAGAAGCGAATAAAGGGGCGATGTATGGTCCAGGAATGCGCGCTCGAATGAACGCGGCGAAAAAAATGAGAGAGAAACACGGGCAAACCGGTGGGAGAATGCGAGCGGCGAGAGAGTGGAACAACCAAGAGGACGACCCCGAAACGAACAACGAAAATACTCAAAAGACGACGACGACGAAGCGGGAGGACGAGGAGAGGAGAAAAGAGAGTTTGAACGACGGAGGAGTGGAGGACGAGTTATCTGCGGCGGAGATTTTGTTTCGAGCGAGGCAGAAGAGAGGGGCAGGTTCATCGTCGTCGACATTTAGAGGTAGTCTTGGAGGACATCGACAACGACATCCGAAATCGAGCAGCGGACTCGACCGCGCGAATGTAAGCGGGAGCGGTGGAAGGTCGAATGTAGCGGCGAACATGAAACCACCTCATAATGGGTTTGAGAGAATTGGTAATGGAAATGTTCGCGTGAAAGTGTTGGCGGCGATTGCAGTCGTCGGGGCGGTTTTCTTAGCCGCGAATCGGAAGGCGAAACGGAGAGGAGAGGAGAACGCTTCGTGACGAGGACGAGTTTGTATTTAATTGTATGTTTTGTATTGTAATCTTTGCTGTTGTGTAGCTGTGTGATAATGCGTGCGCGCGCGTCTCTCTCTCCCTTTCTTTTACTATCTAATACTTTGTTGGATTAGAATACTCCGTCGCCATTTTTAAGTCGCCTTCAAACACTTCCAGGAACTTTGAAGCGATCGCGCCGTCCTTTTCGCGAAAAATCACGTTTACGTCACGATTCGCTCGGCTGCAGGAAGACTTGCCGTGACACGGCTTGAAGATGTTACCTTCTGGTAGGTCTGAGGGAGATAAATTTCCCGTCATTAAAAGTGTTTCGAACGTGCTTTTTCGATCTTTCACGATGAACTTCAAGTGCGAGTATCGAAAATGTTTCGGTGCGGAGTGGATGATGATATTTTTACCTCCCGCTTTACTCAACCTCGTCTGTACTTCACTCGCTTTTTTACGATCCCAATCCGCGTAGATGCGCGGCGAAAGCATCAAAAATACTTTCACGTGTTTCCTCATCGCCAGGTCAACGAGAGTGTCTGCGATTTCATCGTCCGTGATTTGGTACGTGTAAATGTACACCACGCTCTCTGCGCTTCGAAGGAAGCGCAAGAGCGAGTCGCGCGAGAAATCCGGCGACACGAACATTTCGACGCTGCTCCCTTCACCGAGAGGTATTTTTTCCATTTTCGTGACGAACGGTTTTACCGAGTCGTCGTTTTTTATCGTATTTTTAGCGTTTTTATTCGCCATTCCTTTCGTCTTTGCAAGTTTTGCATCACCAACAGCGCTAGCTTTGATGATTGCCATCTCCTCTTTCGCGATGTCCTCGACGCCTCTCGCGTGCTTTTGCGCCCGCTTCCAATCGTACTCAAACGCGCGGTTCGACACGCGATCAAACAGACGATCAGGACCATCGCCTTCTCTTAAAATAATTCCCGCCTCTCGATTTTCTCTCATGCTTTCTCTCGACCAATTCACGGAAGAAATTGACATCGCTTTCCCTCCGTCTCGAGCGATGTATTTCGCGTGCATGAACGAAGTGCTTCGATAGTAGCGCACCTCCATCTTTTCCGGATTCGCCAAAGACAGAAAATCTTTCATCGTGACCCTCCCATCGCACCCAACCTCCTCGTCGTCGTATTTATTCGTCAACACTCTCACGGTCACATTCCTCCTCGCCGCGTTCAACAGCGCGAAGAACACCGGAAAACTCTCTTTCGCCATCGCTCGAGACGGCAACACCCCGCCGCACGAATTGGACGACTTTGACGCGTCGTTGTTGTTGTTAGTAGTATCCGTGAAAGTCGTAGTATCACCCCTTCTCTCGTAGGACCAAAACTTCACGCCGGGCGTGAATATATCCAGCGTCTCTTCCGCGTCGTCGATCATTTCCAAAGCGACCGTTTCGCTGTTCTCGGGAGAGAAAAACGGCTGCGCAGAAATCTGAGCACCTTTATTTAAAACGCCGTGGCTTCCCCTAAAAATCAGTTCCACATTCGGGAACACCTCGTGAGGCGCAATCGTACTCACGTACGTCGTCACCTGGTGGTCGAAATCATTAAAGTTCTTCTCGTTGAAGAAGCGCGCGAATAAAAACCACCACCACCGCCACCCACGCGCCTGCCCCCCCGCGATTGTTTGAGAGTGGACCACTGATGATGATGATGCGTTTACCATCATCTTAGTTAGTTATATGGAAGTAAGTGATGCCGTCTGGTGCTTTTCAGTCGTGTGTTTTTTTGGCGAAAAAGAGAGTTTTTGGACTTCAAATAAGAATTCAAAAAAATGACTCATCAAAACGAGTGCTGTGATGTGTGCGTTAAATAAGTTACCTTACATATTTAAGTTATTACATTATTAAGTTTATCAGTACCAGCCGGTGATACAAGCCAGTGATAATATAATCACGATGCCTCGTGAAATTGGTAATCTTCGTAAAAATAGAGTAACATATTATGGCGGCGCAAAAACCGGAACCGCGGTACCGCGCGTAGACGCGGGTATCGCGTCACATTTTACACCGTTTTCACCTCTCTAATCGTTGTAGACACGCCACGCGATTTCATCGGTGTCGCTTGGCCGTAGTTTTCTTGTATGAAATCGATGACGTGGTTAGAGCCGATGAATACTTTAAAACGCATCTTGGCGTTGAAGATGGCGTTGGAGATTTTGGAGCCGAGCCCGGTGCTTCCGCAGAATATGACGACAGATGACGTGAATTTTGGTCGTCCCTCCCAGTAGTCGTGCGTGACTTGAGTCATTAAAGGTGCTTGTGTGAGCGCTTCGAAATCTGGTCGATGGAGACGGAGCGCACCGCTTTTGCCGAGCGTGGTGGCGCTCGTAGTACGCAAGAGCTCGTCGGTTTCAGTCGCATCCTTACTGGTACAATATACCTGAATTTCGATAAATTTCGATAACGATTTGCCGTACACCTTGTAAGCTTTCTCGTACGTCTTGTTCAAATCGTTCCAGATCACCGCGCAAAAATCAGCTTGGGGAGTAACCATGACGATAGTTAGCTTTTCGGTGATGTTTTTATCTTGACCAGTTTTGGCGAGAAACGAGGATACGGCGCCAGATTCCGCTTTACAAGTCAAAGAAACACCACTCAGTGTACGACAAGCTCGGTAAACCGAGAGAGCAGCGTATCCCCACAAGGCGTACCCTGTCCAGAGCCTTCGTTCTTCGTGAACTATTCGGTACCAGAATCCAAACGATAGTGCGGAAGTCATCGTGAAGAGCATATCGATGTACCACAGCGGTTCGTTGATTGTTTCAAAGCACCATTTTATAAAATAGTAAACCAAATTGACCAAAAGGATCCAAAGTGGTACCTCGCGCATGGCTTGCGTGGCGATACCTTCGTTAACGTAGAACGAAATCAGCAAACCAACTGCTGCCAAATCGAGTAACGGAAAAGCGATTTGTACGACTTGCGAAGCCTCGAACAACATGCTTCTGCGGAATTTTTTCTCAAAAAATTTCTTCGTAGGATTGTCCGTCTTCTTCTCCAGCTGTTTGCGACGCCAACGCGTTTGTATCCATCTGATCGCAACTTCTCCATTGGCAGAGATTTGGGGGATATCCACGATTTGTTTTCGTCCCCCGTGGAAAACCGCAGACGCGAGATTTACCAACGGTTGCGCGACGTAACGAGATTCTTTGCTGTATTCTTCGGCAAAATGGCGATTTGCTGCATCTGTTTCGGCGCGCGCTCTGAGGTGCATCGCAGGCTCCCCTAGTAACAGGGGATTCATATGAGACTTTAACAAAGAGAGCATCGGAACTATTCCAGTACCCGAACCGATGCCCAAGATTTGCGTTCGATCACTTATATCGTTGAATCCCGAGCCGTACGGACCATTGATTGAGACTTTTGTTACTAAGCCATCCTTTGCATCTCGCCAAAGTTTATGCGTCCAACTGTCTGAACCGTCCACTTTCGAGGTGCTCATAACTTCTACGTAGAAATCAATCGTTTCTTCGCGCGGATCAGAAGCAATGGAGTACGGATGCCAATGTAAATCGATCGTTTTAATGGCGATGAACACATATTGACCGGGACGGAAGACGAAAGTTACGGGTCGAGTGAGTCGCAATTTGACCACTTTTCGCGACTCATCTGAATCATCACCGAACACTTTGCATTCTTCGACGTCGCATTCGCGCGTGGAGAAAGACGCTTGAAATCTGTCAGTAAGATACCACAACAACGACGCGCTGAACCATTTGAAGTTTTGCGATCTCACTTGTCCACGTCTGAACTTGTCATCCAACGTGTGCGCTATGGCAAGCGAGAACATGACAAATACCAAATGATGTACGTAGTAAAAGATTTCATATTTGATTCTGTTTCGCATGTATGAAGTCACGGCGACGAGAATTAAACACCCCATAATCGCAAGACCGGTGGACATGATTTCGCTCGTCATTTTCTTACAAAAAGTTCGAACGCCATTCGGTGACGGTTCCTTCCCCGAACGTTGCTGCGCGCACCCTTGACCGAAGAAAGCGAAAAAGATAATTGTCGCGCCGAAAACGAAACTGCACATGACGTATCCCAGATGCACGTGCATCGCGACCACTTTGTGCAAAGGCACGAACTGGCGTCCGATATACGTATTCGATAAGGCGGCGACCGTCTGTCGCGCCATTGTCAGCGGTAACAACGCCATCTGAAACAGAATCGCGTGCATCGCTCCAAACTCAATCGGCGGCGTCAACCGTTTCCACCAGTACAAATTTGCTTCGTCCGGAACCTTCGCCTCTTGCACGCGATATTTCACGTAAAAGAAGTGCTGCCAGATGATCAGCGTCGCCAGCGCGTGCGCGACCGCGAGAAAGATCATCTTCCTGTTTTCCGCCATCGTCCCTTTTTGACACAGAGTCGCCAACTTTCCTCGTTTTCGTTCTCTTTTCGTTTGGAATCGCACGGCTTCTCGTATCAATCGTTTCTCCTCGCCGAATGCGCGCAATACCGTTACAAGCACGGGAGCGAGGATCGTTTCCAAGCGCTTGGCAAAGCTCGACGACGACGTCACCATTATTATTATTATTATTTTGAAATTCTGACGAGGATTATTATTCTGACGAGGATTATTATTATTCTGACGAGGATTACTATTATTCTGACGAGGATTACTATTATTCTGATGAGGATTATCCCCTGGAGCTCCTCCTGCCCTTTCAGTGGTGAAAATTTTTCCTCAAATTTTTTTTGCCCTGAAAGTCGGCCGGGGCAGGAGGAGCTCCAGGGGATATTATTAATTTGGAGGATTATTATTCGCGCATGAACGAGGAGTGGTGCGGGACTTCCCGCAGATGATGGATTTGGACGAATTTTGCGCCAACGTGAAGACGACGGCTGTCGGGAAAAGCGACGTCGAAAAGAGCCGGTCTGCGACCTCCTTTTTGACGACGGAAAAGATAACCGAGAGACTGCTGGAAGGCTGGAGTTTCGCGAGGGAGACGTGTAGCGAGTGCGAGATGCCCACGATGAGGAGGAACGCGCGTCGCGGAGATGCGCGTTGGATGGACGAGGTAGTTTGCGTCGAATGCGAGGACAGAGATGATGAGCCTTGCGAGCGATTTGGACGTCGTCGTCCCGGAAAACGATTGGCTTTGATGGAGGGGAAACCGAGGCCACCGGTGGGTACGAAAGCATTCGCAAATTTGTACCGCGGGAGTAATTCTTCGGGAGAAGAACAAGAAGAGGTATCGCCGACGAGCGTATTGTAAGCGGCACATGGTGTCACGCGTAGTATTTGTAGTGTAGATGTATATTTAGTTGCGTTTGAAAACTCTGGAATATGGTTTACTATCGCGCTTGTCTCTCTCTCTCTGTGTGTTTTTCTTTCTCTCGCTCTCGCCTCGATGTTTTTGTCGTCGTCTGTCTAAAAATGTCTCTTTCTCGTCTTCTTCCGCACCTCCTCGTTTATGCCCACCCGGACTCAAACTCATCGACATCATCTGCTGCTTTTTGGACG
>Ga0114997_10002602_pt1 | contig 14482 bp, 12 predicted proteins | sample ArcticOcean_MG_C_2_FD_87045 | JGI IMG/M metagenome (GOLD analysis project Ga0114997, IMG submission 87045) | Marine microbial communities from western Arctic Ocean - ArcticOcean_MG_CB4_136 | ecosystem: Environmental > Aquatic > Marine > Oceanic | place: Arctic Ocean: Canada Basin | collected... | reverse complement strand
TGCAACACGACCATCTTTGTATCCTCATTGACAACGTTGGACAAATGATACGCGGATACTTTCAAATCTACATCGAAGTGTTTCATAACATGGTTTTCCAAAACAATTGTTGAATGGTGGTGATGTCCATTTGATGTAAATGTTACCGTGTTGCCACAGCAACATATGTCTACTACTTTTCCAGCCGACTTCGAAATGCAAATCATTGTCCGTGCGGGTATATGTACAATGCAATCATACACTGTTTGTTCGTTAAACTCACAGTGTGGTATATTGTGTGCTTGTAAAGCGTATTCACATGAATTTCCATCATTGTGTGTATGTAACATCATGATATTAGTAATAGACCCTGAAATTGTTACAGTTGGTCCACAAACTTCCAACATTGTGTACAATGTACGTAAATCTAATTCAAATGATATTCTACCCCTGCAATGGTGTGACAAAATTTCCTTTGCAATGAAACATAAACATGTAAGAGTACCCGTTGAATCAACCGACTTCAGATGTACCCCCTCTGTAGAAGCATTGATGTACAAACATTGGCAAGAAACCATAGCACTACGAATAAATGTAAGTAAAAACTTAGACGGCACAGTGATCTTCATTTGTACACAGGTACAAATAAAAAAATTGTCGTCATATCTAGAAAAAGCTCCCAATGATGCAACACCAACCCCAAATCAAAAGGAGGTAGTGAAGTATCAATATTGTGATCAATACATACATTGTAACACATACATATACATAAATACATAATATTTATTTGCTTCGTTTGTCTTTGACAACTAGCTTGTACTTCGCACTTGATGTACAAGTGTCTTCTGTATCAATATAGTGTCTTATTATATGATGGTACAGTTTCGTGTAGGTCGAATTAATTTCTTTCATTGTTTTTGCACCTGTTATAACTATTTTGCCACTCCTGAACATCAGTAGTACCAATTTTGGGTTTGAAATGCGTAGTACCAACCCTGGAAAAAGTTCCGGTTCGTAGCTGACATGTGCACCGTGGTCTCTACACAGTTCGTACAACATTAATGGTTGTCCTATACCAACTGATGCAACTATATTCTGTATTTTAAAATTATGGAAACAAACTTTGACACCACTCTCCTGCAAAATCCTCGAATATTTGCGACACGCCAGTAATGATTGAGAAATATTCTTACTCCCGGTACACACCATATTACCACTCCCAAACGCGAGTGCGGTTGTTTTGGGTGATTTTAGTCTCATTGTCATTGCGGCAAATCTACGCGGGTTGTAGTCACAGTATTTCAAACGCAGGGCAAGTGCCTTCAAATTAATGTTCTTCACGCCAAGTGAAAACGTTGCCACGCAGTTCTGTATTGTTGGCATTTGTTCCACCGGGCTTGCAGAAGGGAGGGTGTCCATGTCATACCGGCTCATTTGTACTCATTTGTCGGATACAGTAAATATGTCGTCATAATATTGTCAACAATGATTTGAACCTACTTATGTAGTATAATTCCGTAAGAAATGACACCACAAGATATTAATGAATTAGAGAGAGCCATCGTTCTTTCTACATTTCTGGCAGGAATTCAAGAAATTGTACCAGAAGCAACAAATCCCGTAATCACTTCAGGTGGCTCTAAAGCAACAATAGACATTGGAGACACTAGTATTAGGTTTGGACACGAAAAAATTGCGAATTTCAAACAGAAAATTTCACAAATCGCAATGGCTCTGATCTCCAAACAAATTATTGGAAAGGTTAAATTTGCAGCACTGTTGCCTGTTATTCTTAATGTAAACTATACACATTTTTACAACGTAGTTTGTCAGTTTGGTAACACAAATGGACCAGTCTCCGAACATTTCTACGCAAGAATGATTCACAATTCCATACGCAAAATAAATGAACAAAAAAAGAAGGGTGATTTATCTGAACTTATTATGGATATTTTGAAAGCAAGGACGTTCGACGTTGGAAAATTCTACTGCACACCTCATTACACAAACTATCTGACGGGGAAATACTATTATTACAGACGTTTCGCTGAAATGATGCAACTACAAGCCACCTCAGTAAATGTGCAAACAATCATAGATAAATTGCCAGAATTAAATGATACACAGGATAAAATACAAACAAATACTCTCACCACAACCAAAGTCATGTTTTATCCTGTTAATCCTGTTAATCCTGTTAATCCTGTTAATGATTCTGGTGAACAGAGTGACAGTGGTAGTGGATTGTTGGCAATGCTGTTTAGCAAACAAAGTATTAATAGGGAGATTGCCAATCTTTTAAATCTAGGGGTACAAGAGGAAAATTTGTTGTCATGTTTTGAACAGCTACGTTTCTAAATCTCTGATCAAACATTTCCGACCTATATATAACACAATCAAGTCAATAAATGTCAGATCTGGATACATTGCCAACTGGGTCAACTGGGGAGACGAAGTCAAACGAAGAACGGTCAAACGAAGTACGGGTGCCGCAAGATTGCAAGACATTGGAGGAGGCGGTGGGCAGGGTGCACGGGGACGATGGGTTGACCACCATTGTGGTGGGGAAAGGTGAACACCACATCAACAGTAGTGATTACCCTAACGCTAATTATTTGTGGGTTCCTACCGCCATGAACATTGTGGGTGACCCGACGGTGCTGAAAAGTGAAATTGTCATTCTTGGTGGTATTTGGTATCCAGTAAATATTAAAGGAATTTGTCATCTGCAACACCTGACAATTCGAGCGAAATTATGTGGAGTGTATGCAGATTCCTCTTTTACGATGGACGATGTCCTTGTGGAACACTGCGGTGGTCATGGTGTGCTTGCGCGTGGCGTCGTCGGACGATGTACTGACGTGGAAGTGTTAGACTGTAGATTGAGTGGAGTGGTTGCAGACAATGGTGCCTCCATCACATTGATCGGTGACAAGACGACGGTGCACCACAATTGTACAAAAGGATATAGTGGTGAGTACGGGTTGAAAGTCATCGGTCCCACTTCCACAATTCAACTGGTCGCCCCATTGACCAAAGAGATAGTCTCCGTCGACAACGGTGGGGGTGGCAATTGGGGGGTGAATGATGGCGCTGATGAGGATCAAATCAAAACCATTAAATGGTTAGAATTTTACCTTTCCCTTTCACAAGATGAAGTATGGGTGCCCAAAGATTGTGCAACGTTGCAGGAAGCGGTGGGCAGGGTGCACGGGGACGATGGGTTGACCACTATTGTTTTGGGGAAAGGGGAACACCTGATCGACAGCAATGCTTTGTATATTTTTTCCGCCATGAACATTGTGGGTGACCCGAGGGTGGAAAAAGAGGAGATTGTGGTCGTGGGTGGTATTTGTATCGACGAAGGGATTCAAGGGAATTGCCATTTGGAACACCTGACACTGCGTCAAGCGACGGGGTGTGGAGTGTTTGGAGAGTCCTCTTTTACGATGGAAGATATCCTTGTGGAAGAGTGTAGTTGGTCTGGTGTGTTTGTGGATGGTACTGGCGTCGTTGGCAGATGTACCAACGTGGAAGTGCGCCAATGTAGAGATAGTGGTGTGATGGCAAGGAATGGTGCCTCCATCACATTGATCGGTACCAAGACGACGGTGCACCACAATTGTACAAGAGAAACGAATTATCAGTACGGGTTGAAAGTCATCGATTTGTACACAGATTCCACTTCCACAATTCAACTGGTCGCCCCCTTGACCAAAGAGATAGTCTCCGTCGACAACGGTGGGGGTGGCAATTGGAGTGTGAATGATGGTGCTGATGAGGATCAAATCAAAACCATTTCACAAGCAGAGTTTAAAGCCGCAACAGCAATTGGGGAGACGAATTCACCATTAAAAAACAAGCCTTTTTATATTCTAGAAGATGATAGGATTCCAAAACCTACAGACACTGAAATTATAAAAAAGCTTGCATTCAAACACAAAAAAAATAAGATCAGAATAAATTGCAAAACACTGAAAGGAACAAAGTCCGACAAATCAAAACAGATAATGCAGAACATATTGAACGGGCTATATAGCGTATTTGCTAACACAAATTATTCAACTCAACAAGACAACGATATTTTTTGGTATCAAATGTTGGATCTGACATTTGCAAAAGAAAATTTTGATCTGTTAGACAAAATGTTAAATAAAAGAATGTATGATGGTATAATAAATGAGAGTGGACGACGTTTGTTCGCCGGAGGAGGACGCAAGGGAAAACGCAGAAATATGAAGACTTTAGCCTTCAAACAGGCAATATCTCATTTGAATGTTGAACTTATTAATTATCTTTGTAACAAAATCTCATTAGAAAAGATATCCACAACAGTAGTCCAATATACAATTGATCGGTATGATGATCAGTATAATGATCAGTATAATGATCAGTATAATATTGCAACGGGTGATGATTCACCTCCCAAACCAAAGACTTACAAAACAAAGACTTACAATAGCATTATATTGTTACAAATACTCAGAAAATTTAATGTATCATTGGAACAGTACACCGGAACATTAGTAAGTGGGATAAAAACTACAGCTGATGCTCTTAAATACGACTTCGATGTTCTGGAGGCATACAAAAAAACAGAAATTGCAAAAACTCTATACATGACTAATATATTCCCAAAAATAACAAAAGAGTTATACGATGACAATTTAACAGCATTTATAGAACTGAGGGATGAGCTTGTTGGAAAACCAGACATCAAAATGTATTCCCTACATGGTAATCCCCGTAACCTACAAGGAGACAACAGATCTAGTAATCCCCGTAACCCCCGTAACATAAAAGAAAACACAAGATGGAGAAATGATAAAAAAGCTTACACAACTGCATTAAAAAAATACCCCGAACTATGGGAGCAGTACAAAAAACTACTGAAGGAATACAAAGACAAGCGTAACAATGCGAAGGAGGGGAAGAGTCGGGGAGATGAAAAAGGTTTACCACGTGTAAGAGATAACTTTTGTAGATTAAGAATTTTATAATCAATGGTATAAGAGGAAAAATTAGTTGTGTGTCAGCTACGTTTGTAAGCTTTGTAAATCTATTGTCTCAAACAGTCTAATATTTTGAAGCCATTTTGTTACTTCAACATGTCTATCAACCATTGTACCAATGTGCTTTCCTTTAATACAATAGCAACGGCACCACTTGGCTTGTTCTTTGATATATATAGATGTTTGTTTTTTTTTGAGCACCCGATGATATCCACCTTTTAAAAATTGGTCATTCACTTTCTGCCAAACATCATGTTTGAAACTATCAAATTCATAGATTTGAAATAATATGTCAGCTGGTAAATTAAACATTATTGATCACGTGTCTGGTACAAAATGTCGTCATAAAAATGCTAAATATGCTTATATGAACCACAAATATTAAAGATTATTATAAGGTTTTTTTTTTATACAAATGAAGAAAAAAAAATAATAATAAAATATAACCTTGATTTTGGGTTCATATAAGCGTATTTAGCATTTTTATGACGACACATTTGATATCGACCATATTTTGTTCATAATGTGTTTGTTGATTTATATTGGTGTTTTTTTGGTTCAGAAGATTTGTCCATGCGAACCAGAATACAAACAGATAATACAATTTATCCCCCAACACTCTATGTTCCAACATGCCATGTTGGGTTCAAGTGGTACAATACATGTACCAGTGGTACAAACGTCTAAAGAGATAGATACCTATAATACCACAAACACCACAGATACCACTGATACCACCAACATCACAAACGTCACAAACACCAACGTCACAAACACCAACGTCACAAACGTCACAAACACCACCGATATCATAAACGCCACAAACACCACCAAAATCATAAACACCACCAATATCATAAACACCACCGATATCACAAACACCAATACAACAAACACCACCGATATCACACACACCACACGAACGAACCTCACAAGTATACAAACAAACGTCACTAGTGAAAATATCACAAATACTGTGGTAATGGACACTGATACAATGGATACACTTAACACAGTAAATACAACTGACAATGCACCAAAAGTCCAGGCAACTGCAGAGAACCAGTATATTCATTGGTCCTTTTTGATATGGGTGGCGGTGATAGTTGTCCCGGCATGTGTAGCTGTTTTTTTGTACAAGAGAAAAGTAGATCCAACTACACCCATACACATAGTATAATTATGACGATATTTTTTAATAAAGAGATATCACAAAAATGAGTGTTGAATTTAATTTGTTGACATCTCATGTGAAGGTGTTTGATGGAGACTTGATAATTGTTTTGTATGGTCGAAACGAAACCGGTAGTGTCCGTGCAACACTGGCGGCACAGCCGTATATTATTATGTCTGATATTCCCTCCGATCTGGAAGAGAAGTTGTCTCGCTACTGTGCATCTCGCCGTTGTGAGAAATTTCCCAAGTTCAATGTGGAGAAGGCTGTCTTTGACAGAAAGCCTTTGGACGTGACTCCATTGACGGGACAAAACATAGTCCGTCCCTGTTCGAGCACGTTCAATAAAATCAACCTAGACATCTATACCTACTGGAATTTGCGTAGAATGTTGCGTGAACCCGTGCCTTTGATCTACCAGGACCACGAGGATACGACCAACAAGTGGTTGCGCGACGAAGGCACGCACACCGTTCGTATGTTCCAACTCTCCGCCAACGTCTTCAACGACCAAGTAGGATTGGACCTTCAATTTCTGATCGACCACGAGATCATGTACGGGGACACTGTCCAGGTAGCCAACGGGGTCCTCAGCAAGGTAGACGGTGTCAACGTGGGCTTCCTGAGCCTGTCATACGATTTGGAATGCAATTTACGGACGGTCAATGGCAAATTGGTTTTTCCGTCTTCCAAGTGTGACCCCATCATTACAATAGGCATTGCATTAGAGACGGGTGTTGTTACGGAGAAGCATGTGTTCTGCCTTGGGGAAACCCCACCGATCGATGGCACTCAAGTCTACTGGTTCCCAACGGAACACGAAATGTTAATTGCCTTTAACAACTTTGTGGTGAGGAAGGACCCGGATTTCATACTTGGTCACAACGTTAACCGTTTTGACAACGTATACTACCGTGACCGCTGTCAGTTGTTGGGTGTGCCTTTCACCTGGAGCCGTGAAGATGGTTATTTGTGCACTGTCCGGGAAGTAGTCACACAATCCAACCAGCGCGGGACACAGGAAGTATTTCGTTTGGACATCCCCGGTCGTATCGTGCTTGATACGTACGAGAAGTTCAGGGCAGACTACAAACTTCGTTCCTACAAGCTAAACAGTCTTGGCGAACATTTTCTGAAGCAGTCCAAAGTCGATTTACCCTACGCCCAGATACCGGTGAAGTTCCAGACAGCAATGGGACGCCGCGAACTGGCAATTTACTGCGTGCAGGACAGTCATTTAGTATTGGAACTGGTCCGTACACAGAACAAAATTGTGAACGTCATTGCGATGGCTAACGTGACCGGTATCTCACCCAAAGACATACTACAGCGTGGTCAGGGCATTCGCACTGTTTCTCTCATGATTCGCTATGGCAACGTGAGTCAACCTCGTCTGTTCATCCCCCACGGCACCGGTGCGCCGGATGGTTTCAAAGGTGCCGTGGTATTGGAACCACACCGTGGGAAGTACGACGACGCTGTCATTTGTGTGGATTTCGCATCGCTCTACCCAAGTATTATGCAAGCCATGAACATGTCCTATGAGACCCTAGTAAGCAACGACGACATAGTGTCCAACGGTTGGGTGGAGGGAGTGGATGTCCGCACCGTGCCAGACTACTCCTACGTCGACGGACGACTGATTACCACGCACAATACATCCAACTGTTCGTTTTTGACCACCAGCGTTCGAGAGGGCATCCTTCCCCAGATTCTGAGGGAGCTTCTGGCAGAGCGCAAGCGCGTAAAGGGTTTAATGGTGCACGGTGACCCAATGTACCAAATTTTAAATGGTAAACAACTTGCATTGAAAGTCACGGCGAACAGCATCTATGGATTTACTGGTGCGAAGCACGGCTACTTGCCAGAACCTCGCATCGCAAGCAGTGTGACCAAATACGGAAGGGGTCTGACACTTCGAACAATGGACATAGTCGACAACAATCCAGAATGGTTGGGGTCCAAGGTGATCTATGGGGATTCAGTCACAGGTGATACACCAGTAATCGTCTGTGTGAATGGACTGCTACAGATTCGCCCAATTTCACAGTTGTCACAATTTGGTACAAGTTGGAACTTGGACAAGTCTGGCAAGGAGTCCTCCGAGCTCAACATCGAGGTCTGGAGTGACCTGGGTTGGACCAATGTTTCACGGGTGATCCGACACCGTACACAAAGTACAATCGTTCGTGTTGTGACACTTGGTGGCACAGTAGACGTTACCTCGGACCACTCACTGTTGCGTCCCAATGGCACTGAGGCAAAGCCATGTGACATCGGTGTGGGCGAGAGGCTGATGCATCGGACACCACCGTGCATCGAGATCAACGTCGACTGGTCATACGACGATGCCTTTGCAATGGGTGTCTACATGACTACCGGAAAGGATCTGGGAGTACAACGGCATCTGTTCCATCCCGACGGTTGCAAACACCGTGTTGTGCCACGCCTCATGTTGTTGGCACCCAGGAAAGTGAAATTGGGGTTCTACAACGGCATGACAGATCGTTCCCTTGATCGACGTATTGAAACCATCAACAAAGAGGCGATGGCTGGGATTCACTACATCTGCCACTGCCTAGACATCAACGCCGGTGTACGAAACAGGTACAGTGGGTTCCGCTTGACCATGTACGAAAGCAAACGGGGTGATAAAATTACTCAAATGGAGGAGCTCGGTCAAACTGATGATTACGTCTACGATTTGACCACTTCCAACCACCACTTTCACGCCGGAGTAGGTAGTATCATTGTACACAACACCGATTCCTGCTTCATCCACTTGTCCAGGGCAATATGTGATGGTCCTGATTCAGAAGCTCTGATCTCGCGTGCACACGAAGTCGGAGAAATGATGGCAAATGAAATTACAAAGGAGTTTTTACCACCGGTGTTGATGGAATACGAAAGTGCTTTTCAACCTCCATTCCTGCTCCTGAAGAAGAAAAGGTACATTGGCAACCTATGCCTTCCCGGACAAAAACCAAAACCTTACATCAAGGGGTGCGAATGTGTGCGCAGGGACTTTGCACCCATAGTAGTCAAAACACAAAGAAAAATGATATCCCTGCTGTTGGAAGACAACATCAGCGGTGCAATACAACTGATCCAAAACACATTTGACGATCTCTTTGCCGGGCGAATTGCCCTTCAAGACTTAACACTGTCCAAAAAGCTCACACAGCTGCCAGAGAATTATCGTTCCAAAATGGCACACGTGGAACTGGCGAAACGATTGAAGAGGGATCGTCCGGACAAAGCACCCGTAGCCGGAGACCGCGTTGAGTACGTCATTCGGGCAGGGTTTGAAGAGTTGTACATGCGAGCCATTTTACCCGACGAAGTAGACAAGTACGTTATCGACTATAACTACTATGCCAACAAACAGTTAAGGAAACCATTGGAACGTATAATGGAACTGGTAACAGATACGAACATATTTCATGAACGGCGAGTCACAGCACCTCTCACAAATGTTGGCATTATTAAATTTTTGAAGAGAAAACACGTGGTAAAAAGTACCTATACAACCACAATCGCAACAACATCACTCAAAAAAGCGAAGCTAGTAGATATACGTAAATTTTTTTCATAAATTATTGGAAATCATTGTTATCCTCATTTATTTCGTGTACTTCGTTATCTTCGTTCTCTTCGTCCTCTTCGTTCCCATCGTTCCCATCGTTCTTCGGTCTGACCAGACACTGGCGCGTTCTACTGGCAATTGTATCCGCAACTGGAAATGTCTTTTCGATGAAGATTCCAATTAAAATTCCAAGAAATATAAACATTTGTACTGCATTCAGCCGACACTTATACTGTCACATATGTTTCATATGTCTAGAATGTGTAGAAGGAAGTTGGTAGTAGTGAATCTGTTTGTCAATTCTATTGTCAGCCAGACACCTTCGGAATATATACAAACCAATCAACGCAAGCACACCACTGCCCACTACGACTTTATGTAGATTCGCGGTGACGTCAACGTAAAACATGGTACATCTCCCGTGCCCACAAATGTTCAAATCCTGTGCCACGTCGTACAAAGCAGAAGTTATCGGAAATCTTGATAGTATTTGTTCTGATGTATCACACAAATTAAATGTGCCAAGACGACTTCTCACCAGGGGATTTGCACAATTTTCACTAGTAAGAAACAACGTTGCTTGAGACCACTCCTTTGACCGCATAGTCCAATACATGTTAAAATGACCCACTTGAGAGATTAAAAATGCAAGCATAAAAAAAGAAACTATACCAAGACCAATAGCACTGTACATTATTCAATATACAAATACATATATATGTCCAATAAAAATATGACGACACAACACAAAAGACAATGTGTCAAAAGATGCTTCCACACGGTGACGTCGGCAGAATAATCAATTCGTTCGTATCCCGACGTCACGTCGACGCCGTAGAATGGCAACGACAGTTCAGAGTGTCACTGTGTACGTCATCCCGTCACCCATGCTCTGAGCAGATCAAAGGTGCAGTATACTTAGTCACCACGAAAGGAATTGGTGGAAGGTTCAACCACATTGTTTTGTTACCAGATATTCACAGGATGTTAGCCTTGGACTACACATTGACACACGAAGAGATGTCTTTCTGGAAAATGGGAGGTCTTCCGGCTGTTTGGTACCCACAAAGGAGGATAGCACGTTTACTACTGCTGTACGGTGACACATATGATGGAACGTACATTTGATTGTATAAACATACAAGTGGTATATACAAAAACAATAATGTCTTGTGTAGAGAAAACCATAAATAAGTACAGAGCAGCAATGATTAGCTTAAGAGAGAAATCGACGAACGATCCAGTTGTTTGTTTGAAATGTGCTGGTTGGTCCTCGTTTGGTAGTTTGTGTTCACCTTGGCACATTGCTCAGTACGGTGACATATGTTGCTGTACAGAGACATGGACACTGTTGAATAAATTACTTGATGCAAGACAAAAAACATCAAACTGATAGTGACATATTTATACATGACATTTGTCAACAAAAGATGAAAAGTATAAATGAAGGAAAAAAAAATTCCAAAATATACAAATGTATATACTGTGATAAAGTTGAACATAATTCATTTGACCTATTTGTTCACATGGACAAACATTACAAAGATGTCAAATGGAAAGTTGTAAATAATTTTTGCAGTCGTGAGACTCGGTTCCATTTAGTAGACAGAATTGAATCACTGCGTGAAGATAGATATTGATTTTTATGATATGGAAGCCTGTCTCCGGATATTGTTCCACCATATCACAAGCATTTCCAAAATCAATCTTACAATGTGAGCAAATGTAATAAATAGAATCATAAAATACAACAATCTCATTTTGGGATGCATTGTAGTTATGTATATAATACATACTTGAAATTAAGTGTTACTTATTTTGTTTGCAGGTATGAATTGTTTCCCATGTGCTTTCAAAGATTGTTCACTCTGTACTCCACTATCTGTACCCCCATGTTTATCAAGAAACTTTCCTAATTTTTTCTTCGCTTTCTTCTTCAGTGCCGCTGCTTTCTCCTTCAGTGCCGCTGCTTTCTTCTTCATTGTTTTTAAAAAATTTACATTTTCAGTTCTGGGATTCACATTTGCAGTTCTGGGATTCACATTTGCAGTTCTGGGATTCACATTTTCAGTTCTGGGAATATAAGACATTTTATAAACATGGCATCGTTGGTTATACTGTGGTTATACTGTTTTTTTAAGTTTCTATAATTTCAAAATATGACGATATATAAACATGAATGTATTCATTATCAAAAATGAAACGTAAACTAGATGTAATTCCACAATTGGAAATCGGCGATTTAGTTGTCGTTGACGAAGATGAATATCTTGTCGATAGTCTCAACCCCACCTCTTTCAGCGCGTGTGCTCCCAATATTATTGGTAAATTTTTCTTCCCAATTGAAAATGTTATGAAAATTGATGACTGGAGGGTGAACTTGGCACAAGGGGACCCCGTTGACTTTTTGTTCAACGGACAATGGTTTCCAGGTGTGGTGCAACTTCGAACACCACAAGGCATACTTCTGGTCCGCCCTTCGTTCACACAATTAGAAGTACGATGTACGTCGAAATGTGTCCGAATGACAAAACACGCCGTCTCCAATCATGCCAATGATTTGTACCTTGCAATGTTTTCCGAGACTTCCTGGTTGAAATACATGGACATAGTGAATTCAGAACTGATTGTGGAACGATTTGATGTTGTGGATCAACTATTCAGTGTGGTAACAATGGATGGGACATACCTTAGTGACAATGACATTACCAGTTGGAATGTGCCTCCAGTGCAGCAACGGATTCTGCTCGGTACACTGGATTGCGCAGAAATGAACATCTCGTCCATGGAAGACACGTACATATACCCCTCCATTCGTGAAATGATGTCCTTTTCTCACGAGTTGTGGGATATTGTAGATCCAAACATTCGCTTAGAAAGTGCGATTGAACACAAAGATCAATCGTACATCAGGCTCATGACAGAAATTACAGAAGCGGAACGCAATATATACGACCTGATGATGCTGTTTCGCCGGTCTTGGTGTGCCGTACCCTATTTACAGTTTGAAATATACAAAGGAAAACTGCAAGTATTCTGGACAGGCGTAAGCACGTTACAGCCCTGGAAAATGCGCAAGATTTTTGATTTCCTATGCGGACATTTTGGAACGCCAACACCACAGCTGTCTGTCGTTCTAGAATTCTCAGACATACTGACACCGTCACAGTGTGAATCGGTACGTGCAATGCATGTGTTTGAAACGTCCAATGTCTGTACAACCTTTCTCAAAGAAATCAATGGTTTGCCAGTATGTCCGTACGCCGGTGTAGTTGTAGACGAGTTGCCTGTGCACCATGGTGGGGTATTGTGTACTGGTCCAGGCAGTGGCAAAACTTTAATGGTGGTAGAGATCATGCGCATCCGACCAATGCGCACATTGATCGTCGTGCCTGTATGTCTGTTGGAACATTGGGCTTTACATTTGCCAGAACACGCACTTTACCATGGTCCAAAGAAGAGTTTGGACAGCAACACAGTGTTGACAACTTGTGCAACACTGTTGAACGGCATCCCGGGTAACTTTGACAGATTGGTTCTGGACGAAGCACAACTTGTCCAACAAGGGTCCCGTGCCTTTGAAGTACTGTGCAATTTGGACATACAAACGAGATGGTACGTCTCATCTTCACCTGATTTCAGAGAATCATGTGAATTCCTAAACGTCTTTCCCTTCTGCCCTGGGTTCGAGGTGCCAGAAGCCGAACTGCCACACGCCGTGGAGGGTCCGGGTTGTCCATTCGAATACATGTGCATGCGTATCAACGTGGAAACTCCCATGCACAACCTGTCATGCAATGATTCAAACATCTTTCGCTACGACAGTACACTACTGCCCGCAGAAAAAGTGCACGAAGAGGTCTTTCGTTTTGCAGACAGTTTTGACAATATTTGTAAACACGTCGGGCGCCAAGTGGACATCAATGACTGTGCAGTTTGCCTGAGTGAAATTAAACCTAACAGTGTTCGTGTTACTGGTTGTGGACATGCCTTCTGCCACGATTGCTGCGAACAGCTGCGCTCAATGGCACTCAATTGCCCATTGTGCCGTGGTCAAATACTACCACTGGCGAAAATTGGTAAACCAGACGCGTCAGTGTTTGCAGTTGGCAAACGGATGTTTAAACGGCGCACAGTACCCAGTATACGGTCGTTCATTGTCAAATTGGCGGTGGAAGGGCTGCGGATGGACGATTCCGAGCACGACCCACTGAGTATTATGTACTGCACACGCTCCACCACGATTTGCAAAGATCTTTGTCAGAGAGGGCACCAGTGCTTATTGCTCCGCAACAGTCATGGTCTACATTTTAATAATGTCAAAGTATTAATATTTGTGGACAATGTGGAATACTACAAGATTGCAGAAATACGCCATCTCGTCAACCGTTTTTGTACAGGTCCCAGGTTACGGGTATTTTTTTTGAGCAGTGTATGTACAGTTTGACTACACTTTCTTTAACATAAATAAAATCAATTTATACTCCATATTTATACAAATGTATCTTAGTACAAATGTCAGAAGAAAATAATCTTACTCAATTAGAACAGTCCCTAAGAAGCAAAGAGTTGTCCACAATAATGACCGATAAAGATTTTGTTTTGGATACGTTTTTTGATAGAATAAAGGGAAAACAAACAAGAAACATTTTCGATCATGATATAATTCCCGATCAAACGATGATGTTTGCTACAATCAATTGGGATTTATCAACTCCTGAAAAGGAAGGG
>Ga0114997_10002597_pt1 | contig 14509 bp, 10 predicted proteins | sample ArcticOcean_MG_C_2_FD_87045 | JGI IMG/M metagenome (GOLD analysis project Ga0114997, IMG submission 87045) | Marine microbial communities from western Arctic Ocean - ArcticOcean_MG_CB4_136 | ecosystem: Environmental > Aquatic > Marine > Oceanic | place: Arctic Ocean: Canada Basin | collected... | reverse complement strand
TTTTTGTTTAGTGAGTCGTCCATCAGGTCCTGTTAATTGTTTTTGTTGACTATGGAACGACATTGTTTTTTGTTGAAGCTCTTTTGCTTTGGCTTGTAAAGCATTAAACATTGCATCCATTACGTTTCTGTTACCTGCGGAGCTTTGTTTATCACAAGCACCTTTTTCCCACTTCCCGTTTCTACAACAAAAACCGCCTGGATGACTTCCCTGACGGTCAGCTGGGCAAAATTGTCCATTGATTTCACACGACCATCCAGGACAAGAATCTGCCTCCGGAACTTTTGATTTGGACATAATAGCATTTTGTTTTCGGGTATACTCTGATACTGCTTTATTAAAATTATCTTCTAATTGTTGTAATTCTTTGTATTCTGCAGTATTTACTTTCGCCAACGGCGCCTCATTTGAATTTCCACTAAAGTTTTCTATAATTGAACCAACCCCTTGTTCGGTAGTTTGTTCAATGAGGGCTAATTGTGGTTCAACAGATGCCTCAATGCGAGATTGCATTGAGTTAAAATTAGCTCCCTGCTGGAGACTAACATTTAAATTATTGCTTTGATTTGTTTTTTTGTCGAATAATCCCAATAAGTCCTTTAATGACATGTTCTATACACTAGTCATAGAAAATGTATTTTATAAAATTCAGTTATAAGGAATGCCCCACCATGCCAATCCGCCTATAACCAATAATATTACTAAAAAAACAGCAAGAAAATACAATGCTGAAAATTTATATTGTTTATGCAATAAAAATATTACCAATATAATTGTTAAAACATAATAAGCTAAAGTAAAGTATTCATATGTCATGCTTGTTTTTTTATTTTTTCTTAATGTTTTTGAAGCATTATCGGCATCATTAACACTATTTAAATCTTTCATCTTGTTTTGAAATTCTCGTTTTTGACTTATCAAACTATTTTCATAAGTAGAAACAGTCGTTTTCTTTTTATCAACTACTGACTTCACCGATGCCGCTAAATTTTGCACATCTGACAAGGCATCATGAACCTTAACTAACTGACTTTTCATTGTATCACAATTTACATTAGATTGTCTGCATTGAATAAAAGCATTTTTATATCCTGAGTTTAAAGTCGTACTAAAGGTTCGATTATATGCATTCAATTGTTGTTTTGTTGTTTTTGAATATTGTGACATTTATATATATACTTGGATATTAATAACAAAGCCGATAATACTTTGTTTGTACTGCTGTAGGTGAGGCACGAGTAATTTCACATAATTCTCCTGGTCGTAGACCAATGGCTTTTGCTACTGGATCAAATCTGGAAATTTCAGGAAACTCCGAATCTTTGGTCACATTATATCTTTGCTCAACTTTTTTCTTTTCATTATCATCTAAAATCAAGTGCGGTGGTACCATTGTGTGATTTAAAATATTAAATAAATAATCATTCAAATTATAAATATTTACAAATCTTTTATCTTTAATAAACGACTGTTCTACTAAATCTCGGATAGTTGTATTAACTTTATCTTTTGAAACAATAATCAAATCATCATCGGTGGTCAATATATCTTCAATATCAAATAAATCATCCACATAATCATAAACGTGAACAGGTCCTAAACGTGTTGCTAAATGATATTTAATGAAAATTTTTTTGTTAGTTGTAGGATTTTCTAATAGCATATCCAATTGTTTGTTATTATATAGAGTTTGAATTTCAGTTACAGAGAATCCTCCCCATTCATCTGTGTTAAAACCTCTAGCTTTTAAAATTTCCAATAGTATAATTCTAGATTTGTATACTTTTGAAATAATTGGGCTATAGCTGGTACTCATTATGTTTATATTAATTCAATACTATTTTTAAATGATTTCAATTTATCTATTTCTAAATAGTTTTTACCTTTTTTGTATCTAATATACTTTCTTTTTCATTTTCATCTTCAACGGTCGCTAATAACGGCATTGTGCCTTTTCCAGAATCATCAACTTCTTTAATTGTTCGAATTACTTTATTAACTTCATTGGACCCTTCTTCTGTCTTGGACCCTTCTTCTGTCTTGGACCCTTCAGCTGTCTTGGACCCTTCAGCTGTCCCTCTTTCATAATTAATGGGACTATCATCATCTGATTCAGGTGTCCATCCTGCTTGCTTTGACCACGCCGCAGCTTGAGAATTATCCTCAACTTTACCTTGCATAGATTGAGTAGGCTCTGCGGGTGCAGTGGCATCATATGCCCTAAACCCTTGCTGTGGAGGCAACACTAATTCTGGTGGACCAGTAACGGTTCTAGTATCAGTTACTGTTACGGTTGGTGAGACAGGTCCGTAATCCGGCGAAGTTGGTGCGTAATCCGGCGAAGTTGGTGCGTAATCCGGCGACATCGGTGCAGGAACATCTCCTAATTCACCTGGGTATGCAACTATCGGTTCGTTTTCATCTGGTCCAATAATCATTGCATCCGCATTGTCATAATCAATCCATTTTACAGTAAATATAGTATCTGCGGGATAACCTTGGTCCACTGCTCCTTGAAAAATAACTTTATCTCCTTGTTGCAAGTCTTTATCGGTAGATTTAAATGCAGCGATTATGGATGGTTGTGCGGATGGGACAGGCGCGTTTTCAAATCCATCCGATATTCCGAATGATTGAATATCATCATATCCGAATTGTTGAGGAATGCCCCAATCTGATTGCGACAATACTTGTTGGTCGGGCGCTCCTTGTTCACTTGGAGTATCAAATTTAGCACTTGGGATAGGTTTATCGTGTTCTGCTTTGATTTTATCATATGTTTTCTGCTCAATATCCATCAGATTTGTTTCCCCGGTTAATTTTTCCAGATTATCCGTCTTTATTAATGGAACCAGTTGGTCAATGTTATCTGCGGTAATAAACCGCATCTGGACATTCATGGTCAATAATTCTTGGTATAATAATTTAAATGCATATGGCACATCAACAATGCTGAAACTGCGACCAAATCTACTAATTGGCACGACATTTAATGAGTTTTCTAAATTCCCCACAAATTTCAAAGGACCATCAACCATTGGACTTAAGAAAATATTGCGCGATGCATTATATACCGCTATAGTACCCGATTTATTACATATTGCCATTCGAAATTGATCTCCTCGAACCATCATTGATTCTCGTAAAAATCCAGACATTCCATGCGCAATAACCGCGTCGCGGTCCATTTCTCCAATTCTCAAACCACCATCGTTCGCCCTGCCACCCACAGTTTGTCTTGTTAATACAGTACGAGGTCCACGGGCTCTGTAATTAATTTTATCCTTAACCATGTGTTTTAATCTCATATAATAGGTTGGTCCAATGTAAATCTCTGTTTCCAATTGTTCACCGGTCATTCCATTATACATAATTTCAGTTCCAGTAGAACTATAACCTTGTTTTGTCAATAAATCTCCAAATATCTTATCTTTCGGACCTTTATTCAAAAAGGCGGTGGAATCGCCAAAACCACCATAAACAGCACAGACTTTGCCTATCAAAGATTCTACCAAATGACCTATAGTCATACGCGAGGGAAATGCATGAGGATTGACAATTATATCTGGTCGAATGCCATCCGCTGTTGTTGGCATATCAGCTTCTTCTAACACAATACCAATTGTACCTTTTTGCCCTGCTCTACTGGCAAATTTATCCCCTATGGCCGGAATACGAATATGTCGTATTCTTACTTTTGCAAGACGTCCACCCTCTTCGTCTCTTGTCATGAAAGACTTATCTATGTAACCTAATGTCCCTTTCTTTGGTTTTATAGATTCATCAATATAAGCATCAGAACTACTAATTGTATTTGTTGCCATTCCGATTAATATAGTTTTATCGTTCACTAAGGAGTTTTCTTTAATAAGTCCCGATTTAGGTTCAAGCATACTGTAATCATATCCTGGTTTCTTTCCCACCACATTAAAATTATTGACATCCATGAAGTTTTTATCAATAGAAATACTTCCAATCTTGGTTTTTTCCTCCTTGGCTTCATATGTTGACATATAAGTAGTTCTAAATAATCCACGGTCTAATGCATTTTTATTAATAATCACCGCATCTTCAACATTATATCCTGTGTAACACATTACAGCAACTATCGCATTCACCCCATATGGATGTTGTTCTTTAGTTATATAATCTAAGTATCGACTTTTGACTAGCGGCGTTTGTCCATAATTCAGGAAATAAGAGGTTTTGTCCATGCGATTTTGATAATTTGTATGAAAAACGGACACGGCCTGTTTACTCTGTCCACAAGAAAACAAATCGCGAGGATATGGATTATTGCTCGGATAAACAATTTGGTTTGCCATAACACTTAAAATAGCTGATGGGTGAATTTCCTTATGTGTAATTTTTTTCTTAGTATAATTCGATTGTTCCTCCGTATACATGGCAAGTTTAACGCCTTCCATTTCCTGTGTGTCCAAATATTCAATAATTGCTTCGCTTTCTTTCAAATTAGCATCTTTACCATATAACTCTGTTTTGTTGTAAATTCTATCACTATTAATATTAATCTTTTCTTTTTTCTTCCTTGTTCCTGTAATAGCTTCTTCCCAAGTTAAATTGCCCGCTGCAATTTTATTCATAATTTGTTCTTGTTGGTAACTAATCGTATCTCCTTTAACGTGGAATAAAGGATGAGATGGTCTACCGGCACCTGTTAATATTATTAATTCTTGTCGTTCAATATTCCAGCTAATACTTATATATGGACTAAATAACCCATTTCGCCGTTGTGTCTTTAAAAAATTATATAAATCCACAATATTATCTGTAGCACCAATCCAGGCACCATTTACAAAAATCTTTGTAGATTTGGATAGAAACCCAATAGAACTTTCCTCTAATAATGTGACACCCAGGGATCGCAAATGTTTAATAAATGGGTATCCAGATAATTTCGGACTAATTCTTGTAAATATTGCCATGTGTTTGTGAAAACCAATATTTCCACCATCTGGTGTATGGATAGGACATAAAATACCCCATTGCGTACTATTTAACCATCGAGGACCAACAATTTTCGCACCATCCGCATCAATATGGATATTTGTTTTTCTCAATTGCGCTATAAAACTCCAATAGGATAATCGACTTAAATCTTGCAATAAGCCCGGTCGTTTTGTATGTTTTTCCGATCCCCAATCTCCTTTAAAAGCTTTACGAAATCCTTTTTCAACAATCCGGTCTCCAAATATCAAAGGCACATTTTCTAAAATCAAATTCATAAAGCCAGCTTGTTTATACTTTGTGGTTGATTTATTATAAAAATGTTCGTAATCCATTTTTTTGTAGATGGATGTTTGTTGCGATTTATAATATTCCACAAATAAATCTCGTATTAGCATTCCAGAAACTTCGATTCTCTTATATAAATAACTGTCTCTGTTGGTGGGTTTTTCTGTACCCGTCGCTACTTGTAATAACCTATTTACGATATATCCTAAATACAATGCTTTTTGCTTAAAATTTAATTCCCCAATATGTGGTAAAAAATAATTCATTAAAATCTCAATTGTATGACTGTTTGATTTACCTTTTGTTAATGAAGCGATATAACCTAGTGCCGCTTGTTGTGTAAAAACCAATCCCGCATCGTGGATAGATGGTCTGAATAAATCAAGTAAATTTTCATTTTTCTTAATATCCAACAAACAATATTCAATGATTTCTTTATCTGAAATAATACCAAGTGCACGCATCACTATAAATAACGGAACCGGTTTTCTAACATTAGGAATAGATACTACAATTTGCGAGTTGGAAGAAGATGGTTGTTCCGCCACCATTCTTATTGATAATGTTCTTACTGGTTTTGAGGCATCTTCTGATACAGATCGTATATTTGCAGAAAAACTATATACATCCGACGCTTTCTCTTGAATGTAAAGCGTATTGTCAGCAAATTTTTCTTGGCAGATAATTACCTTCTCTTTTCCATCAACTATGAAATATCCACCTTTGTCATTACGACATTCTCCCATATTATATCTTACTTCTGGAGAGAGGCTTTTTAATATACACATATCGGATTGAAGCATGATGGGAAATTTACCTAAATATATTTTTGGAATGGTTACTATTTCACTATGTTCATATACCACATCATCACTTTCGTTATATGATTTTATGAAAAATTCTACTTCTATATCAACATGAATTGTAAAAGCATAAGTCATATTTCTTAATCGTGCTTCATTTGGATACATTATATGTTCTTCATCATTATCATCATAAATTACTGGTTTGCCATAATATAGTTTATCGGCGTTTTTCCCACCAATATACAAATAGGCTTGATGTTGAAAATCCTTACTTTTTTTGTGTTGATCTTTAATAAAACGAATTGGATTTTTTTCTTTTAGAACTTGTTTAATTCCCTTATCGAAAAAAGCATTGTAAGATACTAAATGATGATCGATTAAAGCAGTTGGGTTATCTCGAAAATACGTACTGATAATTTTCCATGGTATATCATTAAATTGGTCCATTTCTGATATAAGTTAAGCATATATTTTTAAAACCATTCTTGATCAAATTATTAAAATAATAAACTTAATAATTTATTGAGGAGGTTTCGTCTGGATACCTGGACGTTGTGCTTTTTGAAAAGCGGCAACTTGTTGTTTAACTGCTTTTTTATTTTCAGTAAGTATTAACATAACTGCACCTATCATCACAAACATAAATACAATTGGCAATAACACTAAAAACCACGCAATGCCCATAAACCCATTGTCGCATAGATATTTGAGAATATAAGTCCATATGACAATACTAATTATTTTCATTAAAAATGTAACAATATTGGTAAATGGAGTTGGGACTGAATAAGCACCAATTCTATAAATATGACTTTGCATAGCATTCTGGCTCATAATTGCTAAAATACTAAACATTGATAAAAAAAAATATATTTGAGCAGGTGTGCACAATGATTTAATCTGGGTCTCAAAATTGTTCATTTCTTATTATAAATAGAGAAATAAACTTATGCTGCGTTATATTTTTTAGCCGACAAAGCACCACTCTTCAACGATGTTGGGATATTAACAACTTTTGGTTTAGCTACTTCATTGTTTCGCCCGATTGGTTGAACGCCAGCACTAGTATTATCTGCCTTATCATATCCAAACCAAGTATTATAACCATCTTTTAAGACTTCGCCTCCTTTCCAGTATACATCGCGGACATCTGAAAACCCTGGCACATTATTTGACAGAAATGATGACATGCTGCCCCCGCGTTTGCGGCGACTGCGTCCTTTACGACTTTTACGACTTTTTCTTCGACTTTTTCTTCGACTTTTTCTTCTTTTGCGACCCCCTTTAATTTTGCCGTGTCTGGGGGCGAGGCCACTTCCATGGGTATTTGTTGGAGGTGCAATAACAGCCTCCAATTTACCATAGTATTTTGCATCATTATTAACACCTGGTTTATACATTGGGCCAGGCGGGAATGCGGCCATTTTTCCTCCCCACGCACCACTAAAAGGTGCTGCTGGCGAACCTCCTGCTGGAGAAATGCCTGGAAGACCTCCTCCTCTGCGATGTCTAGTTTTGCGTCTTTTACGACGCTTATGGTTTCTTGTTTTTCTTCGTTTATGTTTTTTGGTGCGTTTGCGCCTTCTTCCTTTTATTGTCATTATATATAAGCTAGAGAAATTATTCGATATCAACATGCGTCAACATATGTCTACGACAACAAATTTTATTAAGACCCATTTTATCTAGAATTTTTCCTTCTGCCGTTTTTTCCATATTTGATTGGGTTAAATAAGTTACTTTACTAAAGTCATCGTTGGAGCTCTTAACTTTACGCACCTCTCTCACATAAAACCGATATTTATCTCCTAAAACCTTGCCACATGTAAAACACTTCACTGGAATAATCATGATTATACTTATACATTATATCATAATCTATAAATCAATTTTTTATTGTATTTCTAAAGTTAGTTGTATATTAACGCCCAATGCAGAAAACCTTTATTTGCATGGTAAACCGCTACAAAGATTCGTGTTTTTAGAGGTAGTTTTAGGTTGGTCATCTTCCATTTTTTTTTCCGCCATATTGTTGACGTGGTCTTCAATGTCAGAAATAGCATTACTATCTTTCGTCTCGGGGTCCACATTATCTGAATTCTCTAAAACTATCATTCTTTGCAATTTGGGATGTGATTTTGGAAATGTAATATTATTTAATACAATATAAACTACCATGCCGAATAATAACAACACTACAAGTATGATATCTAAAATGTGTTGTTCAATAAAATCAAATGCCATTGGAACAATATCTTTTACCATTTATATATAAATGTATTTTTTTATTCTCGTTCCAGGAGTCGCATACCATTAGTAGTTTTTGTTCGGCGTTTTTTTGTATCATTTTTCGTTTCTTTATTATGACAAGATTTACATAAATTCATAATATTCGCTTTGTGGTTCTTATGAAATGTTCCTATAAATCCATTTTTATTAGCCAATTTTTGAGGCACTAAATGATGCACATCAACGGCTTCTTCGCCACATTGTTCACATTCACCCTTCAGTTTTTTTCTATTATAACGCGTAGGCTGCCTTGATAACACCGATTTATCATTGTCACGCTCCTTTCTTATATTATTTGCCAATTCTAAAAAATCATCTGGTAAATGCAATGATTTACATACTTCTAAACCATACATACTTATTCCTGGTCCATCTTGCAATTTTCTATCATATATTAAACAATCTGTTTCAGCATCATAATAGACAGCCATATGTTTAAGTGAAAGGTTTGCAAGGTTTTTTAATCTTCTTTCATGTGTTATTTCATGAAAATGTGTGGCAAAAATAAATGAAGCTTCTCTATTATGTAACTGAATAACACCCGCCATAAATATACTCATGGCTGAGGTAGTTTCTGTGCCACTACATAATTCATCTCCCAATACTAAACTATTTTTCGTAGCGTTATTAAGAATAGTGCGCAACTCAGACATTTCAACCGCAAATGTGCTTAGTCCTTTAAAAAGATTATCATTTCCCAATATTCTTGTAAATATGGATTTATAAGGTTTATATATAAACTCCGAGCATGGGACAAATAATCCCGCTTGCGCCATAATAACGCAAATGCCTATAGAACGAATCAAAGACGATTTGCCTACCGCATTGGTTCCATATAATAATATACCATTTTGCTCTGTATCGATTCCCAATTCTATATCATTGGGTACATAGGTTTCGTCCTCTTGTAAGTTTTCAATTAATATATGTCGCATATCTTTGGCTCGTAAAAAAGACTGTTTTGCTGAATCATCAATGACTGGCATACAATAATTGAATTTCTTAGCCAAATAGGCTTTTGTTGTAACCATATCTAATTCTGTTACATACTTAACAATCGTCTCAATTTGTTCACTGTATTCTTGTAATGATATAATGAAATTTTTGTATACATCAGTCAATTCTTCTTTTAAACTTTCTTTTTCACGAAAAATAGAATGGTATATAGTATTAAGTTGTACACTGTCTAATCTAAAATTACTTTTCGTATGTTTAATGTATTGAACATTATGCGGATTAAATTCAAGCTCTCTCTCCTCATTATTATATGTTGAAGTATATTTTATGGGTTTCCCCTGATATATTCCTTCCTTTTTAAGCGTCTCCTTCAAAATTTTAGCGCGATTCCCAGTCATAGATAAAAATAATCCGTTTTTATCTGTTTCGTGAACTTTTATCATTTGTTTTGTCTTTTTTCCTTTGTATTTTACTATAAATCTCTCCAAATATAATCGCAAACACTCTAATTCATCCTTGCTTTCTTCATACTCTTTCTCAAATTTATCTAGATCTGCAAATATTCCTCTTTTAAAGATATTAACGTCAAACTTAACTGTCCCAATCTTTGATGCTTCTGTGAGAAGTATATTATCATCTAGTATTTTCATCAATTCCTTGCACTTCTTGGAGAGATTAGGACATTTAATATGTTCATTAATTCTTTCATCAGACTTTAAAGTTGTGTATATCTTCAATATAATATTTAAACCATTATGAAATTGACTGAGCTCAGCAGGTGCCACGCGCTGTAAAATCAGTTTTCGGTATAATCTTTCAAAATCACCAATGTTTTTTAACTCGTGTCGTATATTTTCAAATGTTTCGTAATTATCACGTACATATTGAGTAATAGCATATTGTTTTTGCAAGTCTTGGCTATTGCTGGTGGGGTTAATCAAAGTGTTGTGAAGTTTCCTTTTTCCCATAGGAGTATTGCATTTATTTAAAAAATTACTAACCGAAGATAAAATGCCTCTATGTTGTTGATTGCCAATTATATTCAACTGTTTTAATGAATGATTTCCCAAAATAAGACGGTCTCCTTTATTATCGAATAATGGTTTCTTAATTTTCTTAACAAGATTAGGATTACATCCATAAATGAAGTTCAAATGGAAACAAAAAGCTTGCGTTGCTAGTTGATGTGCATCCAAACGATATGTCTGGCAAAATACATGATACTCTTGGATATCATAAAATTGATTTAGCTGTTCTTTGATATAGGTTTGGTTTTCACATTTTTTAGCGATTGGTTGATGACTATTATTATCATCATCTAATCGAATCATATGAATTTTATCACATTCAATTTGTGAAAATTGTAAAATATCCCTGATTTCTTCATCGGAAGTTTCATATATTACTAATATTTCACTAGGATTATAAGAGGAATAAAATCGTTCTATTTCATCAAATGTAGTTGGATTATGAAAATATTTTTCTCGATACTCGAAAATGTGCGTATCGCCTGTTAATATATCTATTGCAGACATTCCACAAATGAGTTCCGGGGTTTTATTCAGAAGAATTGATTTGGTTTTTTTTACCCACAGACACATACTATAATTTGTAATATTCTTGGTGTTATTATCAAAATCGGTGCCTGGTGAACAAATGCATTTTTCAAAACGAATTTTTGTTGGGTCATCCGCTTGAACCCATATTACTATTGTAAATCCTTCGCTAGTCATCTTTGGTACATATTTTTCCAAACAATAATCAGGAAACCCAATCATCCACACATCGGTTCCTTTATATTTTATATTTTTTTCCTTCATACAAAAATCGCATATTCTACTATATTCGGTATAGTATTTGTTAAGAAATTGTCCGTCCTTTTTATATCCATATGTTTCAAAAAAAGAACCGCATTGCATAAATACCAATGTTTTCTCACCATATTTTTTGCAAGCCTTTGTTTCAATATCGTAAAATTGTTCGTGAATACCCATCTAATATAATATTCATATAGAACTTTAAATATATTTTATTTATAGTATTAGTTCTCAGTTTGCATGTAGTTATGTAGTAAAATGTCAGCATTTTTATTATAAATATCTCCCGCTAGAAAGCTATCCTCGTATAATTTCCTTAATATATTTTCAGGAGCGGCAGTGCCTGCTTTTATTAAATTATGTTTGCGCAGATAACTTTTAACTTCCAATATACATTTGGAATGAAGTATTTTATGTTCTTCTCTTATTTTTTTTCTAGTTTTACCTGATTTCACCAACACTCCCACTTTGCTTCCTTTTTTCCCCAATTTAAATATTTTAATAGTGCGTTTCCTATTAATAGTTTTCAATATAGTTTCTTTTTTAGGTACCGCCATAGTTTCCTTTAGTTTATTAAGTTTTTCCCTTCTCTCCAATACTTCGGTAGTAGGAGGTGGTTTTGGTGGTAATACTAATGTTTTTTTTTTAGAAGTATTATTCTTTTTAAGAGTTTTTATGTACTGCGAATATGTTGGTTTTGTTCCGTTTTTTAAACAACCATATGGTAACCCACCAGAATTATTTGACTTTGTTTGAACCAATTGTGGTGGTTGTTGAATGAGACTATTTGTCGCAGTGCTTGGGGCCTGTGTAAATGGTTGCGTATTTATTATAGGTGTTTGCAGTGCTTGCGGCGCTGTTTTGTCTTTTTTCTTTCTGGTTCTTTTTCGTTTTTTTTCTTTTTTTTGTTTAATCATAGTTTGTAGATAATTTAAGGATGAATTAAAATCATTTTGGAATTTATCTATGTTATCAGTGTCTGATTGTTTATTTTTTTCCTGGTTTTCTTGTTGATGATTTTTAATTCTGGATAAAAGTTGTTTTTTTAAATTATTAGGTTTGATTGTTTGTCTTAAATCGGATCGTTTTTTTGATTGCTTCTGTTTTCTGGTTTTTTTTCCCATTTTAAAAAAATCAGGATTGATTTGAATTGTCTTTCGTTGTTTTTCCATTACTAATAGTTATAAATAGAAAAACAATGAATTAATAACCCAATTAAAGATACATATGTTCAATGTGATCATTTTTATTATTGCGTTCTCTAACTTCATTATTATCAATAAACATATCGTATCCTTTTTCAATATCCTTCATAGTAAGTTTCATTTTTTCTTCTTTCGGTTTACAAAATACGCGACGACCATGTGCAATTTTGGTCTTTGATAGCAATGTTTCCATATCTCTACCATAAAAGGTAAAAGTATCCATTTTGGATTCGAACCATTTATCGGGTATTTCTTCTTTGAGGGTCCAACCGGCATCATTAATCTTTTTCTGAAATATTTTGCTTAATTCAGAACCATTATAATTATCTGTTTTAAATCGCCAAGGAAATCGAGAATTTAAGCCTTGGTTATATGCAAAGAAACAATTTTTAAGGTCTTTCTCATATCCTGCTATAATAACCATCAATTGGTCCTTATGGTCACTTAACCCTTCACATAAGGTGTCTATGCACTCTTTGGCGAAACTATCTCTTTTTTCTTTATTTCCTAAAGCATATGCTTCATCTATAAATAATACACCACCCAAAGCATCTTTTATGACATCCCTTGTTTTGATTGCCGTTTGACCTAAATATCCTGCAATTAAATCAGATCGTGTTACTTTTTTAAAATACTTTTTTTTAAGTATTCCCAATGAAGAGAATATTTTTCCCATAATTTTAGCTATCTCCGTTTTACCTGTGCCAGGAGGTCCATAAATACAAGTATGCATGAAATCGTGATTTACCGCATCTTTATTAATGTGTAAATTTTGTATGAAGTATATAATTTGGTCCACGATGGAATCTTTAAGACCGTTCATTCCAATCATCTCATTTAATTCAAATAATGGTTCCTTAATATTATGTATGGACTCCATATTGATATTATATTCAATGTAAGGAGAGATAGGGTTATCTTCTATAAGCTCTAACAAATCAGCAATCCCGTTGATCTCGCGATCTATAATTTTGAGTTCTTTTTTAATTTCCGGCGGAGGAAACGGTAAAGGTGTGTTCCAAGCATTATTTGGTGGGATATATATTGATGATGAACGCTCATGTTTAAACTTATGAAACGGCGGAGGAAGTTTTCTTTGTGGAACAATTTGGTTGCTATCGGGTGACGAATTATTAGCTAAATCATATTTTTTTGTTATTTGCAATAATAAATCATCTAGCGCATCTTTGGCATTTAAATTAGTATTAAAGGACACTTGTTTTGGGGGATTTGATTGCTCATTTAAAGTTGTTTTTAATTTGAATAGATTTTCCATTTTTATATTTTGTGAATTTCGTTTTCTTTCTTTGCGAATATCATCAATAATCGAATCTAGTCTCATAGTAAAACTACCACCCTTTTTTTTAATATTATTATTATTATTATCTTCTAATAACAAAGTATTTTTATTCTTCTCCCAACACTGTAGGGGGTCAAAAAGAGGGTTTATGAATATATTCCCACTATGATCTAGAAACGGATCATTGTTCGAGATATCTTTAATAAAAAAGAATAGATTTTTTTTTAGATTCGTTGGATTTTTTGGCGGATTGTTCATATATATCCACTGTTATATTAATTATAACAAATAATTTAAATAGGTTCATAAGTTACAAGTAAGCTATCACCAATTTTTTCTTTTCTTTTGCACAGCCGTATCAATTTTTAAAATCGAATGATTCAAACCATACCCTTGCAATTGGTTCTTCGCTTCCAACGCGTCATCTTTCGAAGAAAATGAAATAAATGCAAAACTACCATTTCCTCTGTAATCAACCATTAATTTGACACGGGTCAATCGACCGAATCGAGAAAACAAATGACCCAGTTCATCTTCGGTTGTTTCAAGGCTAACGTTGGTAATCCGTAATGTATGGAAATCCTTTTCTGTAATTTTAGCACCGTATGCCGTTTTTTTATCCGCGCCATCTCTTTGTCCGGGTGGTATATAACGGTTATTTGTGACAAGCAAGTCACTCTGAGTTTTTTTCATAGCCCGCGCAATTCTTGCTTTGGCCATATTTTTTAACAGAATATCAGTTTCATCTGCCGGCTTAGCGAAGGGTGATTCAATGAAAACATCCGTTGTTGTATATATTGTGACGTCAGGATCAATTCCGACCTTATTTTTAGCAGCACCAAAGTGACGCATATTATTCTTACGGTGCTCTATCCTTTG
>Ga0114997_10002593_pt1 | contig 14527 bp, 8 predicted proteins | sample ArcticOcean_MG_C_2_FD_87045 | JGI IMG/M metagenome (GOLD analysis project Ga0114997, IMG submission 87045) | Marine microbial communities from western Arctic Ocean - ArcticOcean_MG_CB4_136 | ecosystem: Environmental > Aquatic > Marine > Oceanic | place: Arctic Ocean: Canada Basin | collected... | reverse complement strand
GGATTTCAGAGGGACTGGAATCTTCTTAGACAAAAACTTCGAAGATGATGGTTTCGAGGAAGAGAGAGAGAAAAAGATGGAGGACAGAAACGAATCTCCCATATAATATGCCGTGTGTATGTATGTGCGCGCGCTTACGGTGTGCAGCGAGGTTTTTCTCGAGCGATTTTCCCTCTTTGACCCAAACCCTAAATACTCACCATTTGAAGACCATCGAGTCAAAGCGGCAGAAGAGAGACAACACCAACAGAGCACAGCACGATTAACAGAGAGTTGGCGAGTGTTATGAAAACGATTCGACGAAAAGAAGTGCAGAGCTATACCGCTATAAAGGTATTATATCTCATAGGAGAGGAAGATAGAAAGACGAGAGAATAGTATTCGCATTATTCATTTTCCATTTGTGTTTGATTTTGGGGCCGCGTTCTACCTACTTGAGATATAAATGATGACGACGAGAATAGACGACGACGATGATAAAAGAGTAGACGAAGAACGGACGTCGCTCCTTAAGAAGAACAACAACGACAGAAACGAGAACGTGTCGTCGACATCGTCGTCAGAGGAGGAGGAATCGCAGTACTCCTACTACTACCACGAGGAGGAAACAGAGGAGGAGGAGGATTTGGAGGAGAATTTAATTGTCGACACCCCTCCCTCTGCCAACTCTTCGTCGAAGGAACATTTTTTCTCTCCAAACAAAAGCGATTGGAAAACTCAAATGAGTCAAATGATTTCAACGTCGAAGGAATTGTTATTTTGTAACGCGTCGACTTTGCGAGTCCTTTTAACCGTCCTGTTCATTTCCGGCGCCTTGCTCACGGGCGCGTCGTACGGCTCGCGGTTCGGGGGCGATTTATACGTCAAGGTAAGACCGCGACGAGAATCGGCGATTGGGAAATCGAGAAGGCACGCCGAAGCGGAGGTGACGCTCGTGGATGAACAGAGGTATCCGTACGCGAAGTGTTTGGATGGGACGAGCGGGAGTTATTACGCGTCGTTCGCGCCGAGTTCCGGGATCGCGAAGAAAGCGCACTATAAGAATTTAGCCGGATCCGGGGATAAGTTTGTGAAGAAATCGGAGGCGGAAATTGCGTCCTCGGCGATGGACGGGTTTTCGACGCACAGGACGTGGGTGATCATGCTGAACGGAGGAGGCGAGTGCGTGGAAGGGCAGAAATGCTCCGAGAGAGCGGAGACAGAGTTGGGAAGTTCGAGTTTAGCCGCGCCGACGCACGAGTTTAAGAGCGGATTGACTGAGTTGCACGAGACGCACAACCCGGCGTTCATGTACGCGAATATGGTGGTTGTGAATTACTGCTCCGGCGACTCGTTTTTAGGTCGAGGCACGGAAGCCGATAAAGACGGGTTGTGGCACTCGGGTGGGCACATCGTCGACGCGGTTATCGACACGTTGTTGGAAAAACACGAGATGAAGAACGCGGACAAAGTTTTAATCGCCGGACGGTCTTCGGCCGGGATCGGCGTGTTGAGTCAAGCCGATCGATGGCGCACCATGATTGAACGCGGAGCGAAGAGCACGGATTGGTGGACGAACTTTCGTCGTTCGAAACCGGCGCCAAAAGTGTACGCCGCGCCGTTTGCCGGGTTCAGGTACACGCACAGGTCGGAAGAGTCTAATAATAACAATAACAATAATAACAAAGAATCTCGCGGCTCAACGGCGACGACGACGGCGGGAAAACCGCTCGTAAGCAGCAAGAAACATCATCATCAACAACAACAACAACAACAACACACTCAACGCCACGGCTCCGTGCGAAGAGCGTTACTTTCTTCATCCATCTCTCATCCGGTTGACTTTCCTGAAACCGCGGTGGCGAATCGCGACCGCAATCTCAAGGAAGAGGTTGATCGCACGAAGAAAAAGATTAATTTGTTGGAGATGAAGAAACAGTTGTCGCAACTCGAACGCGAGCGAGTATTAGAAGGAGCTGTCGCCGCGCATGAAAGTAACGGCGAAGTCGCGAACAGAGACAAAAATATCATAGAGGAGATGGAGAGAACGAAAAAACGCATCGAATTGCTGGAGATGAAGAAACAACGGAACCAGTTCGCGGAGGAGCGCTCTGGAGAACGCTCGGCGGAATCGACCGCGGATCTCGGTAAAGTTCGTAGGCCTCCGACGAGAAAGCGCGATGAAGAAGAAACAGAAGATGATGAAAACGAGCATTCAGCTTCAACGTCATCATCGCCGACGTCTTCCTTAAGAGCGAAAATAACTCGCAAAGCGGCTTTGAAAAAAATGGAAAATGGAGGAAACGACGGCGTATGGGAGACGTACATCAAATACTGGCACGCGAAGCGTTCGCTCAACCGAGCGTGCGTGTCCAAGAACGAAGAGAGCTACTGGAAATGCGCTTCCGCCGAAGAGGCGTTTAAACACGTCAAAACACCTGTGTTTATTTCGCAAGCGTTGACGGACGCTTTGTTAGCTGAAATGGTTGGCGATAATGCATCCCCCTACGGTCTTTCCTCGGATCCGTCCAACCCGTCCGTCGAAGGCGCTTTAGGGAAACGCGAGAAGATTGCCCTGAAGAAACTCACCTCTGCTGACATTCTTAGCATGGACACGAAAGAAGAAAGCAACGAAATCTTACGGTTGATGTCTTTGAACGCGACGGCGCGAGAAATCTACGCAGACAACTTGATGAAAGTCATGCGCTCAGAGTTGAAAACGGTCGTCGAACATCCCAACGCGGGCGTGTTCGCGCCAGCCTGTTACGCGCACAACGACTTTGACGACGTGTATATCGACGGGATCGATCACCACACCGCTTTGGCGTGGTGGGTGTTTAAAGATTCAAACGTCAAGTTAGTCGACACGTGCTCGGGCGTGTTTTGCAATCCTACGTGTAAACACTCGCTGGCGGAGTCCAGCATCATTCCTCGCGCGAACGAGGACGGAACCAACACTCTAAACATCAAGCAAGGCGCGCGCGCAGATATGTCTTGATTTTGATGATAAAAGCGACGACGAATAGCAGCTACTACGTGTAAATGTAATATATAGTATTTAATGTTATTAAAGATCTTCTTCTTGGACAATAATAAAATGCTTTCCTCTCTTCCTTTCTTCAAAACCAACGTGTTCTTTTGCGGAAGAGATATACTTTTGAGAGTACCCACCCGTGTTTTCTTCACTCACTCTCTAAATTGACGTATTATTAGTATTAAATATTAGGACGGCATGTACGAGCTCGTGTCAATCTCATCCGGCAAACCGTCGATGCTGACTTCAAATCTCTCGTGCACTTTGCTCAACACGTCGGAATCTTCCGAGCTCGAGACGAAGCTGATCGCCAAACCTTTCGTCCCGAATCGACCGGCTCTGCCAACTCTGTGCAAATACGTATCCGCATCCCCGGGCATATCGTAGTTAATCACAATGTTCACGCGCTCGATATCGATACCTCGCGCGACTAAATCCGTGGCCACTAAAATTCTCTTATTCCCGTCTTTAAAACTTTGGTATCTCAACAAGCGTTCCTCTTGCGACATGGCTCTCGAAATCGCGATACTCGGAAAGTTGCACTCCTGCATCAACTTATCCAACGCCGTGCACCTCGCCACACTGCTGACAAAAATAACAACCTGGTTAAACTGCAGCGCGTCCAACAAATCGGTCAACTTTCTATTCTTCTCTTGCTCTTCCAACTTGACGTAATGTTGCACCAAACCGTGCAACGTCAATTTCGTCTCGTCGTCCACGAAAATCTCCATCGGATCGTTCATAAACTTCTTACACACCGGTCTCAACTCTTTACTCAACGTCGCGGTAAACATCATCACTTGCTTATCGTGTGGCGTCAACTTAAAAATCTCTTGCACGTCCGCCCTCATATCCAACTTCTCCAAGCACTTATCGCACTCGTCCAAGATGAAATGCGCGCACTTCTTCAAACTGATCGTCCCTTCTTGCACCAACACCTTCAACCTCCCCGGCGTCGCCACGATCACGTTCGGCATATTCGCTTTTAACTCCTCCCTTTGCGTCTTAATATTCACCCCACCGTAAATCACCGCACATTTCACGTTCGGCATGTGCGCGCTAAACCGAGTCATCTCGTGCAAGATTTGATACGCGAGTTCTCTCGTGTGACACATGATCACCGCGCCAACCTCCCCAGGCGACGGGTCGAGTTGTTGTAAAACCGTAATCACAAACACCGCGGTTTTTCCCATCCCGGATTTTGCCTGGCATAGGACGTCCATCCCGAGAATCGCTTGCGGGATGCACTCGTGTTGTACTTTTTTTATAGAGAAATTTTTGTGAGTTTTTTTTTTGGACCAAAATCCGGCCAATTCGTTGTCCAATTACGTGTCCAATTATGATACGAATAATGCACTCCAAACGCTCTCTGGTGCGCATCGTCGCGACAAAGAGAGAGAGAAAAGAGAGAGACAAAAAAGACTACTACTATTAACAACGGACGATACTATGTTTTCTTGAGAATATATATGTGTATAATTACCTTCGCTCGGGTGTTCGAATCCGCAATCCACGATCGCTCGGAGCAATTCTGGTTTTAAGAGGAAGTCCCGGAATCCGGTGGAATGCATTCCGACGTAACCCCCCTTTTTCTTATTCTTTTCCCCTTTCTTTTCCACATCTCTCGATGCGAGAGTGGTGGTCGTTTTAGCGACGTCTTCCTCTTCGTAATCGAGCAACGCTTCCTCTTCTTCTTCTGGAGCAGCCATCGTTTGTGTTTACGTTTTTGAATTAAAATGAAGCAAATTGGAATTGGAAAAATGCTTCAAAATGAGGACATCTTTGTCTCGTTGTTTTCATCGCACATCCGGTAACGCTCTCGTCGTTCGAGACCGATTGAAGAGCACGAAGATAACAACAACAACAACAAAACAAGGAGGCGCATTTCTTCGTTGTTGCTGTTACGCCTTTACGACTTTCGCGTTGAATAAAGGTGAAAGTTTTTCTTCGAATTCTTCCACGACTTATTCCCCGAGCGGGGAAAAACCGTTGAGAGCTTTATGGGCGGGAGCGTACGAAGCTTGGATCGATGTGCCGGAATCGAGAGAGAAAGTTTTGTACATGAAACCAACTTTGAATAATAATACGAGTACGATGAGTAGTAGTAACAGCGATGATGATGCGTTTCAGTTTCCGACTTGGTTACGGAGGAAACAAGTGTTCGCTTTGACTGGACATAACCCGCGAGGAGTCGAAGTCGATCGAGCGAGAAACGAGCGAGCGAATGAAAAGTTGGAAGAGAAGATAAAGAAATTAATCGCATCGAGAGGAAGCCAAGGAAAAGAGGCCGCGACGTATTGGCCGTCGTTTGGGTTTTCCTCGGAGGATGACTGGAGAGAAGACGGGTACGCGGTGGCGTTTTCGGATTTGGACGCCACCGCGGAGAGCGACGTGGTAAGGCTCGCGAAGGAGTTCGAACAAGGCGCGATTTATAAATACAGATGGATTAACGACGAAAGGCGGATGGAGAGGAAGACGGTTGGGGCATTGATGATGGAAACGGAAGAAACGGTGATCGTGGAGGCGTGCGAGAAACCGGTAGGGGTAAAGCTAGCCGATATAGCGAAATAATAAATATATCTTTTTAGGAGTTGTAAAAACATAAAACTACGAGCGATGAATCATAGCTAACACTTCCTCCGCTTGTCCATCTTCCAACACTTCCTGCTCCGTTTTTATACCTACGACGCCAGAACGGACGCTATCGTCGAGCATTTCCGTGATCCACTTTTTCTTCTTCGTAACGTATAAACTTTGTCGAGATTTCTCCTTCTCGCTCTCTTGGAGAAACCCTTTACCGAGCATGGCCATGACCATTTCCGTGTGCACGTTGGACTGGACCAGTGAGCGCATGTCGTTATCCATTCGAGTGTATTCGCGAATGCGGATTCTTGAATCGGCGGCGGCGTCGACGGCGCGGAAGACGTGGTCGTGGCGTTCGTGAAGTTTTTCCAGGTCGCGGAGAGGTTCGATGTCCAATGTCAAAGTTCTACCGGGAGGTTCGTGGAATCGTCTCAGCGTCGCTAATTGCGCGGCAACCTCGCTGGCACCAGCAGCTCTTGTGGCATCTTCTAAATCTCTGGCGGTTACTCGAGCGTGGACGGTGGTCGTCGATCCGCCAGCCGCGACAGACGCGGCGACTTCCGGGTCGTGTTCAAGCATTTTTTGTAAATTAACGAGCGTTTTGTGAATTTCCTCGGAGGAAGCGCAGACAGAGAGCACGTTCGCGACGTGTTTTTCGTACTCGGCCGCTAAAACGGAAGCCGCGATCCTTTTCACGGAATTGTTCAATCGAGCGCCGGATTCGGAGTGCCATTTTTTTTTCGGTCGTTCGTCCAAGGACAAATCGCTCAAAGTCAAATGCGCAGTTAAGGCGCCTCTCTCTTCGTGATCTTCCTCAGAGCCTTCCTCGATTTCGTCCATAGAGAAGTGCTTCTTCGATTTCGGACTCTTCATGGCGCGTTTCTCGAGAAGCGCTAAATTTTCAGCAGTGAGTAAACCGGCGTTGAACTTCTTACCAGAAATTGTCGAGTGCCTCCCTAAATTTTCGCCGCTACTTCTCTCAAAACTGCTTCGTCCGGAACTTTGTCCACTACCAATGCTGCTGCTACTGTTACTGTCGTTATGATCTTCTCCTGTGAAATCATGGTCGATCGTCTTTATATTTTTTCCAACGTCTCCGGTTAAGTTTTTCGGGATTTTCAGTTTTTGCGATTGCATCGGACGATGTTTAATACCGGCGACAGACTTTGACCGTTCTAACGTTGACCAGGAGAAACGCAACCAATCGTCCGCGACGCCCAACACTTCTCCACAAGACGGTCGATCGCTCGCGTTGACCGTGAGTAACGCTCGGATCAACTTCACGAAGTGCCTCGGCGTAGAGTCGTCCAATCTTGGGAAGATGCCGCGAAGCATGTCGTGCCAGACTTGCGCTATCGCCGGTCCGTCTGGAAAGCCAGAGAGTAACGTTAATAACACCACACCGACGCTCCAACAATCCGTTTTCTTCGCGTACGGCATGTCGCTGCACATTTCCGGGGAGGCGAAAAATTTTGTTCCGTGCATCCCTTTCAACGTTTCACCGGCGGAGCAAAATATCGCTGAGCCAAAATCGATCAATTTCAAATGCGGGACGCTGTTCGGTTCTCTCGTCCACACATCTTTACACATGATATTGTCTGGTTTAATATCGCGGTGACACACGCCCAATGAGTGCATGAACGATACCGCACCCAGCATTTGCGCTGCTATTGCGCGCCAATCATTCTCGTCAAACCATCTGCGTCGCGCAATCGCGTCGAATAAGGAAGATCCGCCGCAAATTTCCGTGACGATATAACAGATCCCGTGATCGTTCGATTTGTCTTGGTATACGCCGTGTAAGATGGGTAAATTTGGATGTTTCCCACTGACAATTCGCAAGGTATCGATTTCGTTCATGATTTGTTTTCTCGATTCGAAGGTTTTGAGCACCGATTTTACCGCGCAAACGTCACCGGTTTCTCTTCGCACGGCAATTCGAACGGAACCAAACGCGCCTCTTCCTAACAACGCCCCGATTTGGTACTCGTCAAAAACCAGCCTTTGTTGTCGAGTACCTCGAAAGCCGTATACGGTAATATCATCCGCAACGTCGTCGATGAAGAAATCATCCTCTTGAAGAACGTAATCGTCTTCGCCGATGACTCGATCAAAGGAGACGTCTGTGTTGCCTTTGCCGTCGGAGGCGTTATGATTCCCTTGTTTCTGCTCGTCCATGATTAATTGCATCAATTCCTTTTTCGTTTTCTTTTTTCTCGCGACGCTAACTTGCAATCTATCCTTAATCTCCGTGACTTTAAACAATTTCACGTACTCCTCCGGGGGCGGTATATCCGCGATTAACAACGTAATATCGTCGTGTCTTCCTCGCAACTCCAATACCTTTTCTATGATCTTGTCCGCGCACTCCTTGGAGCTACTCAAGGTTGCGCAAATCTCGCTAATGTCGCCGTCTGAAATGGCCGCAAACACACCGTCGCTGGCGACGAGTAAACGAACGCCCGTTTTTGGTACTTTTACCCTCGTCACTTCCGGTTCGCAAGTAATCCCGGGAACGGCGAAATCGCCGACCGCACGGGACACCGCGAAACCTCCAGGGTACGCTCTCAAAGGACCAATCTCGCTTCCATCCGCTCTTTGCATTCTCCCGAGTCTGCATCCGGATTGCACTAATCTCACCGCTTCCAAAGGATCATCGGCGTTGTGCTCTCGCGTCAACCGTTTATGCGCGCGCAAATTCACCTCGCGATCGTCCGGGTCGTGCTCATTCGGATGCGGTAATAAAAGCGCCCCTGAATCTCCACACGATGCGCAGACGATATAAAACGTCGCATCGCCTTCTTTGGTATCCAACCCTCTCTGAATTGAAGCACTCGTCACCGTCGTCCCGCCCGTGGGCACTTTCTGTTTCCCTCCGAAACACGTTCCGAAACACCCAGTACTTTTCACGTGCACGCTTTCGTCCCCTTCTTCCAACCCGTGCTCTTTGAACCCTTTTTCCAGATCCCTCGTCGCTCGAATCAAGGCTTTTTCCAGTTCGAAATCAATCTCTTCGCTCAAAACATCCTCCCCGTCTCCAAACGCGTCCGAAGGCTCCAAAGAGGAAGTTTCCCTCAAAATGGGCTTACTCCCACCTTTTTTCTTCTTCGCCTTTGTCGTTTCCTCCTTCTCTTTCTCCATAGCTTTGAACACGCATTCCAACCAGTGCTTCTCCGCGTACTTCGCCGCTAAATTCGTGATGTGTCCGTCGAACACCGCGAGCTGTGCCGTCACGTCCCCGATTCTTGGAACTCTCGTCGCCAATTCGTCTTCCGAGTTGGTTTTCGTTTGCGTTTGAGTCGTCGTCGTCGTTTCCCGTCGTCGCCGCAAATCCAAGCAGACTTGGAACCGGTCCTCGTCTTTCAGACGGACGATGCGAGAGTTGTACGGGAATAATTTCGTATCGTCCTCTTTGATCTTGCTCATCGTCGTCGTCGTTGTCGCGTGTGATGCATTCAACTAGGGGAAAGGATTTGTGGCGTTTGGTAAAAAACGTAAAAGGGCAACAAAGCGAGAAAATGAGAGAGAGCGGAGGAACCTTCAGACGCGCGACGAACGTACTCTCGAGAGAAATACTACTACTGTGTACGCGAACATTATACTATATGCTATGTTACAGTTGCGACGAAATTCATCACTTCTTGACATTAAACATCCCGCTCATATCCGCGCTCATTTTCTGCATAAGATTTTTCAGATTTGAGTTTGAGCGTTGGCGTAAATCTCTTTCGCGGTCGTTTCCTGAATTTCCCGCCATCGCGGCTCCAGCGACGACAGCTTCGTCGAAAGTATCGTCGCCGTCAATGGTGCCTAGCCGGTCGAACTGTTCGACGAATCGCGCGATGTCTGCTTTGCGCATGCCTCTGGCTTCGCAGATGCGCGTGAATTCGCTTCGGGTGGCTTTCGGGTCCATGGCGCGGAGGGATTCCGCGATGGAGTCTTCCGGGTTGAGGACGCATTTGAGCACGGCGTCGATGCGGGAGAATTCGCGTTCGACGGTTCGGCGGAAAGAGCGCGCGTAATTGGTTGCGTTCGTTGAGGACGACGCAGACGAGGACCCTCCTCCTCCTCCTCCTCCGGAGACGACCAGAGGGATTTCGAGGAGTTGCGATTTGATCGCGTTCGCGTCCAAGAGCGCTTGTTGACAGCCAACCATAGAGAACTTTTTGACGCGAAGGAACGTGGCTCTGAGTTCTCTGGAAACCGACGCGGCGAGCTTTTCGCAGAAGAATCGGAAATGGTTCTCTGACGACGCGTTCGCGCGAACAATCTTAGACGCGTTCAAAAACGTCGTCGCGCACGTTTCGACAAACTTCGAGTGGTCGCCGACGGTTTCAATCGTCCCCCAGTTCACGCGCAAGACCTCAGTAGAGACGCCCGTTTTAAGCGTGACGGAACGAACTAACGTGTTCAAAGTTTTCGCGATGCATGATTGAAACGCGTCTTCGGAAGAGGATCCGTCAATTTTCTCGCGAAAGGACGGGTCCAAAGCGCGTCGAGTCGATTCCGCGAGCGGCAAAATCGTCTCCGCGCAATATTCCGCCGTGTTCACGATGAGAACTAAAACCTTGATTTCGTTCATTTTGACTTGTTCGAAATTGCGAGGGTTGGCGATGGCCGACAAAGCGCGTTCGGCTCTTTCGTTGAGTTTGAACGCGTACGTTTCTAAAACCGCTTGAAACGCGATGAACATATCGAATAACGTTTGACCTCTCGCCAAGTTGGCGCATCGTTTGAACACTTTCTTGATGTTCATGAACATATCGCCGGAGCTGATGAGAATTTTATCGCTCTTATTCGTAGTGTTCGTCGGTCCCGCGTTTGATGACGACGTATTCTTGGATCCGGAAGGAGCGCCACTGTCTGATGCGCCCGTCCCCGCTTGAGCTCCATCACCTCCGCCTCCTCCGGCTTCGTAATCCGCGGACCCCCACGTCTCGGTTTTCGTCCCTCGTTCGATGCCGTCGAGCATTTGTCTCTTTTCTAAATCGACGTAACTTTGCAAGTGCCCCTCAAACGCGCCGGAAATAGCGCCTCTGAACGTGATATTCATGGCCGCCGAGGCGGCGGAATCCATCGGCATCATTCGACCTCGATTGTTTGCGTTTAAATCTCTTTGTTTGCGTTCGCGCTCGGCGCGTTCTCGCACGGCCGAGGCGGTTTCACCATCTAAACTCGTTTCTCCCTCCTGTAACAAGACGCTCTTAGCGTTCGTCGCGTCCGACGAGGTCGACGACGAAGACCGTTCGCCGTTCCCAAACGTCTCGTCCAATTCCGCTTCAAACTCAAGCGTCCTCCTCAACGCCATCAACAACACCTGCGCGTCGTCCGAGTTCTGTTGCGATAACGCGTTCACATCGTCCACGCTTCCGTTATTATTATTATTATTATTATTATTATTATTATTGCCGTATTCGGCGCGCATCATTTCCTTCTTATTATCCAAAGCTTCCGTCACGAACGCTCTGGTCATTTTACACAAACTCGCCGCGAACAATCTCGCCACCGCCCACCGCTCTGGAAACACCCCCCACGCCGTGCTCTTCTCCCTCACCCTCTTCGCGATCCAATTACACCTCCTATCTACGCTCTCCACGTTATTCCTCTCGCTCGCAAAACTCGCCGCGTATTCCGCCAATTCTTTACTCGTCAACCTCCCGACGACGTCCTCCCTCACCCTCGGCTCCAACGCGTCCACGACTAAGCACGCGTCCGATAACGTCCGAAACGCGTTCGGATCGTTCATCAAAATCGTCGGTTGCCACAACGTCGCAAAGTCCTCGAACACCGCCGTCTTCAACCCGTTCGCGATTTCCTCGTACTTCGCCCTCAACCTTTGAATCTTCGGCACGTCGCCGTACTCCGCAAAGTGTTGCGATAACTGCCCAACCGCCTCTAACAAGTGCGCCGCTTCTCGATAATTCCTCCGATGGCACATCGTTTCCAACTGCGACGTCGCCGAGACGAACATCGATAAGCGTCGCAAAGAAGTGATCGCTTTTTGTAATCGTTTCTTACACGCGTCCAGTTTCCCCACCTCTCGCGAAATATCCCTCGACCTTTCGTAGGCGGATTCGCAATCTCGCGAGAGCTGATATAGTTTCATCTTCAACTGTTCCGCGGCTTTCTCGGCGAGCGCGACGTCTCCGGCGACTCGTTCTCCGCACATCGATCGATCGCGGATGGATTTTCGGACTTCGCGGTCCATCTGTCTCGACGTCGCACTGAGCTTTTGTTCTAACAAAGCGAACCCGTTGGTGTTCGTCACGGTCGATGATTTCCCCCCGTTGTTGGTGTTAATGTTGAACTCGTGAATGGAAGAATTGCTCCTCTCGAGATCGGGGAAGATGGAGTTGATGAAATCGATCGGGTCGAACGATTCGGACGAGAACGGGTCTCCGTCTCGTCCTCCTTGTCCTCCTTGTTGTTGTTGTTGTTGTTGTAATTGCGCAGACATTTTATGGGGAAAAACGATTCGAAATGTATACGTACGGTACGGTATGTTTACTTTAGTACTGTGTATACGTATGCACCGGTACTATTATTTGTCTACTTTAACCATCATGGTCACCGAATCACCTTTCAACAAAACGCGTCCAACGCGCGTCCTTTGTTTCGTTCCGCTCGCGTGTTTCACCTCCTCGCAATCGTCCAAGACGAGATTCATGTACTCGTCGAAACCGACGATTTGGCCTTCCAGAACGTCCCCGTTCGCGGCGTGTTCGTACAGCCAGATTTGGACTCTGCTTTTCGTTTGCAGGAAACGGAAGATGAGGTTGATCGGTTGCGTCATTATGCGCTGGACTTTCGTCGCCATGATGACTGATTATGTGTGTATATATGTGTGCGTTTACTCTCTCTTGATGTGATTCGATCTCTTCGATTGATTTCCCCGCGATGATGGGACGACAACGACGCACTCTTCCCGAACGATCGAGGAGAGACGGGCGCGACGCAACGCTCTCTCTCTCTTTCAAAAGTCGTCGAACTTTGCACGAACACGCGATACTCTCTCTCTTGCGATTAACCGCTCGCTGATGCTTTTAAAAGTAATTCCACTCTGGGGAAAAAGTGAAGTTTCAAAGCGGCGGCGACGTTTGACATTTACTCCAAAACAAAGACGCACGTGCTCAACACATATTGCGTTCACATCAAAGAGAGAGAGAGAAAGCATCATCGTCGGTAAACATGGGCGGCAGTCGTAACGGAGGCAAGAAAATATCCACCGGTTTAGGCCTCTCGTTGGCGAAAGCGGCGGAAAGGAAAGCGCACAAATCCTCCGTGAGAGGACAAGACGGCACGCACATCAACTACTCGAACACGACGAACCAAGACGCGACTAAAACGAAAGAAAGCGAAGGATTCGTGTCCGTGCTCGAGAGAGACGATTTGGAGGAGATGATGGCCATGGCGCAACTCTCGAACAGAGATTTTACCGCGGAAAGAGAGAGGTACGGAGGGCCAGTGGTGGTGAGCACTGGGGGTGGTTCGGAATACGCCAGCGCTGGGAAAGGCAATACTCATACAAAGAATCGGACGAGTGTTGGAGGTGATATCCTCGGGGACGAGGCGACGAAAGAGGACGTGGCGCGAGCGAAATCGACGCACGAAAACGCGGCGAGGATTCCTCGACGACCGGCGTGGACGACGGAGACGCCGAGAGACGCGCTCGATCAAAACGAGAAGAACGCGTTTCTCGAGTGGCGAAGAACCTTGGCGGAGATCGAAGAGACGGAGAGAGTGAGATTGACGCCGTTCGAGAAGAATCTGGAGATTTGGAAGCAGTTGTGGAGGACGTGCGAGTTGGCGGATTGCGTGGCGCAGATTGTGGACGCGAGGGATCCGATGTTTTACAGGTGCGAAGATTTGGAGAGGTACGTGAAAGAGTTGAACGAAGGGAAAGAGTGCGTGATGGTTCTGAATAAAGCGGATTTGTTGCACGAGGAGCTGAGATCGGCGTGGGCGGATAAATTCGACGACATGGGGGTGAAATATTTGTTTTGGAGCGCGAAGGCGGCGACGGAGAAGATTGAGCGGGATGCAATTTTGGAGAAGAGGACGAGGGCGTTGGCGAGATTAGAGGCGGAAGAAAGGGCGAGGCTCAGGGAGTACGAGAACGGCTCGAGCTCCTCCAGCGAGGATGAAAGGGAGGAAGGAGAGAGGGAAAGCGGTGGAGGAGATGTATCGTCGTCGACGTCGTCCTCGTTGACTGATGAAGGAAAACACGAAGAAGACGCGAGCTCGTCGATTGCGGCGACGGAACAACTCAGACCGCCGTCGGCGATGTCCGGATGGACGCAAGCCACGAAGACGAGTTTACAATCGCCGACGAAAGCAGCAACAGTACCAGGAAAAGAAAATAATACAGTTGCCAGTATTAACAGTAATAATAAAAACGGCAACGATCCGCGCGCTAGGGTGCTCGATCGCGACGAACTTCTCGCAGAATTGGAGCGGCTAGCGGTGAAATCAGCCAGAGTCACTCGAAACGATCCGACGTTATACGCGGACGAACAACTCGATTTTCCAGAACACCGACGCGATCGCGTCGTCGTCGGTTTCGTTGGATACCCGAACGTCGGGAAATCTTCGACGGTGAACTCGTTAATTGGGACCAAGAAAACGGGAGTATCCGCGACGCCTGGGAAAACGAAGAGATATCAAACGCTCGACCTCGGGCCTCGATTGACGCTCGCCGATGCGCCTGGTTTAGTTTTCCCTTCGTTTGCGTCATCGAGAGCGGATTTAGTGTGCGCAGGTGTGTTACCAGTCGACCGATTAACGGACGTTCGCGTTCCGGTGTCGAAAATTTGCGAACGCATACCGCGTAAATCGTTGGAGGTTGCGTTACACTGCCAGTTACCGAAACCGGCATTACACGAAGACCAAAACAGACAACCAACCGCAGGTGAACTCTTGCGCGCGTTTTGC
>Ga0114997_10002592_pt1 | contig 14527 bp, 9 predicted proteins | sample ArcticOcean_MG_C_2_FD_87045 | JGI IMG/M metagenome (GOLD analysis project Ga0114997, IMG submission 87045) | Marine microbial communities from western Arctic Ocean - ArcticOcean_MG_CB4_136 | ecosystem: Environmental > Aquatic > Marine > Oceanic | place: Arctic Ocean: Canada Basin | collected... | reverse complement strand
TTTTCTTCAGCTCGCATATTTACTCAAGCACCCACTCAGTATTATGACCATTATCAGATGCCTCCTAAATTCGCTACAGCTTTTGAGAACAACATAGAGTTGGCAGAACTACTGTTTATCGATACACAAAAAGTTGGCGATGGTGCCAGAAAATTAGATAAGAAATTAGTAAATGGAGCAATGTCTACTCTGGCTAATGTGAAAGTTTTACAAATAGCAAGCGAATTTGAGATTCCAAATATCATGGAAAAAGAACGTAAGAAATCTAAGAAAAAAGGAAGTGCCCAAGAAAAGGCTATTGCTGAACAAGCACTCAAGAGATGTAATAGTACGATTAGAGATATAAATAAAAAATTAAATGAAGACATCGAAGAATTGAAATTAAAGAATCTTGATTTGATACAGAACAAGGAAGATATGGATGATGTAAAGCAGAAATCCGCGCTTAAGAAAAAATTTAACGATGCAGAAAATGCATTGAAAGATGCAGATATAAGAGTGGGAAATTCTACGAGACTATTGTACGATGCTCTTATTGATCCCTCGAATTTACCAGAGAATGTGTGGACAAACGTCAAGGACTACTATGCTAAATTATCAAAATCACGTATTCCCAAATCAATTGCTAAAGAATATCTAAATTCGGTACTTGAAGAAGAATTATGCATCTGTGGAACTGATTTGCATGGCGATAATGAAAGAATTAAATCAATTAAATCAAAAATGAATAATTCAATGGGATTAGGAATTTTATCTGAAGTATATATCATGAAAGATAGAGTCGCTGAATCAAAACCAAGAGAGGATTTAATACTTTTAAAGAATAAATTAACAACCCTCAGGGAAGTTAGAGATTCGTTAAGGACCAAAGCTGGCAGGTTAAAATTTGAATTAGGCGGGAAGGCCAAATTACAACTAGATACATTAGGTGCAGACAAGAACGCCCTTGAAACTAGAATCAAAGAATTAAAAGATGATATTGAGATGTACGAGTCTAAAAGCGACGGCCAAATTAAGACTAATCGGAAAGATTGGTGTGGTAGATCAATGACCACTAGCGGTGATCCTTCCACAGTGCCCAAGGATATAGGAGAATGTAAAAATTTGTACCATCTAAATGTAATAAAAAAGAACTTAACTAAGAAATTAGAAACTATTGCTGGAATCGAGGATTTATCTTCAGCCGCAGAATCTATTACAGAAATGTTTGAAACAGTTAGATTAGATATTCTTGACAAATTACAAAAGGAGACTTTAATTCAAAGTGCGAACCAACTTGAGAATTTCGAAATGCAAAATGGTTTACGTCTCCATTCTCTAGATGATGGAGTAACTTGTATCGACAATGCTGGTAGAACCCAAAAAGGATTTAGCACCGGTGAAGAATTAGCAGTGATTTTTAGTTTGATTAGTTCTCTTTCAGAAGTAACACAAATGTCAGTTCCGATTATTGTTGACAACCCAACTAAAGGACTAGATCCATTGAAACTAGAAGGAGCGCAAAAGGCTTTACTTGGTTTCGACACACAACTGATTCTTTTGATATATGCTACAGAAAGAAATAATTTGCCGACTTATTACAATGAAACATGTGTAAATCCTGCAACATTCAAGCGTGAGAAAGAAACAATGGAAGGACGAGTAAATGGCAATCCAGGGCAATATCAAGTTGGCTATGATTGGAAGCAATTCAAAACATATCAACCACCGGTAAAGGGGGAGTAATAGAATGAGCGAAAAAGAATCTGACGTATCGAGTGAAGAACAAAAAGGATATTTCCGTTTTTCAGACGCAGGAAAAGCATTTCAAAAGCAGATTGATGGAGCGCCAGGAGCAGGAATTAGGATTTATTGGCTTTGTGCTCAATTAGGTTTAATTGCATATGACAAAGATAAATCTCTGCCAACTCCTCCGGAAACAGGTACTGAATTGACGGATTCCTTCGTTGATAAAACGAGACATTATCAAGTATTGATTCGCTCGTTTTTAATGTACAGGTATCTATCTAGTAATTCATTTGGAATAGATGATTTAGACGAAGAAGAGGCCGAGGAAATAGAGATGCTAATGGACGGTTTTCTACAAACCACGGGGAGTCATCTGAAGAATTCTGGCATGAAAGAGTTAGATAAATTCGCTCAAAAAGGATGGGACATCATTGTATCTAAAAAGCTCCACACTATGGTCGATATGTCATTATTTTTAGAGGAATATGTAAATTTAATTGTTGAATACTCATAAGAGTAGTACAGTTGGTGATGGATTTATGGCTTCAAAAATAAGTATTAATGAATGGATTCATGAAACATTATTCAAACATGGAAGGATTAGATCACAGCGAGATTTAGATGATTTTGTAAAGAGAACAGATGCGGGGAAAACCAAATTTAACAAATGGATGAGAAAGGCTGGATTAAGATTCGATAAATATTCAGGATTTTGGAATGCTCCTATGAGTAACGGTAAACCAATACTAATTCCAACTAGTGGTAATACTAGGCCTATTAGAAATAAACCAGCATCAACAGCAAAAAATCCAGAAACTATAACTGAACTATTTAGCCCCGAAACAAATGGTAATTGGCCTGAAATAATGTATGATGAAACAGTTAACTTATCTAAATATACTAACGATGAAGTTATTGAATTAGCTAAACTGAATCCAGGTTTTGGATTCAGAGATTTCGTAAGAAGTTTATATCCCTCATCTCCAACAAATGCTCTCCTGGCGATTAGAGAAATATTGGATTCTAATATCGAATTTGATTTGTATGATTTCCTACAATCATCAAAAAAAAGAGAAACATACTCAAAAATTTCAAAAAGAATTCCATTATCTGTCCAGCAATTCGATTGGGGAAATATAGAACCTGAATGGGAAAGATCTTCTCACCAAAATGGGAGATTTGGTCTAACTAACACCTCAATGTACCTGAACGTCCGTTATGATATGAGGCGAATTTGGCAGTTTGATGAAGATGGTTATTCTCTCAATGAAGTAAGTTTTGAAATGGATTTACCATATGTTAATTTACTTAAATGGACAAATAAAATGAAAGAATATGATGATAATAATGTGCTAGAAGAATGGTTAGAATTGGTAGAATTACTAAACAGATTTTCTACAAAACGTGGACTCATATCTTTTCAAGAAGAGAAAGAAGATCAGGTGTATATTTTCATCCGGCGCATCACACAGGGTTTTTTGAAGGACCCTGAAAAATGGACTGAAAGGCCATGTTTGGAACATTTAGAAGAGATTTTTGCTGAATTGAATGAATTCGAACATGAAGATATAATCAAACCGGCAGAGGAAGAAGAATCAGTTGATACATTGTTTTTAATTGGTAATCAACTAGATTCTAGTGTAAATTTCCAATTAGAACGGATGTTAAATAACCGCTTTTATGAACCTCTAATTGAGCAATCTGTAACATCTCAAGTTAATACTGGTTCAAATTGTGTTATAATAGATGTTAGCGAAGACGTTCCTGTAGAATGTATCACAGAGTTTGTAAAGGCCATCGTGTCTGAAGTAGGTTGTTCTGTTTTTGTAGACAGAATAGTTTACAGTAATGGCGACAGTCCATTTTTAGACGATATAAATAATGAAAAACTTATTCTGGCAACAGATTCAATAGCATCAGCTGTTAATAATAACGCAATTTGGATTTATAATCCAATACTCCCGCCTTCGTTTTGGGCCAATTCTTTAGAGTTTCAGAGAATGCAATTTAATGATGCTATAGGACATTGTAAAGATAACAATTTGACAGAAAGAGTTTGGCTTCGACCTATGTTTGGCGGTTTTTTCTCCCCCCAATTTACTTCTAATCCCCCGAGTTTGACAATCGATGATTTTAATCGGAAAGCAATGTTTGAGTATCTACAATTGATTGAGGATTTGTCTAAATCAGGGCACAGAGTTTGTGCTGATTTCAGGTTGGCATTAACTGGAATAAATTCTGTAGGTAATACGAAACAATTTTTCGAGTCCGAAATAGAGAAAATGTGTATTTCAAGAGGAGCCACAGTCGCAATCACGAACACCATTTCACGAGGTGAAATCATTTCAATTAGTTCTGAAGACAAAAGTAGAATTGAAAGATTGTTTGAGGGAGACGGTTTTGAATTTTTACAGAATCATACGCCATATGGGGTGCAGTTTGCCAGATTTATACATCAACTTTAGAATGGTTCCTTAATTTTCAGAATCTTCAAAGTTAATTTTAATTTGTCTAGTTTCTACAATTTCAATAGATTTAGGAACTCTGCCATTGAAAATTTCATGGACGCGAGGGCCGTTAACACGCCCTACCGCTTTAGTTAACTGCTCCAAAGTAGACAGTTTCAATAATTTCAACAATGCATTATCCAATTGCTTTTGGGGAATCAGATCTAGAATCGGATCATAACCACTCGCATCAACATTTTCTTCATCTTGCGGATCAGATATTCTTGGCTTCCATTCTTCCTGAGTTGGCCAGAACTTTTCTACATCTGGATTGATATCACAACCCCAGGCCCTTCGTCCATGACTTAATGCACAACGTGCTGTAGAAAATGTTCCTGAAAACGGATCTCCGACCCAATCTCCAGGTTCAGATGCGCACAGTATTATTCTTCGGAGTAATTCTTGAGGAATTTGATTTTCATACCCCTTGTAATCTGAACTAACATTTTTGCACAAATCTATATTCCACCAATCATACAAAGCAACTCCATTAACTCCTTCTTCTTTTTTCTCTTTTACGACCTTTACAGAGGGGTTTTTGAATTGTTGAGTAATTGCTCTAGGATTAAAGTGAGGCTCTCCCTTTTTCAACCACAAAATTGCCCGTTGGGCGGTAGTCCAGCGTTTAGATGAATGCCCAATGTTAGCAGGGTAGACCCATGTTAGCCATTGATGAAAATCCCATAACTCAGTCAATACATTCCAATACTTTGCAAGAACATGGGGGTAGTGTATGATGAACAAATGAGCATTGTCATCTGCCGTGTCATAGCATTTCTTTACAGTTGTTTTTAGTAGATTTGCATATTCATCTTCACCTAAGGAATCATTCACGCCAGGGCCATATTTGAACCCGATATTATACGGGGGATCAGTTATGAATAATTTGGTTCTTGGAACTTTAGAAAATTTAGGGGCATCGTTTGTATTATTCGAAGCTAATGTGGCATACTTGAAGATTCCAATAATTGGTTCTTCTGAGTCAAAGGTTTGATCTTTCAACACCCTCTTCTTGTCGCCCATGAACTAAGCATATGCGCAACCAATATTAGATCTTCGTCTTACGATTCGGAAGAAAACATTCAGAGGTAGTCTCTGGATGCGATGACACCTATTGCAACACTTGCTTTTGATGCAGAGTGATATTGCGTATCCTTAACAATTGCTGGGTGCTTGTTCTTGAACGCGGTTGCATCGAATGCAAATTTTTCATCTCGCTTCCAAGTGCAGACGCCATCGATTCCTTCATTAGAGCCACAAAGTTTCTTGATCTCTAATTCTCTTAATGTGATTTCGACGTCGACCTCTTCTTTTTCCATTATCAATTCGAGGTATTCCTTGTGCTTATCTTCAAGCGTCTTCGTTCTAGTTACGGTTCCAGCAACAACATTGTCATTTGTTGCTTTATCTGCAGTATATTTGTCCTTAGCAGCCTTTTCTTCATTATGTAGCACAGGGAAAGTTTTCGCCTTAGTATTGACGCCAAGACACTTGAATGAACCACCAATGCTCTTCTTCGTAACAAATGAATCATAAATCACTTTGTTTGTAGGACTGCTATATCTGAAGATTGTTGCTTTGAATGATGGAGCGCCTTCACCTTTCACAGTGACTTTAGTTATTCCATCAATCCCACCTCTATGTTTTGCAGTCTCCAATTTCAAGAATTCTTTGATTATGTTGGTTTTGTAATCAATTTCATAGTTCTGAGTATTCAACTTCACTAATTCTGAATGTAATTGTCCAATCTTTGTTTTATGAGCGGCACTAAGCGGAATATTGACTCCATTAGAAGGCGCTAAAGAAAACCCTCGAACACCAGCAACCATAGGGCTGATAATTTTATCATAATCAGCGGCTTCTTTCTTTACATCAGCAAGTTGCTTATTGGTCAGTCTGAACCATTCACGCCTAACTCTGAATCCAGCGAAATGCTTGTGCAGGTGTCTTTCTACAAGGAAAGGAGCATCCGAATGAAATGAATGTATATCCATAATCAATCTAGGGTTTCCAACTTGGTGATCTCTTTCGATTCTGTCTTTCACAGTTCTTTCTTTAGAGACCATACCGATTTTGTAATAATCGCTCTTGCCTGTAAGGTCATCTACATCGTTCAAGATGTATACATGTCCGTCGTCTAATTTCATCAGTAATACCTCCCGTATCCACAGTTTTCCTCATTGTGTATGCCATTAAGGCATCCCATACAACGTGCCGCAACTGGTCTAAACGCTCTTCGGTAATTGAACTCTTTCCATGTTTGGTAACACATGTTTCTTGGTGGAGGTGCGTAGAATAAATCATCGATATCTTCCTTGTCAGGCTCTTCAATATCTTCGAATTCAACTTCATCTTCATCATAACCGATCACGTATTGATTCACGGCAGAACTTGATTCGGTATTGAACTCGGTAATGCTTACTTTCGCATCTGGGTTGCTAGTGACTTGATTTGCAGTCAAAATGAGTCCCGAATTATTGATAGATCTCAGTTCATCCATCGTATACTTCTGCTTGAATACTTCAACAGATCCTGCACTGAATAGATTACCAGAAGTAACAGTGATCTCCACGGCAGTCACTCCGTGCGTTTTAGTCGATGTTTGAAATAATTGGCTGAGATAGTTAAACCCAATTCCAGATCTTGGCCCTTTCGTGTGCTTAGATTTTCTTTCAGGTCGTTTGACACCATTTTTGTCGTAGTACATGAAAGAGATTGTCTTGGTTACAGCTTCGTTTGGAATCTCATCTGCAGTAACAGTGATTGTGGCACCATTCAACCCTTCGCTGGTGTCATTTGAAATATCCTCGACTTTCAATGTACCAGAGTAAAACTCCGGATTGACTGGTGAGAAGAAACCTTGACCTGGTGCGGATAGAACGTCGGTAGGGTCGCCATCGACGAAGTTCCATGCTAGTTCCGATTCCACCAATTGACCGGTTTTGTTGTAATCATATATTGCCCAAGACATCCACTGATAAATGTGGTCTTCCTTATCCTTTGAGCGAGAACCAGTTTCCATTATTGTTTCCCAAGCACCCAAATCTAGACCATCAATTGGTCGGCATGGCTTCAGAATTTCCAAGAATGATTTCACCATTTCTTCATCTGAAGATTCAATGTTCATCCCCGACATCTTGTAGGCTAGTGGAAACAATGCCATAATCGATTTGAACATTATCTTGTTGAACAGTTTGGAAGAAAGCGTACTCGTTTCCTTATGCCCTCTGCCTTTACCCCAACGGTTGTTGATATCGTGATCATGGTAATAAATTCCAGCTTTAGGATCCGTGTTAGCAGTAATTTTCCATGCCTGGAAGTAGTTTTGAACGGTTCTTACGAATGCATCTTCATCTTTTGCAAGTTCAGAAAACTGGAGTACCCAAGGGTTGCAATGGGCAATCCAATCGTAAGCATCGATTGGTCTCTTGATTTCGGCTTTACCTCCTCCAAAGAATAGTATCCTATCATGCAGCGGGCCAACCTTGTTGTCGCAAAGTATAGCACCAACTCTGTAAGCCATTCTATTAGCGAATCTGCGTTGGTACAGTTTCGTTTCATCCTCATCAAACTCCCCCGTTTCATCAATGAAACTATCAGGAATAAATCCAAAATCATCCTTGTCTTTGTGACTAGCCAATTTCAAGACATACCTCAGATGTAACTTATGCAGTTTTACTAAATCATAGCTTTGAACATTTATCTCTGCGAAGATTCTACCCCCTCCTCCTTCGTAGGTAGGGTCGACTAGTACAAATGGGATTAGCATACTCATTGCTTCAGGTGCAAGTCGGCATGAACGAGTTCGATGGGCTCCATCCACTAAATCTACTGGTCTGTAATCTAGTCCTTTACTGAAATCGACATCCTGCATACTATCACGAATATACTGGATCTTTTGTAAGTCAACTTTTAGTTTCCTGATGAAACCTTCTCCTTCAACCATCACAGAGCCATCTTTGATCGCTGATTTTGATATTTCAAGAATTATTGGGTTGACAATTGTTGGACTTGTTGTAAGGAACTTTTCAATATTCTCGATTCTCTCAAATTCCAGTGGTCTTTGATATTGGTCTGTAACATCGCCCTTTAGAGTACGCTTGCATATTTCCAAAGAGTCAGTTGCCGCTGGTAGAGCGGGAACTCTACAGATAGCATCTGCAATTCCAAGCGAAATCACACCGAAATGGTGGGTATATCCCGATTGTTCAAATTTGGTGACGTGAATCTCGTGTCTACCCCAATTTTCGATAGTCGTGTCATATTCGTGGCTTGATGCCCAATATGGCTTTTCCATCTCCTCCGATCCTTCATTGGGCTTGGATTGCACAGCCTTACTTACGATACCGAACTCTCGTAGTTGTTCGGGTACCTGTTGTGTTTCCTCTTCTTTACAGATGTGAATCAAACCTTTCCGGTGAAATTCACACTTCTCTATCTTTTCCATTTCCTTTTCTTTGTTCTTCATATTATTACCGTCCATTCTGTTTTCCTGAATTATTCCCATTCTTCTCGTAAATTTCCGTACAGTGATTAACTATCGCATTGCGCAGTTCCTTCTCGAAAACTCTCACCCATTCTGACCATGTCGTTAAGGTGTGGCTCGACAAAATTCCGTTCTCATCGCAATCATAGAATTCAAGAGTTTCAGAAACACTGAAGCTATAGGGGGCATGAGAGCAATGAATGCTTTCACTTTCAATCAGAGTCTCTGCAATCTGTTTTCCATAGCATAGCGGTAGCGCCATGAACAGAATGTCGCCATCCATCTCGAAGATTGTGTCTCTGAGCCATCGAGCGGAGACAAAATCGTCATCTTCATTTCCATTAGAAATTCCAGGTACAGGCTCAAATTCTTCGTCTTCCCAATCTTCAAGATCTTCTAGTAGTTCGTAACCGTGCTCTAGCATGCCATGGCCGACATGGATCCATGCAGTAGGATTATGAAGTTTTGAATCCGGCTTGAAAATATCCTTTATGTTCGCCTCGAATCTAATCTTCACTTCAGGATTCGATCTATCTTTGACCACTAGGTATGTGTCGATAATCTTCATGATCTGCGAGATTGCACCGATGGCTTCCACCAGGCCATGGGAATGAGGCTTTCGAATCAAGTCATCCATATTCGACCATATCGGTTGCCCATCACTATCTGTGGGGACTCCAGTGATGACGATTTCACCATTGAATTTCCCCTTCGCTATCATGTCAAACAGATTTCCAGTTACGTCACCAGGTGAGGTAAATATTGTAAATCGGCCAGCTTGCATTTCATTTCTTTCTAGTTTCATATTAATCTTCTTCGTAATCATTTTCTCATCTCCATCAGTTTTTTTTGGGAATTAAAATAACGTCGCCGTTATTTCGGACTTCAAATATTTCTACATCGATGGTTCTTCCTTCTGCGTAAAAGTAGTTGAACATATCTGGGTTTGTAAATCCTAAATGGGAGGTATTCAGACGCCCAGGCCTAGCCTTTGGTTGTAACTCAATCAATAACCCATGGACGCTTCCTTTTTCGCCAAGATGGGCAAGGACTTTGCGGTCATACAAGATTTCACCTTTGGAATAACTTTCATTCGACGATTTATCCTGAATCTGAGCATTGAGGTTTGATGAATTTTCAGTAACAATAGATTTCGAAGTCTGAATGCAATTGATCTTCGACCTCCCGCCATAATGAATTTCAGAGAGATGTGTTAGAGGGATACAATTTCTCTTCTTCCTACTCCAAGGTATGTTAAACTCCACTGAAAGTTCTACAATTTCTGTCTTTAATTCTTCAACCCTACCGTCCCATCGTGTTCCAGAAATAAGGTACTTTGGGCCCATGAGCAGCGTTTTGAATAAACCTCTTTCCATAGTAATTGATATTGATTGATATTTGTCACGGGGCCATGGAAGGTGGATAATATCTCCAGAAGTGATTTTTCCTCCTCCATACAATAATGAGTCGAACCGATTGAAATCTTCAATTTGATTAATAATTGCATCAATCTTTCCATCAGATAATTTGTCTTCATTCAACATAAACAGATCAATCTTTTCAGAAAGATTTCGCATTGTTGCGACTTCATTCAATGCAAGCACGGCATCTGTGGGATTGGCATTTTCATTAGCAAGGACAACTAGGGGTTGAATGTTTAGCCATTTTGCATTAGTTGCAGCACTTAGGTAACGTCGAAGGCAATCAGCCTTCTTCTGAAGTTTTGGAACGACAGGAGTTGAACGGCCGCTTCTTTGCAGTCTTTGCTGCACTACATCGCCTTCGGATTCAGTTATGATAGACACCCAGTTTTTCACTTCGAGAACAAAGACATCTCCGTAGGTTGTAAGTGCAATCACATCGATTTCACCCTGGCCAAGAGTACTTTCGGGGACTGGGATTCTTTTTCCTCTCCACACGCCAATAACCTTTGGATGATGACGTAGAAGTTCAACTACTCGCTTCTCCGCTTCAATGGCTTTGCTTAAACCTCCATGAATAATTGCACTTCTAGCAACTGCGGTTTCTTTCTGACTAGCATACCTACGAATAAGATTACCAATCATAAGTATTCACCATGGTCATCTATGCCAAAAAAATCCGTTGGATTTGCAAATCGATTATTAAAGCCTTCAATTGCCATTCTAATGCCCCTCGCAAAATTATTTTCTGAAGAGGAGACACATTCTTCCAAAAACCATTGTATGTCATCAGTGTCTTCCCATTGCCGTAGTTTATGTTGTGAAACGGCAAATCCATTCACATTGCAGATAGCCGATAAATAGTTAACTAAAGCAGAAGGTGAAATTTGAGATTGGAGGGATCTAAATACAACAAAGCAGGGAACAAGGATATCCAGAGCTTCACGCATATCTACGCTGCCCACAGCCAGTCGAAGTTCTATAACCGCGCGAATCGCCTCGCTCGAATACTTCACCATTCGCACGACATCAGAATCAAAGTCTTCTGTGACGGGCACGGTAATCCTATCCATATCATGTACAAGATCAAATGAAGCATCTAGTCGAGCGAAGAAGAAATCCAAGGATTCCCCTGGGTCTTTGGTGAGAATACTTTCAATAAACACAGGGCTAGCAAGGTCACCAAGGGTCATCTTGATCAATGTAATTGTTGGCATAAATGGTTTTCTGGGCACCTGGTGATTCGGCTCATCCGCTCGCGACATAATCCATACTGGTATCTTCGGCATATATGAATGCACGTATCCTAAGTTCCATTGTCTACAAAGAATACCTTCACTGCCGGGAAAATTAGATTAGTTTTTAAAGTGCATAGGCCTAGGGGTAACGATTCAGATGACTCAAAAAACCAGTAACTCCACTCATCAAATTGGTGAACAGTCCCTTTCTCTTAAATCCTTGTTAAGTAATTCCATAATCATGACCCAGGGCACACTTTTTACAAGCGCCATAGTGGATTTGATACACGGACGTATCAAGAAAGACCATCACTCATCGAGGTATTTCCATACTTTGGTTGAATCCATATTGGTTGTATCTGAGCAAAATCTACTCTGTGTCGGTCAATCAACGAGTAATGAAATAAATCAAGAGTTATGGAATCAAATATGCCAATCACGAAGGATATTACAACGGATTAAAATCGCAGTGAATGGCATTTTACACAGAGAGGCACTATCTGAGGGTTCAACAAGTGTTGGTTTGTTGATAATCAGGCAATTAAACGATCTTTATTCACAAGTTACGAGTGCTATCTTGGCTAAGGCAAGAGGTATGAGAAATATCCAGTCGACTACAACAATCGCATGGTATGAATTTGCTATTGCATATGAGGCAACTATTATCATGCGCGCTCAAGGTAATGTTGGTGCAGCGATTGAATTAGCTGACATATGTCAAAATATGGAAATACGCATTGAAAGTCAGAATCACCATAGTGAAATTCAGGGTTTGTTTGGTTTCAATTTCAATTTAATATCAGATATTGCAAAGTTGAGCGATGACGCTGTTACTCCACAAAGCCTATTGTTTAGGCTATCAAAAAGAATCTCTAGGAATTCCAAGCATGCCGCATCAAGAGGTTTGAATCAAGGGCAAGAAGATACTATGATCCCCTTTATCGTATTACAGGCATTAAGCCAAATTACAAGTGATGAAAGGTTCCAAATTAATCATTCTGCTATATTACATTTTGAAGGTCTAATCAGAGTTTGCGCATATCATTCATCTTGGGATGGCGAGATGGGCAATATTAATCGACTGACGATACCTTTAATCATAAATGACATTAATGATAAAGTGCTCGGAAAGGAAATATCAAACTGCAAAATAGATAACTGGTTGAAGGAACTATTGAAAGCCAAAGTTGAAGAAGACATTGGTTGTCTATTCTCTGATATTCTCCCCTCGTTATATTTGGATGACGAATACGCTAAGTCAAAAATCAGTGATTCAGACAGTCCCATTATCTCATCAATAAATGGAAAAATCGACGACGCTTGGGAGGCAAAATTTGACTCTCCAGCAATAGTGAGGACAAGGTTCCGTAGAGCCGCAATTGAAGACATGGAAAAAAGAGCATCTGCTCTTGAACAAGGCAGTTCAAATCTTACTTTGACGAACTTATTTAGAACAGTTGGTGATTTTAGCGATAACAATCCACTTACTTCAGGCTCTGGTTTAGCATCATTTCTTTCACCAAACAAAAAATCAGACAACAATATGACTGATAGAGAGCAATCAAGGCACATGCGCCACTTTCCTCAAGGTAATTTGAATAGAGCGCAAATTGCTATCTCGATGTCTTTCATGCAAAGCATCTCAAGAAGGGACAAATCTATTTTTTCAGAAGAATACATCCTGTCGAAGAAGGGAAGTGGTAAGATTCAATATACGCGCGGCCATTTCAATACTAAAGACGGGGTTAAGCCTACTTTATCGAATCCATCTTCTAATGAAAATATACTGGGGCGAAAAAAACTCACAAGGGTAAATCGATTTGATGAAATGATGTTTGTTGCAAATGCTATGAATTTTGTATTTGATGTTATTGAATCGGAATTGAGTGATAAATTATCATCTGCAAAAAGATTTGACAGGGTTTTGCGTGAGTGTAGGATAGATACTCTCCTCAATAATTTGGAATTACCTAAGAACTTTGAAAACGATCTTCCTCATATTCATGAATTAATTTATTTCGCTGAAGAAGCATCTAGTTCTCCGATGCGGATTATTGATTATATGGGTGGCTATTCGGAAGAAGAAGAACCCACGGAAGAAAAAGAACTCAAAGAAAAATTTGAGCGTATTGATAGAGTTCTTAGAGTAAGTTTTGCTAGGATATATTGCTTGTCATTAAGGCTCGAACATTTATCTCGCTTACTATTGGAGAAGCCTTTAAGGGAGCCATTTTTCAGTAGTTGTGTTTTAATCACAGAACAAGTTCGACTAATGTTAGAATTTATTCACGAAGATTGGATTGAAGCATACAGAACAAATTCAGAAATGGGTGAGCCAACACTAATATTTGAACACGAGGTTTTCAAAAATGCAAAAGAACTTACAAACCCAAAAAGAAAAAACATCTTTGGCAGCATAAATGCACAGGATTTGTCGGATAAGGAAGTAAAGCCTGACGTTGCCGTAGAATATTTACTTTCTACTTGTTTAAATAAATCTAATTTAGGGGAGGTTTACAAACACAGTAAAAAGAGATTAGATTTTTCCAATTCCATTGGTGAAGAGTGGGATAATTTGTTGGATCATTGTACTAAAATGCGATATGAAGGTTCAGATAATTTCGAACTTGGTAAATTAGCCAAAGGTTTAGGAAAAGCTAATACTGAAGCGAATAAAAGTTCGTTAGACGATGTTGATTCTATTTTGCCAAGTGATCCATTAAACAAAAGCAAGGATCTAGAATTTAATGAAGTTAGAGCAATAGAGGCATACAAAATAATAAGACAGCATACGAAGAGAGAATGGGTTTACTGGGCTCGTCTAGTATTTGCACCAACTGCATTTGTAGGTAGGGTAATGGTTTCAGCAAATACACCTCGAGACATGAACCGAGAAGAAAACGCAACAACAGCACTGCCATTGCTATCTCTTAAATTGAAAAGAGGAATAGAACAGGCTAGTAATGAAGAGATTTCAAAGTTAATTGAATCAAATCTATCTTTATTGCAGGAGGCGTCATTTCTTTCCTCCCCTTTCTTCAAGCCGCTCCCATGAATACGGAGATTTTCAATCTGGAAAGAACCTGAAAAAAGACTACAATGGCCAAGCATTGCAAAAGCCAAGACCGCTAACTGAAGAAGATACTC
>Ga0114997_10002582_pt1 | contig 14559 bp, 5 predicted proteins | sample ArcticOcean_MG_C_2_FD_87045 | JGI IMG/M metagenome (GOLD analysis project Ga0114997, IMG submission 87045) | Marine microbial communities from western Arctic Ocean - ArcticOcean_MG_CB4_136 | ecosystem: Environmental > Aquatic > Marine > Oceanic | place: Arctic Ocean: Canada Basin | collected... | reverse complement strand
CTTTTCGTATTGCAAATGGAATTCGTGCTCCTTTTGCGCTCTCTCGAGCTCGTTCTGGTAGTGCTGCTTGTGTACCTCGACCTCTTTTCTGAGCAACGCTTCGTGCGCTTTCGAATTCTCCGCTTGCATTTGATCCCAATCGTTCAATTTCTTATACAAGTTCTTCACATTTGCCTTCAACGTCTCCCTCTCCGCGGTCATCTTGGATATTTCAAGTTTTGTCTGTTCGTTCTTCATCGCGTGTTCTTTCGCTTTCGCTTCTAAATCTCTCTCTAATTGCGCGCTCCTTTCGCGCTCTTCATGTAAAGCGACTTCCATGTCTAAAAATTCAGTCAAAGATATTTCGTTGGTGTTATTGTTGTTGTTCTCGGCTTTGTCGTCTTCCGCGGCGCTCGTCGTCGCCCGATGATTTTCGTTCTCCATCGACGTCCGTTTCCTCTCCTCCTCTTCCTTCTCTCTCTTCAACCTCTCCACTTCGTTCTCCAATCTCTTCATTTCTTTGTTCAACCTTTTCCTCTCTTGTTCCCAGAGTCTTTTCTCGTTCAGCAATTGAACCTGCGTTTCCTTCGCTTCGTTCTTCATCTGAAGTTTTTCCTTCTTGAAGAGCGCAACGGCAGTCTCTCCGAATTCCCTCGCCTCGTCTCGCTCTTTCGTTAACACGAGTATTTTCTTCTTCATCGTCATCATCGAGGAGGAGGACACCGACGACAACGGCGGAGGCGTCGTCGAGAAAGCAGAAGAAGAACGTTTGTTGTTGTTGTTGCTCTTCTTCGTCTTCTTTTCATCGTCATTGTCTGAATCGTCAACGCCTCCTCCTCCTAAAGAAGAAGAAGAGTTGTTGTTTTTTGGCGGAGGCGTGAACATCATCTCATAATACGTGTTATTACTCTTCTTCTTCAAATAGTATATCGTCGTCTCGGTCGTCGCGCAAAGTCATATTTCATCATCATCATCATCGTTGATGAGAAGAGGGGGCAAAAATTGTGTAAAATTATTGTGTAGACTTTTCTCTTCATTTTTTGACGAAATCACACACGAAAGAGGAGGACAGAAAAAGGGGATTTGATATTTGATGTGATGAAGACGACGACGGAAACGACGACGACTGAAGAAGAAGAAGAAGAAGAAATGAGGGGAGTCGATGGGAGCGCAAAAGAGAATACGAATAAAGAAGAAGAAGACGTAAACGACGACGGGACGACGAAGAAAGAAAATGACGACGATGTTGGAGTACTATTGAAACCTTCTTTGATGAAGGAGCGTAATAACAATAATAATAACGAGAATGATAACAACAACAACAACAACAACAAACATCAGTATCATCATCATCATTTATGGCTCGGGCGAAGAATGAAAATAGAACGAGGCACGGGAACCGCCGGCAACTCGTACAAGAGGCCGACGATAGCTTGCATCGTCTTCCACGACCCGAGCGAGTCGCACCCGTTTCACGTGACGTTTGAAGATGGAACGAACGCGTGGGTGAGAATTGAGTGCACGTCGTTACCGACGTTGAACGTGAACGGACAGAACACGGCGAACGCATCTGCACTGGTGGCGGACGGGGAAATATTTATCCGAAACGAGGATTATAAAGCGAACACGCGGTTGGGGAGTCATGGGAAAGGAAACGGGAAGGAAAGTGGGGAGAAGAGCTTTGAATGGTTGGGGGATAAGTCAACCTTAGGGATCGCTATTAATAACAACGGTGGGGTGAACAAGCACGCGATGAATAATAATAATAATAATGATAAAAAAGGAGGACAACAGTATAACAATAGCCAGCAACAACAATACCAACGAAGACAACAACAGCTTCGACTCCTGCAACAACAACAACAACAGATGCGAAGGACGAACACGAGTAGCTTGGGACGACAACAGCAACAACGGAAACCGAAACGTGGGATGCAACAATATGGTAATAATAATAATAACAACAACAATAACAACAGCAACAGACGTGGGAATGGTACCGGCCAACAAGGTGGATATTTCAACGAAGCTGGTATGTATGACAACTCGTACATAGGTTTCGGAGGTATGCGAGTGAACGATAATTGGAACGCGAATAATAATAATAATAAAAACAACAACGCAAACGCAAACAGTTATAACTTCCAGCTTCAACAGTATCAGCAACAAATGCAACACTTGCAAATGCAGCAGCAACAACTTCAAATGCGATACAACAACGTTGCGAACAACAACAACAGCAACGGGAAAAAGAGCAAGAAGAAAAGCGCAAAGAAAGATACGCATAATAATACCATGAACGATCTGTACGGCAGTGGCAACATGATGAATTTGCCGCCATTGCAACTGCCACCGAACGCCACTCAGCAACAACGTTATTCAATGCTTCAACACCAAATGCAACAGCAACAGCACCAAATGCAACAACATATGTTTCAGCAGCAACAACAAATGCAACGTCAGCAGCAAATGCAAAGGCAGCGTCAGGAGCACCAACAACAACAGCAAAGACAACATCACAGCCAACAAAACGCGCAACAACAAAAATCGCACCATAAGAACACTGGTGGCGGTGGCGGTGGTACATCGTCACCTCGCGCGAAGAATAACAACACTGGAGCATCGCCTGCGAGAGGTTCCAGCCGTATGAATAACGATACGACGGAAATGTTAGCTCCGTCACAACCTACGCGACCTTTAGCCGCGACGTTGTTTGAGCAACACGAAATCGCGAGGTGTACCGTGTGTGGCAAGGTCTGTAAATCTCACCCTGGTTTTGTCGCGCACGTAAAAAAACACGCGGAAGAACATCCGGCGAAAGTTCGCGCAATGCTCGCCGCATCGAAAAAGTATCGATCCAAACAGCCGCATCGTAGCGCTGAATATCTCGAGAAAATGAACGCTGCGAACAACAGTAATAATACCATTAACACTGTAAGCGGAAAAATGACTACAAAAACGACATCGAGGGCAACGCGAGCCGAGCGAAAGCACTCACCGCATCCACAAGTGAACGAGTTTGGCATGTCTGGATTTGAACCGTACGTATCGGACGAAGAAGTGCCCACGGTCACTACCGGTCGCGCAAGACGCCAAGGTGCGGGACAGAAAATTGAAAGCGATTACGTCTATGCCGGAAACATGGAGAAGATGCGAAGAGCGCGAGAGGGAAGAGGCGCGCGAGGAATGTCGCAAGAACCATCCATGCCGCCGCCACCACCACCACCGTCGCAACTACAACAACAACAACAACAACACACGTCGATGCCGCCGTACGACCCGAACATTCGTTCGGATAACAACAAAAAACGAACATTCGTGAACGTACCTCGAACGTGCGAAAATTGCGGACGCGTGTGTGCTTCAGCCGTTGGATACGCCAGTCACGTCCGCGCGTGCAAGAAGCCGCGTCGGAGTTGAATCCATGTACTATTATTGATATACTTTTACAAAAACTCAAGACAAAGGAGAGACCCCTAAATTTCAAAGATACATTTTAATGCCAAAAATACGCGCTTTCATCACACACACAAATATGTCTTCGAAATCCTCCTCCTCCTCCTCTTCCGCGGACTCAATCGCCCGACACTTCATCCAGAAGTATTACACAACACTACACAATGCGCCTAAGAAAGTTCCGTCGATCTTTTATTCGCCTTTTGCGCACAGGGCCACTTCGTACGTTTCGAATGGCAACAACAACAACAAAACCAAAAACGGAGGTAAAGACGCAACAACTTCGAAAACAAACCTAACACTGCCCCCGAAGAACGAAGTTCAAGACTCACGCGCGTCTCTGCAATCACATTTCACTTCGCACGAGAAGTATTACATGGATTTGAACACGACGATTTCGAGTTTAGATGCCTCGGAGGTGACTTTTGTGCAAGACAAGACGCTGCTCGTGTTGGTTAAAGGAGCGTTTAGTAGCAGTAATAATCTAGGAGAGGAAAAGATCAGAAGGAATTTTTCGCAAACGTTTCTTTTGACGACGGCGAGGGGAGGAGGTCGAGTCGAGCACGGACAATACCACCAACAGCAACAACAACAACAAGAACAACAACAGACGTACGAGTTTGTGTGTACGAACGAGTTATTACAGCTCAGCCGCGAGCATCAAATCGATAAAGGCGTTGGGACGAGAGATACGGGCGCAGACTTATACGACGACGCGGTGAAGGTGTTTCCTCCGTCGACGCCAAAACCAGTTGCGCAGACGCCTAGGAAACAACAAGAACGGCAACAGATGGCGCCAACAACACCGATACCCGCTCCGCGCCCAACTGGAGGAGGAGGAAGAGTAGAAGGCGGTAGGCGAACATCTTTTGGAGATAAGACGACGAAGCACGAGATGAAATTCATCGAGAAGCAAATCGACGCGCTTTATACAGAGAAAAAGGAACACAGGAGATTCGACGAGATGGATTCGGAGGTAGGAAGTGAAAGGTCCCCGGGAAGAAGCGATTCGAAGAAGACGCCGCCACCGGGGTACGAGAAAACGAAACCACTCGGTGATGTAAACTTGGCCGAGGCAAAGCAACAGCTTCTCGCTGAGTTGAAGCAGAAAAAGAAACCAACGCCGACCGCGGTTATTAAGCAAACGTCGTCTTCTCACGTCGTGTTTGTGAAAAATATTCATTTTCACACTCCTGCTTCGGCCATGAGAAGAGAGTTCTCCAAATTTGGCGACATAATATCGATCGATTTTGGATTCCCGAAAGACGATTTTGGAGAAGAGAGAAAGAAGTTTTGCTTCATTGAATATGCATCTCGCAGTGAGTGCGAAGCAGCTGTCGCGCAATCGAGCAACATCTTTGTCGATAGTCGCCGCTTAATTGTGCAGCACAGGACCGGCAAAGGACAACAATCGAAGTAATGGTATTAAAGAGGAGTGAACATTTTAGGGTGCGCTTATCGAACGTATGAGAGAGAGAGAGAGAGAGTGTGTGTGTGTGTGTGCGTGTTTTCGTGTTTCGCGATTTTATCAAAAAAAACTTCACCTTTTTTACAACAGTTGATTGCACAGCACAGCTCTCGATTTCTTTACTTTCGCATATTCTGCGTAAAGTTGTTGATGTATTGATTGAAAATACCATCGCCAGTTTTCGATTGAAAACTCTCCCCAGCCCCGAACAAATTTGCTGTTATTAGAAACATCTCCGGTATCTTCTTTTGCCCATCTGGTACCGTGGATTGAGCCGCACTCTTCGCGGACAAATCTTCCGCTTGCGCTTGAAGGAGTTTTTCCATAGTTTGCAGGGCGGCGAAGACGTGTCGGTCCTTTCTTCCTAAAGCCCTTATAGCCGATGGGAGTAATCGCGGTACGATATCCGTGGTGAGCGCATCTATCGCAGCGTCGTCACTCACTCCTTCCTTCACGGGACTCACCACAAGTTGACCTTTCGCATCTGGGGACTTTGGAGTAGTGCCGAACCGCTCATGTTCCTTCCCAGTCGCGATCAGTTTTCTTATCGTATCCTCAGCGCGCATCCATCTGAAAGCTGGCTTTCTGCTGTCCATGAGATGAATCTTTGATAGTAAGCGCAAACTCGATAAGATATTCGCTATGTCATATAATCTTCGGATTTTCTTCTTCAACTCGTTATCGTTGAAGTCTTTCGTCGCTTTTGGACCAGTGCTGCCTTCACTCATCAACATCGCGGCGGCGGCGTCCTCCAGTCCCAAGACGCCATCTTCCGCTTCCATGAACAGCGTAATGAACTTTTGCGTCATCAAACTGAGCGATTTTTCTCTTCTCTCGGACGTTTCCTTCTTTCCAGCGGCGGTAGCTTTAGCTTTGTTCGCAGGAAGAGTAGGATCTTCTTCACCGTTTGCTACGGACTTGACACCATTAATTGCATCTTTACCGCCCGATTGAAACGGAAGTGAGTTTTCAAACACTTGCAACGAGAGCTTCTCCGGCAACTTGATGTCGAAAGATTCAGCGCCAAACTTTTCAATCTTCTCAATGGCGCTAGGGAGCCTGGAAACGCCAAACCACGCGTATTGGTTTTTGCCTTTTTTAACTACGACTTCAACAGCTTCTAAAACGTTTACGATGTCGTAAATTCTACGTCTTTCGACGCCTAATGTCGAGCACACTTCGTCTAACGAAATCAAATTCTCGTACCCAGAGCTGTACAAGCTGAGAAACCGTTCGCACAACAACGAGAGCGATTTCGATTGACGCGTCTTTTTATTGCTATTGCTCGTAGTATTCCCGTCGATATTGTAGTCAACAACCTCCGCTGCAAATTTCTCCGTTGTCGGTGTCGGCGTCGTCATCGGATCTTTCACATCGTTTTGAATGCTTTCATTCAACTCGTCTCTTTTCGTTGGCGCCTCCATTCGCGTCGCGGCAGCTTCAACTTCAGATGATGGCGGTGCTTCTTCCGCGGTAATAGCACCGCTTTTCTTCTTCGTTGCCTTTGTTGTAGGAGTAGACGCAGGAACACCGCCAGCAGTATTAGTATCTGAGGTCTCGCCAGCACCTCCACCGACAACCTTTCTCGTCCACGCTTTCAACAACGCCTTCTTCTCCTCTTTCGATTCCTCTTTCATCCCTTCACCTCTTTGCAACTTATCGAAAAACTTTTGCGCGTGCGATCGAATTTGCACCACTGTTTTCGTTCTCACGCGTTCTTCTAGCTTTTTCCACGCTCGGCCGTACATTTTCAAACCATCCGTGAACAGCGCGTGCTCGGCGTCCGTCCACCGCTCGCGCGGTTGTTTCACCGTTGCCGAAGTCGTTTTCTTCGATGATGCTAACAATAATAACGGCGGCGGCGACGACGACGAGAGTGGTGCGTCTTCTGCTCTAGTATGTTCAATATCTACGCAATCAATCGTCATAGGATCTCTCGGTTGCCGTTCGTCTTCTTCTTCTTCTTCTTCTTCTTTTTCTTTTTCTTCTGCTATTTGTTCCCGCGTCGTCGTCTGAATCGTCGTCGTCTCGGCGGTTGCGACTGTGGTATTCACACCGAAGCCTTCCCTCAACCCCTTCATGACCACTTCTCCTTCTTCCTTTCTCTTTCTCTTCGCGGCGACTCTTTCCTCCTCCGCCCCGCGAATGAATTCATCATCGTCTCCCTGTTCTACATCTCTCATCGTCGTCGTCCCATCAACATCGCGCTTCTTCTTCTCCTCCTTCTTCTTCTTTAACTTCTTCTCCTGCGTGGTGTTCTTTTCGTCTTCTCCGTGAGTTTGAATTTTTTTTAATTTTTCCCGGGAAACTTCTTCTTCTGCATTTTTGATATCATCATCATCATCATCATCACGCGTTGTCGTCGTCTTCCTCTCTTCCATCATCATCATCATCATCGTAATGAGTATTTTGATATCGTCAAAATCCTCTGTTATGATAAAACCGTCGTGCTCTTCTGGCTGCGTGTACTAAACGTTTTTAAAGCTAATGTGTCAGTGTGTGTGTGTGTGTGTCGTTTTTGGTGAATTTTTGTGTGCTTTTTGGGGTGGGATTTTGGCAGCCTTTTTTCAGCTCTATTAACACATCATTTCTCATTGTCGACACACAACACACGAAAAACAACAAAAAAACTCTCTCTCTACTCTCTCTCTCCTCTCTCTCTCTCCACTCTCTCTCTGTTCTCTCTGCTCTCTGAAGTAAAAGCAAGAAAAATGAACAACGGATTACGCGTGGCTGGAGGCGTGGCCAAGAAAAATGGTCGCTCGAAGACAGCGAAAGACATGTCAACGAGAGCGGCGTATCAAGGCATTCAGTTCTTGAAGTCGTACGGTCAACACATTCTAAAAAACCCGGCGATTGTGGATTCGATAATTCAGAAATCAGGAGCGAAAAGCACCGACGTCGCGTTAGAGATTGGACCAGGGACCGGGAACTTGACCATGAAATTGCTAGAGACGTGTAAGAAAGTCGTCGCGATCGAGTACGACGCGAGAATGGTTTTGGAGTTGCAACGGAGAGTGCAAGGGTCGCCGTACCAGTCGAAATTGGAAATCATACAAGGGGATTTCCTGAAGGTTGAGTTGCCGTATTTCGACGTGTGCGTGGCAAACGTGCCGTATCAGATTTCTTCGCCGCTGACGTTTAAGTTGCTCTCGCATCGACCACAGTTTCGAAGCGCGACGCTGATGTTTCAGAGAGAGTTTGCCATGCGAATGGTCGCTAAGGCTGGTGACGCGCAGTATTGTCGCTTGGCGGTGAACACGCATCTGTTGGCGAAGACGCAACACATTTTAAAAGTAGGGAAGAACAATTTCCGACCGCCGCCGAAAGTCGATTCGTCCGTGGTGAGAATCGAGCCAAGGAAACCTCCAGTGCAGGTGAACTTTCGAGAGTGGGATGGTTTAATTCGCTTGTGCTTTGGGAGGAAAAATAAGACGTTAGGGGGGATTTTTCGAACGAAAACGGTGTTGGAGTTGTTAACGAAGAACTATTTGACGTTTAAAGCAGTAAAGGTGAATTTATTAGATGACGACGCCATGGAATTAGCCGAGGAAGAGGCGAATAACAAGGAGAAACGACAGGAAGTCAAGGATCACGTGAAAGAGTTAATCGAAAAGGTATTAAACACGAACGGATACGTGGAGATGCGCTCGAGTAAAATGACGCAGGATGATTTCTTACAACTGTTGGCAGTGTTCAACGAACACGGCATACACTTTGTCGGTTAAGAGTGCACGATAATGACAGTTTTTGTTCACGCATGCGTTAGGTGCCCGCGCGTTTAGTTTGCATAGATACACATTTTAAATATAATAATATAGCAATTATACCTCCGAGTACTGGTACGTTCGAAATATAATAGTGTAGTTAAAAACAATTCGCATAGTAATTTAATCGATCAATTTAATCCAACCTTTGCAATAAGTATTCAACTTGCACGTCTTTCGTCATCGGCATGATCCACTTAAAGTACAAATCCGCGATGATTTCCGGCGCGACTTTATACTTTTGGTTTTCTGGATTCGTCAAAACTTTGCTCGCATCTGGAACTTCCTCGTTGATGTCTTGCCCGTAAAACGCCGCCTTGTTCGTGACTCTCGCAACCACTCTGTCTTCCACCGCTTGATTCGTCAACAACTGCATCAATCCGTTCCCGTCTTGTTTGCGAATCAACTCAGAATATTCATCCGGTTGCGCTCTAAACTTTGCCTCCGCGACAAATTTTCCGTAATGAATCCGTCTCGATATTAATTGCAAACAGTTCACGTCGCACAAGCCGGCGGACCCGTAGTTGTTATCATCGCCGCTCTCGCACATTCCCGGAACAATATTCTCCACGTACATCTCTTTAATTCTATCGTTGATATTAATTTTCAACGCGCATTCGTGCAAAACCTCCCCAAAGTTCATCGGTGGTATAACCAACGGCGGTAAACTTTCTGGGTAAAACGCGTGTTCGTCCGGCGAAGTGTACCTTCGAATTTTCCCATCCATCTGTTCTCGTTCTCTCAACATAAACTCAATCATCGAGCTTCTCACGCCAGTTTTCGCGTCGTAACACGGCACATCGATAGAGTTCCTTTTATAAATCTTATCGTTCACTTTATACTGCGAGCGTTCGATTAACGCGAAGATTATGGAGTCTTCTTGACGAATGAGCGACTGACGAACGTTATCGAGTTTCAATCGGTCGGACAAATCCGCAAAGTTCGGGTCATCGATCGAACTCATCGCCGCGCATACTTTTACCGACTTTACCGACGATGGTGATCTTCTTCTACCGCTGCTGCTGCTAGTGTTGTTGGTGTTGTTGTTGTTGTTGTTAATGTTGTTGTTGTTGTTAATGTTGTTCAGATAAACCGAGGGCGAGAATCCACGACGGGAAGAAGAGAAAGAGGACGAAGAAGAAGAAGAAGAAGACGTCAACGACGAAGACGACGACGCTCTGCGACGACGATGAGTGGACGTGACGCTGCTTCCGCTGCTCAAACAAGAGCAAAGCGCAGAAGAGGACGACATGATGAGAGAGTTGGAACTAAAAGTGAAGAAGAAGCTTGTTGTTTGTATTATTTTAGGTGTTTTTTTTCCAAAACAAAAATGGGGGAACTGACTGACTTCCTCAGTGAGCACTCTTTCCTTGTCATAGTATCGCACGCGCTTGCGCGCCTTAGCGACGCTTTTGAAAATGTATATTTATAAAGTTATTTGTACAAGGTCTCGTGTAATGATATTAAAAATGATATATAAGATACGCAGTTGTTGTTGTTGTCAGTAGTTCTGTAACACACTATGATTTTATATTCGAGACGAAAGAGCGCTTCCTCCTTTCTCTCTCGTCCTTCTTTCGTTTATTTTATTATTCCCAACGCCGACCGCCTCGAGTTCGTCGAGGTGTCTTCGAAGGCCCTCCTCCATACGAAGTCGTATTCTCTTCTGCGGCAGAGCGACCTCTCTTTTGTCCCGTTTGTTGTCCACCGTACGATCCTAATCTACCACTACTTTGTCTTCGCGCCGCAGTCGACGGCGGCGGTAGATTTCTGCTGCTCAGTCTTCGTTGCTGACTGGTAGAGGGCGGTTCCTTGCTCAATTGCGAGTTACCAAACGATGGCCACATGGAAGTGACGTTTCGTTTTGCCCGTTTACCGTGGCCTAATTCTACAGCATTTACCGTGGATGCGAATCGCAGAGACGCCACGGTTTCTTCCGCGGATTCCTCCTCCGGAGCTACGTTTACAAACATGAGCGTCTTACCGTCGCCTCCCAAACATGGTGCTAAAAGATACGTCAACTTCGAATTTCTATACGGCACGTGCTTATCACCTCTCGCGATGGACGCAAAGACGTCCCCTAAACAAGAGAGTGACTTATTTATCGCGCACGCTTCTGACATTCGCGTGCCTTGGGCGCCCGAACGCTTCGTGCGCTCTGACCCGGCCAAGTCGACGAGATTCAAACATCCAGAAAGTTGCGTTCCTGTAGCAATGTGAACGCCAGTAATATATACTAAGAACAACGTGTGCGATCGCGAAGAGTGCGTGTTCATCTCTGTCGCTTCAACGGCTCGCGCAGCAGTTGCCTTTCGGACGAGAGCTGCCGCGGCTGAAACGCAATCGATGTATTCTCTCACGACGCCCGCGACGGTTGGACATCCACCTTCCGGAGCAGTGACGATGTTATATCGCTCGGAGTGCTTTGCGTTTGGCCCAGCTAATAAATCTCGAATTTGGTCGTTGTAGATTTCTACGTATGATGCTTCGATTTCGTACTCGTATCCTTTCTCAAGCAACTTTTCCTTGCGCTCGAGAATGGCACTCACCGCTCGTGGAATTATACCACGATCTTCGCCGTCTCCGGAACCTAACATAGTGTGCGTTTTCCCACTTCCGGTCTGGCCGTAAGAGAACAAGCACACTTTGTAACCATCCATCGCCGACGTAATCATAGACTCGACTTCCTCGAAAACTTCCGTTTGCGAGGCGGCGGCGTCAAACACGCGATCGAAATTAAATACTCTCGGTTCAAGTTCTGGAACCGTAACGGCGATTGAATCTTTGTCCAAAGCATCGACCGAGCAGTAATCTTCTTCACCAACGAACGGGGGACGCATGCGCGCGAATACCCGGACGTTTCCACGTAATTCTTGAATCTGGTTGTGCATCGCGCGTCGAATTTCTTCAGCCTCGAGTAACTGTTGCTCCATCTCTTGCAACCTGTCTGCGCTTCTCATGGCTTCTTCTTCAATCTTCTGCGCGCGTTTCAACGTCGCGTTTGCTTCCGCTTTCGCTCTTTCGGCTTGGTTCGTGAGATCCAACAACGTTTGGCTCTTTTGATCTGACTGAGACGTTCTCGACTTCAAGGACTCCACCGTCGCCTTGGATTCCTCGAGCTGTCTTGCGACTTCCTTCTCCTTTCTTAATGCGGCGTTCTTTTCCTCTTGAACTCGCAACAACTCTTCGCGCAAATTCAGCTCTGCTTGTGAGTTCACAGATGGATCAATCGCGTTCTTTGAGTGAAGGCGTTCGCGCTCTTCATCCACCGCGCGCTTAATCTTCATCTCGTATTCAACCGTCAACTTGGTAATCGCATCAGCTTTCTCACGAATAAACATCTCTTCCTTAGAGTGCATGGCAGACTGAACGGATTGTGCGACGATATTTTCGAGTAAATTTGCTTTGGCTTCGTACTTTTTCCAGTTGGCCTTTGCAGTTTCCAACTCCTCGGAAGTCGTGGCGGGAACCGCACTCGCCATGCTCCCGGCGGCGGCGGCCGCCGCTTCCAGAGCAACAATCTTGAGGCGCTCGTTTTCGAGTGCTTCTTTCAACTCGTTGATTTGCGCTGAGTTTTGGGCAACCGCACCCGCTTGGATCTTTGCCTTTTCAGACGCCAACTGGGCTTGAGACTTTGCGGACATTTCAGCCAACGTCGCCTCGATAATCGCTTGCTTCTCATCCTCCATCTCGGCGCGCAAGTTCTCGACCGCTTCGCTGACAGCTGTCTCTCTCGCTTCCCCGGCTTTTCTCTCCAACTCGGCGGCGAGCTTTTCCATTTCGGCACGGTGCGTGCGCAAAGTTTGTTGTTTCGATCTCTCCATGAAAGTCTGCGCCTCCGCTCGAAGTTGCGCTTCCAAGGCGTCGCGCTCTGCTTCAGCCTCACTGAGTAACTGCTGCCTCAAATTTTCCAAAGCGATCGAAGACTCCTTCGTTAACACGGCTCGTTGCGACTCTAACTCAGCCTCGAATGCTTCCATCTTAGATTCAAGCTGCTTGTCGAAGCGTGCCTTTGCCTCTCTCTCCGCGGCGAGCATCGCGTCTTTGCTTCGCCCTTTCGAACTCTCCAGAGCCTCTCGCACTCTTTTCCCAGCTTCGGCGTCGAATTCGGCGCGTAACTTCGCAATGTCTTCTTTGTGTTTCAATTCAGTTTCTTGAAGAGTGACCATTTTGTCTTCGGCGGATAACTCTCTAAGCGTCGCGGCTTGTTCCTCCAACCTGAAGTCTAACACCTGCGCCGCCTTCAACTCCAATTGAGACCTCAAACTCTCCTTCGCGGATTCCATCTCCTTCGCAAAATTCGCCTGTGCCACTTCCATCGAAGCTTTGTGTTCTCGTTGCAACTCTCGCTCTTTTTCCACCAGCGCTTCCTTCTTTTCGCGAGCATATTTCTCGCTCAGCTTGTCCGCGTGTTCCGACAACATCGAGGCAATATCCTTCACCGAGGATCTCTCCGATTGATCCATCGACAAAGCGTCGCGAGCTCTGTTGACTTCGTTCTGGAGCTGCTCGTTGTTCTTCTCGGCGTGTGCGAGCGCCGTTTTTGTCGCTGCAATTTCCAACTCAGCCTCGTGCGTGGCTTGCTTCAACGCCGCCTGGTGCTCGGCGGTCAACTGCGCTCTCGTTGCTTCAGCCTCTTTGAGCATAGATTTGCAAATAAGATCGTGCTTCTCCTTTTGCTCGGCTAAGCGTTGATTCAAATCTTCAAATCGCTGATTAAAACCATCCTTGGATTCACCAATCTGCTCCTTGAGCTTCTCCTCCATTTGCAACTGCCACGCCGCCTTCTCGTTTTCCAACGTCTCCCTCGCTTCTGCCGTAAGCTGTTGTTCCAAATTTTCCACGGCCAGCTCTTTCTCTTTCGCCGCTTCAGCCATGATCTTGTCAATCTCGCTTTGTAAACTCTGCTCCAACGCTTCCTTCTCCGCCAACAAAGCGTTCTTCTCTTTCTCCATCATATCAGTCGTCGAGTTCATATCGTTCACCATCATTTGCAATTTCTCCCTCGACGCGTCCATCTCCCGCTTTTCTTGCGCCCACGAGTCTCGTTCTGCCGCGTACTTTTCGTTCAAACTTTCGTATCTACCTTTCAAGTTTGCATGCTCTTCTTTCAACTCGAACAGATTGTGCTTCGCTTCTTGCGTCTCCGCTCTCGCTTGACTCGCTTCATCCAAAGCCTTCTTCACATTCTGCGAAGCTTCAGCGACGCCTAAATCCTCCATGGACTTCAACTGCTCGTACTTGTGCGTCTCTTCTTGCAACTTCTGTTCTGCTCTCATGGCTTCATCGACTTTCGATTCCGCGATGGCAATCTTTTTGTTCAAGGCTGCCATCACCGCGCTGTGCTCTTCTTCGCGAATTCGCGCGCGCTCTTGTTCCAAGTCTTCCGTAGCTTTCGACAGCTTCTCTTCCGCCTCTTGCACTTTGAGCAGATGCTCTTGCGACTCTCTTTGCATTTTTGTCAACTTTTCTCGCTCAGCGTGGATTTCAGCTAACTCTTGTTGCGTGTGTGGGATCGAGCCGGTGTTGTTCTCGGCGTTGCGCGCGGCTCTGAGCAAGTCTCGCTCGATCCTTCCAGCGCCAACGACGAATTGTTCTCTCAACTTTACCAAAGCCTTCAAAGTTTTCTTCTGCGATTGAACGTGCCCTAACAACTCTTTCATGTACTCCGGGGAACCTTTGTCAGACGTCGGTCTCCACGTGAGTAACTTCTCGATGAGCGCCGAGTAATTCTCGCCGCTGCCATCCTCCGGTTCGTACAACGACTTGCTCAAAGCTGCAATCTTCGATCGCTCTTTTGCCGCGGTGTTGAACACAAAAGTCCCGGTGTTATCGCCGGTGTTATAGTTTTGATCGTGCAACGCTCGCAAATTCGGTTTGACCGCAGAT
>Ga0114997_10002581_pt1 | contig 14560 bp, 17 predicted proteins | sample ArcticOcean_MG_C_2_FD_87045 | JGI IMG/M metagenome (GOLD analysis project Ga0114997, IMG submission 87045) | Marine microbial communities from western Arctic Ocean - ArcticOcean_MG_CB4_136 | ecosystem: Environmental > Aquatic > Marine > Oceanic | place: Arctic Ocean: Canada Basin | collected... | reverse complement strand
GGTACATGGATGTGTGCAACAAAGAGTATTATTGGTGCAAAATGTAAATTTTTCAAGGATTTTGCAAAGACATATAGAACATTGTTTTTGGAAGTAATGAATCATATTGGTCTCGAATTTGTCGATTTGGATAAAACATGTTGTTATTCATTTGTTATGCAACATCCAGAAAACAGGATCGTAGTACCTTTTAAAGAAATGTCATTAGTATTGATTAAAAAGTATAAGTGTGTTGGTTATAATGTTGAAGAAATTAATACATTAGAGGAATTGGAAGGTCTAGATGTAATTATTAAAAAACCAAGAGTATTTGATAAATATAGTTCAAATTATATTAACCAAATAAAAGATGTATTTGAATCGGAAGATAATAGTTATAAAATGATGGGTATTGTAATTAATTGTGGCGGAGATAGAACGAAAGTATGGAATCCCAATTATTTGAAGGTAAAGAAGTTGCGCGGAAATAATCCTAAAATCCAGTTTCAGTTTTATCATTTACTAAAGGATAAATTAATTGTCCAGTTTTTGAGATATTATCCAGAATACAAGAAGTTATTTCAAGAATTTAAGATTGATTTGTTTGGATATACAGAACAATTGTGGCGAAAATACCGCGCTTGCTATATTTATAGGGAAAAACCATTGAAGGAATTTGGGAAACAATATAGAACGCATATGTTTAAGATTCATCAACTATATTTAACTGAATTAAAACGGGTAAATAAACATACAGATAAAAAGTTTGTAATTGATTATGTAAATAAATTAAGTCCCGCAGAACTAATGTATTCTATTAATTTTGTGTATAGGGAGCAAAAGGTTGACGGGGCTACATTTGTAGCAAGCAACGATATAGAGTTAAATTTGGTTTAAATCTATAATAAAAAATTTATTTTCTAGAAGATTCTTTTTTTTTTAAGTAATAAAAAACAATAAATTAGTTGAATGAAGAGCCGTATGAGGTTTGGTTGTTAAGGGCAACGTTGGTGTAAAGGGCAACCAACTGGGTAAGAGTCTTGGAGTTACCACCCTGGCAAGCTTTGACGTGAAGTTTGAGTTCAGAGTTTTTGACACCGGAAGTGGTGTTCTTGAACATAACGGAAATATTGACAAGAATAGTCTTGGCAGCACTGGAACCATCCCAGTAAGCAATGGCACCGGTGTTATCACCGTCGTGGACTTTGCATACGTAATCGTTACCTGTGGTAGCGGTATCGGCAACCTTGGCAAGTTCGAGGACAAGACCATCGAGAGTCATGGAGCAGGTAAGAGCATCAGAACCAGAAGAGGTCTTTAAGCAATCGTTAAGGTTAAGAATGGCACCAAGTGAGTCAATGAGGGCAATGTAAGAGCAACCATCCCAAGCATCAGTGGTGACACCCAAATCGGCTTCAATATTGGATTTGACAAGTTTCTGGACATTGACACCAGTCTGGAGGACCTGACCAGTGGTGACAATGGCACGGGTCTTATCAGAAAGAAGGGTAACAACAGAGAAAATATCTCTAGCACCATTGGTAAGCTGACAACGACTTGACTTCATGGTAAGTTTCTTAGCGTTAGCTTCAGAAATTTTAAGTGATCTGTTACCACCACCACCGACAATAGCATCGGCATAGAATGTGGCTACAAAGTCAGAGTATGAGAGGCAGTATGCACTTGAAATATCAGAAGTGTCCCAAACATTTTGTCCAGAAGCATCAATACGTCTCATTTGAGCATCAACAGCAAGATCAATAACATGATGAGCTGAAGAAAGGGTTGTTGAAAGTTCGGCAGGAGTTACTCTAGCGAATGTAATTGATTTCATTATAAAATAGATAAAGAAAAAAAAATTATTAAAACTACTAAAGATATTATTTTATTTAAAAACGAATATAAATAAAATAAATTAATTGAAAAATCTAACTAAAACCAGATACTTGGGCACCAGAAGCAGAACCGAATCCTTGGACTGCAGGAGTTGTTAATACCGCGAAATTTGAAGAATCCGTATGACTAGTTACCTTAATATGAAATTTAAATTCAGTATTTTTAACACCAACTGTTGTATTTTTAAATAATAAAGAAATGGCTACATATCCAACTTTATCTGCGGTAGTACCATCTAGTTTTGTCATCATAGCTGTCCAGGCGCTTGTTGAGGTGGAAGTCGCATAAACTGCTTTTTGTGCAGAAGTTGTATTAGAAGCTGCTAAAGAATGTTGAGCATCATAAACTTTTGCTAATTCAATAGCCAATTGTCTTTTTGTAAAAGAACAACAAGTTCCAATAGCATTAGTAGCATCGCCAGCACAACTCATAAGACCCGCTAAATTTTTCATAGGCTGGAGCAAATTAATAACCTGGCTATATGAACAAGTATCCCATCTATTGACCTTTGCACATAAATCTTTTTCAATATTGGCAACAACTTTATCCATAAGATTAACACCTGTTAAGTTTCCAGAAGTTTCAACAATTAAACTTAAAACAGGACCATTAATGTCGGGCGAACCGTTGTACATTGTACCAGCTCCTAAAGGTACGTTAGTAAAGATGATAGATTTTGCGTTACTTTCAGAAATAGCAAAAAGAGGATCCGCTTCTAAAGGTGCGTTGAAAAATGAAGAGGCAAAATCAGTACCATTAAATGAATAAGCACCAAAGCCTGATGTAGGATAGAACCCACCACTAACATCGACAGAAAATTGACTAGCAAATCCTAAATCAATAGTATAATGCTTAGCCTCAGAGAGTTCTATTGAAGGTAACTCGTTAGGACAAACTCGAACAAACGTTATTGATTTAGCAACCATTATATAATATTTAAATATAAAAAAAATAATATTAAAATAATCTAAATCGGTGAGTATTGGGTGATTTTAAATTGAGGTTCATAGAATAACGCGCACCTTTTGAACCATATTGTTTATTAGTAAATGTGTTTGGAAATTTTGGTATAGTAGTTTCTTTAAAACCATTACCATGATGAGAAAATTCACTATGACTAACACTATATCCATTTAAAACTTGTCCTCTTAATGGGAAATAATGTTTATGTACACCAGATATATCTTCTAATAAAGTTTGTTTAAATCCAGGGGGGATACCAGGAGTATCTGTTACACTTTGGATAGGTTTACCATGAAATGTGATTTGTGGTTCTGATATTTCTACTGAATCAGGAGTTGTTCCTAAACTTATATTAGCACCTATACCACCAGATGTGGAATACGCTACAACTAGTGTAGAAGTCGGTCCAGGTTCTTTAAAAGGCATAATGTTCATTTTTTTACCACCCATAGAATCAATTGTGGTGACTTGATCATAATCTAAATACGAAAATATACCTTCTTTTGCAACACTTAAATCACTTGTCAATGTAGAAACTGCAGTAGTACCATCCGCGGCTGTTGCATTTTCATCAGCGGCTCTTCTTAATGCTAATCTATCCGAAAAACTACCAAAAGTACTAGTACCTCCATTCATGATTAAAAAATTTAATTTTTCTAAAGCAGATTTATTAGCGGCAGAATTACCAGTAGAAGAAGCTTTAGCTGTAGCAGCAGGTGCATCACTAAATTTAAATTTTTCTGAATCATCTCTAGCATTTGGATTCATTAAAACCGCTGAAGATGTTCCACCATCACTCACATAATGACTTCTAAATACCGGTTTACTATTATCATTAATTGTTTCTCTAATTAACCAACTTCGCGATGGATTTGTATTAGTATGAATATGATATCCTTTATATCCATGTATATGAGGATTATTCTGGGTATGATTATAATTAATACCTGTATTTGGATCGTGGAAATGTGTAGAATAATATGCACCACTTGCATTTGGATTTACAAATTGATTATATGTAAAACTCATTTAATATAAGTTTTTAAAAAAAAAATTTAAAATAAAATCAACAATTATATATATATGTCGTTAAAAAAAAGAATAAAAAACTCAAATTATTCTGTAGAAACATTTCATTTAAATACAAAATTTAGAAATGAATATTATAAAACCCCATCAACAAAATGTAAAATACCTATGAAAGATACAAAAAAATTCCAAGCTGTAAGATTATCTCAAATTTGCTTACCAAATAGTTGGTATGTTTTTTCAAATTTATTAGAAAACAATTACTTCATTGTTCAAATAGAAAATGAAGGTAGTGATCAATTGGAAATTTTAGAAGTAATTATACCTGAAGGTAATTATACGGCAGATGAATTAGAAACTTATTTAAATACAACTTATTTTGTAGATTCTGAAAGGATTTATGGTTTTAGAAAAATTAAATTTACAATTAATAAACATACATTAAAATCGCAATTTTCTTTAGTTGATTGTGGTATTGAAAGTACATTAAAATTTGATTTAATTTTTGTAAAAGAAAATACAGCTTCATTAATGTCTACCTGTGGATGGATTTTAGGATTTAGATATGGTAAATATTATAATGTTAGAGATGAAATTTATTCGGAGGGATTATATGATGGTGGTGGTGATAGATATATTTATTTTTGTTTAACAAATACTGAATTAGAAAATGGAAAAACTAGTCATGTAATTGCATTAGATAATGAAGTAGAATCAAATGATTCACTGCACGTATTGTCAAAAATATATCTAAATAATGGTAAATTTTCAATAAATATAAATGAAGATAGGGATAATGAAATATCTTTTAATAAATCTTTAATTTTGGGAAAAGATATAACATTAACAAAAGGTATAAATATTAAAGTGTTAGACCAATATGGACAAGAAATATATTTAAACAATATGGATTTTTCCTTTACATTAGAATTTATTAATGTTGAAAGTTCATCTGGTGGAATTGGACAGGAAGAAGATAAAGCAGATTATTAAAATAATTATATAAAATTATATTATACATGTCAGGAATTAGTTTAACAGGAAATAGAAATACGGTACCTTATATATCTTTAAAAGGTAGAATTGGTTTTAGCACAACAGCAAGTGGACATTATGATAGATTAACAACAGTAAAGAATTATTTAATGGAAAATTTCATAGAACCATTATTACAAAGAAAGGTAGATATTGTAACATTAAATTCTTTCAATTTTACATATTTAAGAAATGAATTAAATAAATACAAAAATATAAATCCCAAAGAAGTAGAAAGATTATTAAGATTAGTTGAATTTGCTCGTGAAGTTACAGTTTTATATAAAAAGAATGATGAATTAGAAAGTAAATTATATAATACAGATGGTTTTGTTGGTATTATTAATATTATTCCATCTATTTCTTTAAAACCACAATACGAAATTTATCGTTCATTTTTTGGTATTCCACCAGATGGTGCATTTAATGAAATTGCTTTAGAAAATATTGATGCTATATTACAAAATTCTGCTGGTGCAAATTATTCACAAATTGAAGAAAAATTATTAAGTATTTATGAATTCCCAATTAAGCAAAAAGTTGGTAAATGGGAATACGAACATCCTATACCAGGTGGTCAAAGAATAGATGGTTTGTATAATTTAGAAATTTAACGTCTAAAAATAGCATATCTTCTATCATTATCCAATACTAATGATTCTGGGATAGAATGGTTTGATTTTGGTTTAATTTCAAAGAATTTTAAATATGATAATTCATTCATATTACCACATACTTTGGGTTTTGGTTGAACCAAATTTGTTGTTCCTATTCCAAATAATTCACTTTCTATATCCATACCATTATTTGATAACATGTTGTTATTTAAACCATTAGGCATAAATCCCATATTAACACCTAAACAAGGTAATGAAGTATTATTATTTATAATTTTATCTTTACTGTGAATTATATTATAATTTGTATGATATGATATTTGTTCTCTCTCATACATTTGTGGTGAATTTTTTAATCTAGTAGATGACATTTATATATATTATACATTAATTTTTTTTCAAATATTCTAAACTTTTAATTAATTTATTCATGGATTCATCTGTTATTTCCTTTTTTTCATTTAATTCTTTTAAACAAATATGAAAATATTCAAAACTGTGAAATGCAAATAATAAACCAAAAAACATTCTATTACTATCGCAAAATATAAGATAGTCTTTAATTTTAAAAACTTCGTCAAATTTTTTTAAATCTTTTATTTTTTCATAAATTGTATCCATTATAGGATCAAATTTTTCAAAATTAAAATCTTTTATACCAAATACTTTCATAAAATATTCTTGATATAATTCTCCATCATTAGATTTATCTAAATATTTAACTTCAACATCATAATTATACATTTAAACAAATATACAACTATTTTTTTATATTTTTAAATATGTAAAATATAAAAAATTAATTTTTCATGTTTTCTTCAATAGCTAATTGTCTGGATGGTAATCCACCTCTTACCCAATCACTTCTAGCAGAACTTTCAATTAAATAATTTGGATTTTGGATAGAATGTCTTATAGATTTAACTAAAACTGTTTTTTCTCTGTTAAATGATTTTTCGGTTTCCTGTTTACAACTCTTTTTTGGATCAATAAATGAACCTTGTTGCAATTTTGATTCTAAATCTGGATTATGTGGTCCTTTTCCCAAATAAGGAACTGAAACAAATTGTCTGGTTTGTAAATTTAATTTGCACTTTGAATTAGTCTGTGTTGAACTAATCAATAAATTAGATTCATTGTCAACTGTTGAACCATCTATTGCTCCATGAGGCCCCTTATAAAATATATTAGGTTGACCTGTAGCAAAGCCTATAGGCTCTTTCATTCCAGCTCTATGTTTTACATGATTTGATGTAGTGTAATTATTATGTTCTTGATTTTGTATTTCTCTCTCGGTAATTCCAGCAGCATCATCCTGAACTCTTGTTAAATTATCAAACATATAATTGTATGTACTTGTCATTGTATATATTTAATTAAATATTATATTTTTGGGATTTATGCATCACTTAACTGTTGAGCTAAATTTCCCATACATAAGAAATTATTTTCTTTACAACTTTTCATAAAACCTTGACATGCATCTTCTTTACAACTTTTCATATCACCATAACAAAATTTGGCAAAGGCGTTTTGGTCGTTAGGATTTGTAGTATTTGGCATTGTATAAAAATTTCTTGAAAAATTATCATAATCTAAAGAGTCTCCTAAATTTTTAAATAATTTTTGTCTGATTTTTCCATCCATTTTTGATTTACCTTTCTCAAATTCATAAATATTTTTCTTTTTTAAAAAATCCCCTTCATTTTCTTCATTTGTTTTCATCCTATATTTAAATTGCAATGCCGTTTTTTGAACTTCAGATTGACTATCTCCTTTTGGACCTGGAAAATTTTTGCCTAAATTTTCTAGATTTTTCATTTTTGACTTTAACTTTACCTTTGGGTTAAATAATGGTAATGCTGGCTTTTTTTCAGGATTTTCTTTGTAATCCGTTAACATAAAATTCATATAAGGGTTATTATTTGTTGGACTTGTTAAAGTTTTTGCTATTTTGGCAAAATTTTCGGCTTGTATATTTTCATATCCTTCTTTACCCAATAAAAGTTTTTTATTGTCTTTTGATTTATATAATATAACTAATACAAACAAAGTGACCATACCTGAAACCACCATATTAAATGATTTTGTAAATAAATACCCTAAAGTTGTTAATATTATGATAGTTCTTGTAATAGAATTTAATTTATCCGAAAACGCCATACTATTTTTAGGTAAAAATTCAAACATTTTATCTTTTTTTAATAATACGGTTGGGTCATCTAACCAAAATTTATTACTCATTTATATATATATAATTATCTTTATTTTTTATTTTTTTTCTTCTTCTTTTTCTTCTTCTTTTTATTAGGTCTTGTACTTTTTTGCATTATTTCTCCATCTCTAAATACTTTTCGAACAAAATCTTCCTCTTTATTTAATTCTCCTTGTTGTTTTGCCAATTCTTCGCGTCTTTTTTTTAATTTTTCTAACATCCTTTCTTTTTGTTTACTTAATTTTATATTATTGTTCATTGAAGATTGAAAATGTTTCATGTTAAATTTTCCATTTGTGGGTAATCCCATTTCACCAAACATTTTTTGAAAATTTTTCATTCCTGGCATTTTTTTCATTTTTGACATCATTTGTGTTGATTCTTCCATTAATTCACTTTCCTTAATCTCACCGGATTTAATCTTATCTTCTATTTTTTTACCAACATTTTTTACCATATTAATTAATTTTCCTGGATTTTTAAATAAATTTTGAAATATATCTTGCATATTTCCTTCATCATCCATTTTAAATTCATCTGCGGTTTCTTGTGCTATTTCATTTGCTAATTTTCCTATTTTACCACCTAATATATCCGATAAATGTTCATGTATACTATTTGGGTCAGGTATATCTCCAAATCCCATTCCTGATAAATCTCCAAATCCCATTCCTGATAAATCTCCAAATCCCATTCCTGATAAATCTCCAAAAGCTTCTCCCATATTAGCAAAATTTTCCATATTTTTACTTAAATCAAACATATTACTCATTCCATTTATTGTTTCTTCCAATTTCTTTTTTAATTGTTCCTCATCAATTGCTTCAAATATATGTGATGTATCTTTAAACATTTCTGTATTATCTATTTTACCTATTACTGAAAATAAAATCAATTGTAAGTATTTCCATATAACATCTTTTGTTTTATCTGATATATCATCCAACCATAATTTTTTCATATCTAAACCAGGTAAAAATCTTGTATCTATACTAATATCTTTAAACATTTCCTCCTTTTCATACAATATATCAAAAAAACGCTCTGGATATACTGTTTTACAATATTCAAATACTTCTTCCACATCATCATCGACCATTTTTTTAATATGTAACACGTTTGAATTTAATTCAGGATAAGTGACACTAATATCCCTCAAAAAATCACATGCCACTTTTTTAAAATCATCATATGTTTCATTTTCCATATAATTATAAATATATGTATTATAAAATATTTAAACCAAAAAAAGTGAATATTTATTCTTTATAATATAATTCCGATAATTTTGATAGATTATAAACATATTTTAAAGAATTTTCTTTTGATTCGTCGGATAATAAATTTATTTTTTTTTTGATTTTCTCTATACCAGCAACAATTTCATTACTACCAACATCATTGCTATAATCTTTATTTAAAAAAAAATCAAAATCACGATTGTCTATGTTTTCTTTATAAGGTTTATATATGGAATCATACCAACATTTTATAGCAACCCTTTTTTTCACTTTTATAATTCCTGATAAAAAGGTTCTACTAGTTTTTAAATCCAATTCTTTTGGAAAAACCGAAATTATATCATCCATAAATTCCTTAAAATGATTATTGAAAGTTTTTAAAACAAAGTTTTTATCCATGTATTATATTTTATTATAATTATTTTAAGTATTTTTTATAAAAAAAATAATTATCATAAATTTTATTATGATATGTATTAATTTATACATATAAAAATTAATCAATTTTTTGTTAGTTATTTCAAATCGGCGCCATACCTTTTTGTTGACCATCCGTTATTTTCTGTCGTTCTTCTCTATATTTTTTTAATTCATCCGGGTTTACTTTATTCGGTACATAATCATCCACTGGTGTGTCAATTCTTTGGTCTGGGTCTAAACTAGAATAATTATACATTAATCGTGTACCGCCGGTTCCTTTTGCGGATAATTCTTCGGTTGACATATCTAAAAATGAAAAATTATCGGAATGTACACTTCCCATTATATCATCCATTGAAAATGATGTCGGTTCTGTTTCAACACTTCTGTTTTGTACAGGTTTTTTTGCATCTATCAATAAATCAAAATGTTTCTGAACATCATCCCCCTCTAATACTTTGTTATTTCTATATAATAACATTACAGAGGGTACTTTAGTAATATTTTTTGGTATTAATATTTCAGAACCGTTTTCTAAAATTATATAAATTTCGTCTCCTTTTCTCCTGCGTTTATCAATTGACAAAAAATGTATATCATCTTTAATTGGAGAGCGTGATAACTTTGATAATAAATTTTTACAATAAGGACATAGGTTACTATAATATAAAACACAACTCATATATACTAAAAATTCAAAAAAAAAAAAAAAATTTAAAAGGATTTAAAATATTATTAATAAATTAATTTATAAAAATCTTTATAATATTAATATAAAAGATGGAAACTAAATCTAGTCCAAAAAGTAAATCTACTATAAATTATCCTGAAATTTCTAATATTGTTTCTAAAGATGATACGCTAAATTTTAGAATTAGTAACACAAATGTAAGTTTTGTTAATGCCTTAAGAAGAACCATTTTAGCGGATATTCCAGTTGCTTGTTTTATTACTACACCATATGAAAAAAATAATTGTAACATCTCTATTAATACATGTAGACTAAATAATGAAATTTTAAAACAAAGGTTATCTTGTATACCTGTTCATATTGATGATTTAGATATTCCAATTGATAATTTTCAAATAGAAATTGATGAAGAAAATAATTCTAATTCTTTTAAATACATTACTACTAAAGATTTCAAAATAAAAGATTTAGCTAGTGATAAATATTTAACCGAATCCCAAGTACAAAAAATTTTTCCAACTGATTCTAAAACTAAAGATTATATATTATTTGCAAGACTAAGACCTAAATTGGCTAATAATTTGACTGGTGAAAGAATTAAATTAGAATGTAAATTATCTATATCTACTGCATTGGAAAATGGTAGTTTTAATGTAGTTTCAACCTGTGCTTATCATTTTGCGGATGATGAAAAAAAACAAAAAGATGAATGGAGAAAAATAGAAAAAACAATTGAAGGTAAATCAAAGACAGAAATTAGTCTAATTAAAAAAAATTGGTTTAATTTAGAAGCTAAAAGAATTTATAAAAAGGGTGTATTTAATTTTATAATTGAAACAATTGGTATATTTACAAATAGAAATATTATTAAAAAGGCTTGTTCTGTTATTATTGAAAGATTGGACAAAGTTATGAGTTATATAACAAATAGTGATTCGTTAGTTATACCTAGTGAAACAACAATACCACATTGTTTTGATATAACATTAGTAGGCGAAGATTATACAATTGGTAAAATAATCGAGTATATTATTTTTGAATTGTATTATAATAAAGGCGATGAGTTGTGTTATGTTGGATTTGTGAAGAAACATCCTCATGATAGTGATAGTATTATTAGAATTGCATTTAACAGTGAAGATAAAAGTTCAAAAGCAAATGTCAAAGATATTTTTAGATTTTCTATAGAACAATGTAAAAATATTGTTAGTGGTATTAATGAACAACTTTAATCGATTTAGGAAATATAAAATATTACTTTATATATAATATATAATGGCATCTACTAGATATAAATATGATAATTGTAGAACAGAAAAACATTTACAACAAGCAACTGACCCAGGAAGATATATGTTAAATACTCCTGGAAATGGTCTTTTTTTACCTTTTGTAAATGACCCTCAAATAAGATTGCAACATTGGGGTGCAAATTTATTGAATGTTCAAAACGGACACCCAGTTGATATTGATAGTGATTTAATAGGATTAACAAATAATTTATCTAAGTTTGAAAAAAATAAAAAATTTCCATTAAACAATAACATAAATAAACGTTTAGTCAAACATAAATTCCCAGTCATGAATAAACCGGTTGTGGATGAAAGTCGTAGTACCCATCCAGCTTGGATGTATAGAGATTTAGAACAAAATCATAGACATCCATTACATTTAGATCCACAAGAAAATGTTTTCATGAGATTCCAAAATAATTTGAGTACAAGAATTTTAGAAAGAGATTATTATGATACAATCAATAATTTTTAATTAATATGTTTATGAAGAAAATATATTAACTATATATAAATATAATGGCAGAAATTGTTGTACCAGTAGTCGGATTAGGTCTTTTATGGATAGTATCAAATCAAGATAATAACAAAAAAATGACAAAAAAAAAAAAAAAAAAAAAAAGATTAACAGGAATAAAGACAGAAAAAAAAAAATAAAAAAAAAAAAAAAAAAAAAAAAAAAAAAAAAGAAAAAAAAGAAGGTTTCACTGGATTAACGTCAGAAAAAAATTCATTAAGAAAAAAATTCACTTCTAATAATTATCCAGAAGATACAAAAAAAAATGATGAAGTTACTAATAATATAAGAAAATATCACAATGGAGTAAATGCTACAAATAAATATTTTGTAAAAAAAAATATAACAGAAGGGATAAAAACCGATGCAAACAAAATCAAAGAAATTAAATCATTGACTGGAGAAAAAGTTGATATTACTAGTTTTGAACATAATAATATGGTGCCTTTTTTTGGTGCTCGAATTAGACAAAATACAGATTTAACAAAAAGAGAAAGTATTTTGGATAATTTTACAGGAACTGGTTCACAATATATCAAAAAACAAACAATTGAACCAATGTTTAAACCAAAGAAAGAAATGCATTGGATTAATGGTATGCCAAATCAAAATGACTTTTTACAATCAAGAGTTAATCCATCAAATAAAATTTCGGGTATTAAACCATTTCAAGATATTAAAGTTGCCCCTGGTTTAAATCGTGGTTATGATTCAAAAGGATATGGAGGTTTTAACGCTGGTATGGCTAGTAGAGAAGATTGGTTACCCAAAAACATAGATCAGTTAAGAACATTAAATAATAAAAAAGTAACATACAAGGGTCAATTTTTGGGTCCTAAGTCTTCTGTACAGAATTTAGGAATACATGGTAAAGTTGAAAAACAATTACCCGATACTTATTATGTAAATTCACCAGATAAATGGTTTACAACAACTGGTATTGAAAAGGCTCCAAGAAATATTGCAAAAGAATATTTGAAACCAGAAAATAGATCTTCCACAACTAGAGAATATTTTGGTGCTGGACAAGATTCCACACATAGTGCTACATACTCTAAGGGTAAATATGAAGAAAGTAAAAAACAACCATTAGGAGCTGAACCATTTGGAATGGCTACAAGAATGAATGTCGGTGCTGCAAATGAAGACGATTTTGGAAAAGCTGGTTATGTTGCTTTACCTAATTCAAGAACCGTATGCAATAAATCTATAATGGGTAACGTTGCTCGTGGTATGTGGGCTACTGTTACGCCTGTTTTAGATATATTAAGACCTTCTAGAAAAACAAATGTTATTGGTAACGCTAGACCCAATGGTAATGCTAGTGGACCACAAGAACAAACATTATACAATAGACATCAAAAACCTAAAAGCACGATTAAAGAACAATATGTATGTAATAATAATGCACCAATTGGTTTACACAAACATAATGGTGGTTATGCAACACAATCAATTCAACTAAAAGGACAACAAAGAACATCAACAAATCACTTTTATGTACCTAATAGTGGTGGTTCTTCACATGCTAGACCTAGAAATGTAGATAGTTATACAAATACCAGATTAAACAACAAAGATTTGATTTCAAAAAGCCGTACAAATGTTGGAAATATGAAATTAAGCAGTAATAATATTAATATGTGTAATAGAAAGGCATCTTTGACACAAGAAAATGTATTTTATTCTCCAAAAATTATGTCTGATAGTCCATCCGTTGCATGTATGGGTGAAAATAGTTTACGAATTAATAGAGAAAAAAATACTGGAACGAGAATTGAAAACCAAATGATTAGCAGTTTATCAAATAATCCTTATGCAAAATCATTTAATTCAGTTGCCTGATTTTTTTATAATAAATTTTTCGAAAATTTATTATAAAAAAATATTAAAAATCAGGTGTGTTTGTAAAAGCACCTATTTTTTCTGTTAAATTACCCTTTATTGGTATAACTTGTTCTATTATAAATATACCAGCTAATATACTTAAGTATACAATTACGGCATCTCTAAATAATACTTTTAATGGTTTTTTTTCTTTTAAAATAAATTTCATCTCAATAAACTTTATTAAACTGTATACAATTGAAATAGCTAAAGCTAATACAAATTTATTTTTTTTCATATATACAAAAAAAATAATTATTTTTTGTTTATATTACGCGTTAACTTAATATTTCTACACCTGTTAACAAAGGTTCTGTTTTTATTTTAAATTTCTTATCTAAATTGTGAATATCTAAATTATCTAACTCCAAATCTGTTGAACCATGAATTTGGAGTGTTTCCTCATCATCCGAATCTTCTTCTTCCTCTAATTTTCTTTTTTCATTATTTTCTTTTGCTATTTTATCCAATCTTTCCACACTTTTTGGTGCACTTACCTCTTCCACCCTTGTTGACTTTATTTTTGAAACCTTATCCCTATTGTTATATTCCACAACATTATCGGTATCATTAAATTGCAAAGTAGAAACCTTCTCTATTTTATCATCAACTTCTTCATTTGATTCTAGTTTATTTTGTTTCTCCACCTCGATTTCATTATCTATTTCTTCAATAATCTTATCCGTTACATTTAATTTTATGGTTTCTTCGTTTTTATTTACCGTCAATTCTGGTTTCTCAACTACGTCTTTTGTATCCGTATCCTTCAATTCTTCTT
>Ga0114997_10002580_pt1 | contig 14562 bp, 14 predicted proteins | sample ArcticOcean_MG_C_2_FD_87045 | JGI IMG/M metagenome (GOLD analysis project Ga0114997, IMG submission 87045) | Marine microbial communities from western Arctic Ocean - ArcticOcean_MG_CB4_136 | ecosystem: Environmental > Aquatic > Marine > Oceanic | place: Arctic Ocean: Canada Basin | collected... | reverse complement strand
TTTTTAACTTACTCATAATAAAATATATTTTTCTATCTAGGTTACTGATGTATGATAATTAATAATTATTATAATCTAGTTTATGGAAAAAAAATATACAATAGTTGGTATTGATGAAGCTGGTAGAGGTCCTTTGGCTGGCCCTGTGGTTGCCGCATCAGTAATTATAGACGAAAAATTTCTTCCAAAAGGAATAAATGACTCTAAAAAAGTCAGCGAAAAAAATAGAATTTTTTTTTATGAAACAATATTAAAAAATGCGTTCCAATTTGGTGTTGGTATAGTAAGTCCATTAGAGATTGATGAGATCAATATTCATAATGCCACCCTAAAAGCCATGAAAATTTCTTTTGATAATATCGGTATAAAGAATTGCAAAGCTTACATTGATGGACTTTTCATACCCACTATTTCCAGCAAGTGTATTGCAATTAAACATGGCGATAGGTTAGTTCCAATAATAAGCGCAGCATCTATAATTGCTAAGGTTACTAGAGATAAAATTATGCTAGAAATAGATAGAGAGTACCCCGTATACAATTTCAAGCAACATAAGGGTTATGGAACAAAATATCACATAGAGATGATTAAAAAACATGGCATCTGCAAGTATCATAGAAAAACATTTAGACCTATATCACAATTATGATAAATAATTTTATACATTTACATTTGCATAGCGAGTATTCCATATCTGATAGCTTGATTAGAGTTAAAGACCTAATAAACAAAGCTTCCGAAGAAGAATTTCCAGCTATCGCGGTAACAGATTTAAATAATATATTCTCCTTGGTGAAATTTTATAAAACAGCCATAAAAAACGGTATTAAACCTATTATTGGAATCGAAGTAGATTTAAAAGATAATGAAAATTCCACCATACAGTCAAAAGTAGTGTTACTTTGTAAAAATATGACTGGGTTTAATAATTTAAGCAATCTAATTACAGATTCATATGTAGACTTGAAAGAAGGAAATCATTTTGTTATTTTAAAAAGCCAATTAGAAAAAAGATCTGATGGATTAATTGCTCTCTCTGGCGGTATATACGGTGACTTAGCTAACGTAATTAAGTCAGAAAAATATGACCAAATAGAAGAGGCAGTTAATTATTGGAAGAAGAATTTTCCTAATAGTTTTTATATAGAGATAACAAGAACAGGAAAAGATTTCGAAGATGAATATCTTGCTCGAGCTTTAGAAATATCTCAAAAATATAAAATACCACTTGTGGCCTCAAATGACGTTAGATTCATTCATAAAAAAGACTTCCAGGCACACGAGGTTAGGGTATGTATTAATAATGGAACTTATTTAAAAGATGAAAAAAGAAAGTCTGAGTTTAATGAAAATCAGTATTTAAAATCAAGCAAGGAAATGGAAGAGCTTTTCTCCGATATACCTTCGGCTATTGCAAATTCTCTTGAGATTGCTAAAAGATGTAATATTCAACTCCCATTAGGTAAAATTGCTATGCCAATTTTCCCGCTAGATGAAGGCCAGAACGAAAATGAATATTTTAAGTCTCTTGTGTCGCAAAGTCTTGGCAAAAAACTTACTGATAAAAATATCTTAAATAAAGAGCCCTATCAAAAACGTATTAAAATTGAATTAGATGTGATTCTGGAAATGGGTTATGCAGGTTACTTTTTAATAGTATCTGATTTTGTCATGTGGGCTAAAAATAATAATATACCTGTTGGTCCAGGGCGTGGTTCCGGTGCTGGTTCATTGGTAGCATACGTATTGAATATAACTGATATAGACCCCATTAAGTATGACTTGCTGTTCGAGAGATTTTTAAACCCTGAAAGAGTTTCTTTGCCCGATTTTGATATTGATTTTTGTATGGATAAAAGAGATAACGTAATAGATTATGTTGCGACAAAATATGGCAGAGATAAAGTCAGTCAGATTATTACTTATGGAACAATGGCTGCCAAAGCGGTTGTTCGAGATGTTGGAAGAGTCCTTCAGTTTCCTTATCCATTTGTGGATCAAATTGCAAAACTTATCCCATTTGAAATAGGCATTACATTAAATAAAGCCTTAGAGGATCAGGAATTAAAGAAATTATATGATTCGGATGACGATGTAAAAGAAATTATTGATATGGCTATTATACTTGAGGGGTTGGCAAGAAATGCTGGAACACATGCTGGTGGAATAGTAATCTCTCCCACGAAACTTATAAACTACACTCCTTTATACAGAGATACCTCTAGTAGCTCATTGTTGACACAACTTGATAAAGATGACGTTGAAGAAATTGGATTGATAAAATTTGATTTCTTGGGCTTAAGAACATTAACCGTGATTGATAATACTATAAAAGATATTAATAAAAACATAAAAAACAACAAGCAGTTTGTATTGGAAAGTATTCCTCTTAACGATGAGTTGACTTTTAAATTACTGAGAAATCAAAAAACAAATGGAGTGTTTCAATTAGAATCAAATGGGTTAAAAGATATAATTAAGCGATTAAAGCCGGATAAGTTCGACGATTTAGTGGCATTGGTAGCACTTTATAGGCCAGGACCTCTTCAATCAGGCATGGTTGATGATTTTATAGACAGAAAAAATGGTGCTAATGTAGAGTACCTGCACCCTATGATTGAAGATGTTTTAAGGCCAACTTATGGAGTAATACTTTATCAAGAGCAGGTTATGAAAATAGCACAAGTTCTTGCAGGCTATAGTTTGGGATCAGCTGATATCTTAAGAAGAGCTATGGGTAAGAAAAAATTTGATGAAATGAAACAGCAAAGAGAAATTTTTGTAAACGGAAGTATAAATAATAATATTGAAAAAAAGCAAGCTGAATATATTTTTGACTTAATGGAAAAATTTGCAGGTTATGGTTTTAATAAATCTCATTCAGTGGCTTACGCATTAATTGCTTATCAAACAGCATATTTAAAAACTCACTACAAAGAGCCATTTCTAGCAGCTGTTTTATCAAGCGATATGGATAATACAGATAAAGTGGTTAAGTTTGTTAAAGAGTGTGAATATATGGGCATTACTTTAAATCCGCCAAGTATAAACACGTCAAATTATTATTTTAGTGTAACAGAGAATAAAGAAATATTTTATGGATTAGGTGCTATAAAAGGAGTTGGTGGCGCTATCATTGAAATAATTATCAAAGAGAGAAATTTAAATGGGGATTTTACTAGTTTAGATAATCTTTTAAAAAGATGCGGCACAAATAAAATCAACAAAAGAGTTGTTGAGGCTTTAATAAAATCAGGCTCGTTTGATGTTTTTGGAGAATCGAGATCCTCATTATTTTATTCTTACCCAGAATCTATGAAAATGGCTGATCAAAATTCAAAAAATATTCAGCAGGGTCAAATTGATATTTTTGGTTTTTCGGAAGAGGTTTTTGAAAATAAAAATAAAAATAAAAGTAAAGGTGCGAAAAGCAGTAAAGAATGGGAGACAATAAAAAAATTATCTTTTGAGAGAGATGTCTTAGGATTCTATCTAACTGGCCATCCAATCTTAGAGTATAAAAATGAACTTAAAAATATAGTTAGCGGTGATATGAAGTCAGTTAAATATAACTATAAAGGGAGATCTGGCAAAGGAAATTTATTTAAAATTGCGGGAGTGATTAATAGCATAAGAATTAGAACAACCAGCACAAAAGATAAGCTTGCTCAAATTAATTTAGGCGATGACACAGACAATATAGATGTTATAGCAAACAATAATCTTCTAGATGCGTCTATCACTAGAGATGAAATTGTAATTATACAAGGCACATTAAGATTGGATCAGTTTACCAATAGATTAAGTTTTAGAGCAAAATCTATTAACTCTATAGAAAACGCCAGAATTTTATTTGCTACAGGCATTAAGTTTAAAGTAGTGAATGAGGAAGATTTATCTATATTGGTAGGTAAGCTAGAGTCGCTTTTCTCTAACAAGGAAAATATTGGAAAATGTTTGGTGAGAATAGACTATATATCCTCTGGAGTCACTAAATCACTGGTTCTGGGTGAAAATTATAAGATTTCCCCAACTAATGATATAATTTATGAATTGAAAACACTAGATTGCGTTGAGGCTGTTGATTTAATATATTCCTCATTGTAGAGACTAATAAGGATGATAATATGCTTGAGTTTGAAAAACCTATAAAAAACTTAGAAGATAAGATACAAGAGTTGAGAAGTATTGGGTCTGATGGGCAGGTTAATATTGTTGACGAAATAAATATTCTTCAAAAAAAGTGTAATATTCTGATCAAGGATATTTACAGCAATTTGACCCCATGGCAAATTACCCAGATAGCTAGACACCCAGATAGACCTTATACAATGGATTATATAAATACTGTTTTTAAAAATTTTCATGAGCTGCATGGTGATAGAGCTTATGCAGACGATAATGCTATTATTTCTGGCATTGCACAATTTCAAGATATTTCAGTTGCTGTAATCGGACATCAGAAAGGAAGGGGAACTAATGATAAGATTAAAAGAAATTTTGGTATGGCAAAACCAGAAGGATTTAGGAAAGCTTTAAGAGTAATGAAGCTTGCGGAAAGATTTAATATGCCGATTATTACTTTTATAGATACACCAGGTGCATATCCTGGAATTGATGCCGAGGAAAGAGGTCAAAGCGAAGCTATCGCAAACAACCTACTTGAGATGTCTAATCTCACAGTTCCTATACTATCTTATGTTATTGGAGAAGGCGGCTCTGGCGGGGCACTGGCAATTGGTGTTTGCGACCACTTATCAATGCTAGAGTATAGTATTTACTCAGTTATATCTCCGGAAGGATGCGCTTCAATATTATGGAAGTCTCCCGAAAATGCGCATTTAGCAGCAGAAGCAATGTGTATAACAGCAGATAATTTAATAAAATTAAAATTAGTTGACGAGTTGATTCCTGAGCCCTTAGGAGGCGCGCATAGAAATGTAGCTCAAGTAAGCAACGATATAAGCTCGTCCATATCAAAAAATCTGGGCACGTATTATAAGATGGATCCACGAAAACTTGTTAATAATAGAAAAGATAAGTTAGGTTCTGTAGGATATTACCAAGAATAAAATGGGAACATCAGATTTAGATTTTGAAAATTTATCCTCAATTTTTGAATCTTCTATAACAAGCAGCCTAGAAAAAAATAGTTACGATGAGTTTTTAATAGCGTATAGCGGAGGTTGCGATTCTACAGCATTATTGTATTTCGCTAATAAAACCGCAAGAAAAAATAAAATTAATATTCGTGCTATACATGTAAATCATAATCTAAATAAAGAATCAAAAAAATGGGAAAATCATTGCAAAGAATTTTGTAAAGGAATTAATGTAGAATTATATATAGAAAATGTAAATATTATTTTAAAGCCTGGGGATAGTGTGGAAGAAAAAGCAAGAGAAGAGCGTTATTTGTCTATCTACTCGCAAATGGGTAAAAAGACACTCATGATGACAGCGCATCATGGTGACGATCAGGCAGAGACTTTTTTATACCAGCTTTTTAGAGGATCAGGCGCCAAAGGATTGTCCTCTATGCCAAGAATAAAAAAAATTAAAAAAGGGTTTCATTTTAGACCATTTCTAGCATTTAATAAAAAAACTCTCGAAGATTTTGTGGCATTTAAGTCCCTAAGTTATGTTGAAGACCTGTCTAATAATAATACTGATTTTTCTAGAAATTTTATTAGAAAAGAAATACTTCCTAGTATAAAAAGAAAATGGCCAAGCTGCGCGTCAACAATTTCAAGATCAGCGCAAAATCTATCAGAACTATTTAAACTAAATGAAGATTTGGCAATGATAGATATTCAGAAATTTTTAGTTAAAAATATTTGTAAGTTAAGTATCAGCGTGAGAGGTTTAGATAAATATCGGTGTAATAATGTTATTCGGTACTGGATTAGTAAAAATAACTATCGGATGCCTTCTTCGGAGCAAATGAATTCGATCTACTCTAACGTGATAAATGCAGGAAAGGATAAGGTCCCATTTTTTTTATGCTCAGAGTATGAAATTAGAAGGCATAATGATTACATAGAAATTATGCTGCCACTAAAAAAGCATGACCCATCTATTATTTACAAATGGAAATATATGGAAAATTTAATTATTACCAACTTATCTTTAAATTTAAGCTGGAATGATTTAGAAAAAAGGTTTGGTCGTAAGATTGCTTATGATGTTGAGGTTAGATTTAGGAAAAGTGGAGAAAATATTAAGCTCTATAACTCAAAAAAATCTTTAAAGGATCATATGAGAGAAATAAATATGCCACCATGGAAAAGAGATAGAACTCCATTAATTTATATTGATAAAGAGTTGAGAGTTATCTGGGATTAATTAAAATTTTATTACTTATTGGTATTAATTTTAAAAGGTAAGTACAGAGGGCACCATCCAAGTATTCCTGTTATGACAGGTATTAACCCTATATAGCCCCATAATTTTGGATCTAATGGTGATATCACTCCTATATAAAATATTACGCAACCTGCAAATACTCTAACTAATCTTTCAAATTTACCTACATTTATACAAAACATTAAAATTACCTATTTATTCAATTCAATATTTATATTACATGAATATTTGTCTTTTGGAATTATTAATTTTTTATAAAATTGTAGAATTTTATATTTTTTGTTAAACTATATTCCCGTCTTATATTACTTTTATTTTAATGTGACAAAATATATATTTATTACTGGTGGAGTTGTTTCTTCCCTTGGAAAAGGGATTGTGGCAGCGTCTCTGGGATCAATTCTTGAGTCTAGAGATTTAAGTGTATCTGTTATTAAACTTGATCCATATATAAATGTTGATCCTGGAACGATGAGCCCATCTCAGCATGGAGAGGTATTTGTTACATATGATGGCGCAGAAACAGATCTAGATCTTGGGCATTATGAGCGATTTGTGAGTTATAAAACGAATAAATCCAGTAATTATACTACTGGACAGATATACGATGCTGTCATTAAAAGGGAAAGAAAAGGTGAGTATTTAGGGAGCACGGTTCAGGTTATACCTCATATTACAGATGAAATTATTCAAAATATAAAAAAAGGTTCTTTTGATAAAGATGTTTGTATTGTAGAAATAGGGGGAACAGTTGGCGATATAGAATCACTACCCTTTATAGAGGCAATAAGGCAAATGGGTATTGAGTGTGGTAAAGATATGGTTAGTTATATTCATCTTACACTGGTGCCCTATATAAAAGCAGCTAACGAAATCAAAACTAAACCAACTCAGCATTCTGTAAAAGAACTAAGGTCTATTGGTATTCAACCAGATGTTTTAGTTTGCAGGTCGGAAAAAAAAATTGGAGATCATGATAAAAAGAAAATAGCATTATTTACTAACGTAGAAGCAAAAGCAGTTATTAATTCTGTAGATGTTAGTGATATCTACGAAGTCCCTCTAATATTGCATGAGCAAGGACTAGACAATATTATTGTTGAGAAGCTAAATTTAAAATGTAAGGCCGCTTCATTGGTGGATTGGGCAGAGTATAGAAATAAAATTAATAATACTAAAGGCACTATTAATATACAAATTATCGCAAAGTATGGTAACTACACCGAGTCATATAAGTCATTACATGAGGCAATCAAGCATGCGGGGGTTCACGCCGGAGTAGATGTTAAGATTGAATACGTGGATGCAGAAAATTTAGATGGAAAAGATTATTCTCTTTTAGAAAATGCAGGCGGCATAATAGTTCCAGGTGGATTTGGAAATAGGGGTGTAGAAGGAAAAATAAACGCAATACAATACGCCAGAGAAAACAAGATACCGTTTCTTGGCATATGTTTAGGAATGCAAGCAGCTGTCATAGAGTTCTCTAGAAATGTATGTAATTTAAAAAAAGCAAATAGCACAGAGTTCGATAAAACAACAGATTACCCTGTTATTGGGTTAATAGAGGAATGGCTAGATAGTAGTGGCTCTATAGAATATCGGGATATAAACTCAAATATTGGTGGTACAATGAGACTTGGTGAGCAAGAGTGTGTAGTGAAAACAAATTCAAATATATACAATGCATATAAAGTTAAATCTATCTTTGAAAGACATCGTCATCGTTATGAGTTTAATAATGAATATAGGGGCTCGCTGGAAGAAAATGGACTAATCGTATCGGGGAGCTCGACTGATGGAACACTAGTAGAAGTTGTAGAATTAAAAGACCATCCTTGGTTTGTGGCTTGTCAATTTCACCCTGAATTTACATCTAAGCCCATTACAGGACACCCGTTATTTATAGATTTTGTTAAATCCATTAGAGATAAAAAATGAAAAAAAAATTTGATTTTAATACAGATAGAAGAAATAGTTTTTTTTTGATAGCTGGTCCGTGTGTAATTGAAAGTGAAAAAATAAATTATGATACTGCTGCAAAGCTAAAGGAGATTACAGAAAAACACTCAATTCCTTTTATATATAAATCATCATTAGATAAAGCAAATAGAACATCTCATAATTCATTTAGGGGTATTGGCTACTCTAAAGGATTAGAAATATTAAATAAGATTAAGTCCGAGTTAGATTTAATGATACTCACAGATGTGCATGAAGATTCCCCGTTAGATGAAATAGTTGATGTTGTTGACGTATTTCAGACGCCAGCATTTTTATGTAGGCAGACAAATTTTATAAAAAAAGTTGCTTCTTACAATATTCCTGTAAATATAAAAAAAGGACAATTTTTATCGCCTTGGGAAATGAGTAATGTTGTTGAAAAAGCTAAATCAACTGGTAATAATAAGATTATGGTTTGCGAGAGAGGGTTTAGTTTTGGCTATAATAATCTAGTGTCTGACATGAGGTCTTTAGTTGTAATGAGAGAAACAGGATGCCCTGTAGTTTTTGATGCTACTCACTCAACTCAACAACCAGGATTAAATAAAGATAGCTCAGGAGGACAAAGTCAGTTTATCGCTCCCCTTGCCAGAGCTGCAATTTCTGTAGGTATATCAGGATTATTTATGGAAACTCATCCAGATCCTAAGGAAGCATTAAGTGATGGGATGAATTCATTACCGCTAGACTCAATTGAAAAATTATTAATAACGCTAAAAAGAATTGATGAGGCAGCAAAAGAATAAAAATTTATTTATTCATCGATTATAAGTTGTCTTTACAGTAAAATAACATTATGAAATCAAATATAAAAAAAATTATAGCAAGAGAAATTATTGACTCAAGAGGAAGCCCTACCTTAGAAGCTGAGGTTTTATTAGAATCAGGATTTAGTGGAAGAGCAGCAGTGCCATCTGGAGCATCAACCGGATCCAGAGAGGCCTTAGAATTAAGAGATATGGACCCTGGAAGATTTAATGGAAAAGGGGTGTTAAATAATGTTAAATATATTGAAACAGTAATTAACAGCGCTTTAATAGGTTTGGATGCAAATAACAGAGAGCTAATCGACAATACTTTAATCCAGCTTGATGGAACAGAAAACAAATCAAAGTTAGGTGCTAATACTTTGCTCGCAGTATCTTTAGCAAATGCAAAATCCTCAGCAAACAATAATAATCTTCCATTATATCAAAATATAAAGGAATCGAAAGAATACGTAATGCCAGTTCCAATGATGAATATTATCAACGGTGGATCACACGCAAACAATAGCGTGGATATCCAAGAATTTATGATAATGCCAGTTGGCGCCAACTCACTTAAGGAAGCTGTGCGGTTTGGAGTAGAAATCTTCCACGCATTAGGGAAAATTCTAGATAGTAAAAAATACATTACAACAGTTGGGGACGAAGGTGGCTATGCTCCCAATCTAGGTTCAAATAAAGAAGCGTTAGATATAATTATGCAGGCAATTGAAAAAGCTGGATATAAAGCAGGCGAGGACATTTTATTGGCTTTAGATGTTGCAAGTAGTGAATTTTACAAAGATGGGGCATATGATTTAGCATCTGAGAAAAAAAAATATTCAAGTAGTGAATTTATAGAGTTAATGAAATCATGGTCGGAAGCTTACCCAATTATTTCTATAGAAGATGCTTTAGATGAGAATGACTGGGATGGATGGGCAGAATTAACAAGAGAATTAGGTAGTAAGATACAATTAGTCGGAGATGATTTATTTGTAACAAATCCAAAAATTTTTAAGGAAGGAATAGATAAGAGTATAGCTAATGCAATTCTTATTAAGTTAAACCAAATAGGCACTCTTACAGAAACTATTGATGCAATGGATTTAGCAAGTAAAAATAATTATAACGCAGTAGTCTCTCATAGATCAGGTGAGACTGAAGATACCTTTATCGCAGATTTGGCAGTCGCGTATTCTACAGGACAAATTAAAACAGGCTCGTTATCCAGATCAGACAGGGTATCTAAATATAATCAGCTTATTAGAATAGAAGAGGAACTTGGGAATAGATCAAGCTATCCAGGAAAATCTATTTTTTCTAATATCCTAAAAAATGAATAAAATAATTTTTATATTATCCTTTATTTTAGTTGTATTGTTATATAAATTTACTTTTGGTGATGGAAGTTATCGAAAATATGGTCAATTGAAAAATCATGCTTCAAATCTTGAAATAGAGAATACAAAATCTTTAGAAAAAATAAACATTCTTAGGGCGGAAATTAAAAACTTAAAAACTGACCTCCCTCATGTGATTGAAGAAAAAGCTAGGAACGAACTAGGTCTAATAAAAGAAAACGAAACATTTTATCAAATTTTAAAATAATGACATTATGGTTGATAAGTTAATAAAAAATGCAAAACTAGTTTGTATAGTCCCGGCAGCAGGAAAGAGCATAAGATTTAAAAATGGCAATAAGCTTTTTGATGATAATTTAACTGAAGATGGGCATTCAGTCTTTACGGAGACCCTAGAAAATCTTTTATTAGGAGTCGTAGATAATGTTATTGTTGGCTACGATGAAAAATGTGAAGGGGCAAATCAATATAAAGAAGCTCATTCACAAATTGTATTAGATAATCTCACTCCAGAATCAGAAAAAAACACCTACAGTAAAATTAAATTTGTCAAAGGTGGTGACTCAAGACAAAGCACCGTTTTTAAAGCGCTAGAGTATTTAAAGGAGTCTATGGATGATACTAAGGAATTATGGGTTATGGTTCACGATGCAGCAAGACCATGTATTTTAAGCTATGATATCTTATCTTTTATTAATAAAACTATAGAATCTAACACCTCTAGTATTATGGCGATGCCAATCTCAGATACAATAAAAAAAGTTGATGAAAATTTTAATGTTGTGGAGACTGTATCGAGAGACGGTATGTGGGTTGCTCAAACACCTCAAATGTTTAAATTTCATATATTACATGAATCATTAAAACACTGTATTGATAACGATATACGGGTCACTGATGAAAGTCAGGCTCTTGAAATTTTAGGGCATACTTGTAGGGTCCATATTGGGCGTCCCTACAATATCAAAATAACACGCAATAGTGATATGTGGCAGGCAAAATGCATTTCTAATCACCTTCTGGATTATATTGACGAAGCAGATTTTGAGGATAAATAATGATTAAAATTGGGCACGGCTATGATTCGCATAGATACGAGGATGGTAAATATATAATGATAGGTGGTGTTAAAATTTCATCTAAACGAGCAATAGTTGCTCACTCAGATGGAGATATTTTAATTCATGCTTTATGTGATGCGTTGCTAGGAGCATCAGGGAGAGGAGACATGGGGTCATATTATGATTCTTCAGACAAATATAAAAATATAGACAGTACGATATTTCTCAGAGAAATCATGCAAATAGTTTATTCTGATGGATACTCCATAATAAATATAGATGCGACAATAATCGCCGAAGAGCCAGCAATTACAAAGCATGCTATAAAAATAAAAAAATCTCTAGCTGAAATATTAAAAATTGACGAAGAGCAGCTAAATATTAAATCAAAGTCTAATGATAAATTAGGATACGTTGGAAGAAAAGAAGGTATTGAGGCCCATGTTATATTACTCATTGATAAAATATGATTTTATTTATTGATACGGCTTTTGACAAAACAACGTTAGCATTGAAAGAGGACGGAAAGATATATCATGAAATAATCAGTGAAAAAATTAATATCTCACGAGTTATAATTGAGCGAACAAGCGATCTTTTAAAAAAAGCAGAATTAAAAAAAGAAAACATAAGAATAATTGGGTTTAATCAAGGGCCTGGAAATTTTACAAGCCTTAGAATTTCACTAGCGTATATAAAAGCAATAGCGTTTCATTTGAAAGTACCTATAGTTAGTTTTAATTCATTTCAAATACTAGCAATGTCAACACCAAGCATTAATAAAAAATACCCAATTATAGTTGCTGTAGACGCTCGCATGAATGAGGTTTACTGGGTGAAATATAAAAATTTTTACGATATTTTCTCCAAGAGTGATATTTACAACTTGACGTCAGAAGATTTTTTGCACAAAGAGCTGGAGAATTTTAATAACAAGGAAATTAATTTAATTAAAAATAGCAACAATATACTGCAAAAATATAATAGGCCAGATGGCTTTATAAAAGAAATAACTATTGAAAATTACGATATAGATTTACGCGGTATTTTTACAAGCATTGAGAAAAAAATAGAATGTAATGACGTGAAAAATATACATGATATAAATTTACTCTACATAAGAAATGATATTGCGAAAAAAATAAAATGAATAAAGTGATTTCTTTGATGGGTCCAACAGCGTCAGGAAAAACTGACTTAGCAATTTTATTGGCAAATAAATTTGATATTGAGATAATTAGCGTTGACTCGGTCATGTTTTATAAGGAATTTAATATCGGTTCAGCTAAACCAGATAAAAATACTTTACGGCAGAACCCCCATAGAATGGTAGATATATTAGAGCCATATGAGAGGTATTCTGTTGCTCAATTCTATAATGATTTATTAATACAAATAAACAGTATTCATGCTTTGAATAAAATACCATTATTAGTAGGTGGCTCAATAATGTATTTTAAGACTTTTTTCTCAGGTGGCCTATCAAATCTTGAGGTAGTGTCTGATGATATAAAAACACAAGTGTCCGATATGTTAAAAAAAAATAACTTAGATTACCTGTATAAATATTTATTAGAAATAGATAAAATATCAGCACAAAAAATACACCCAAATGATCAATATCGCATAGTTAGAATGATCGAGATATTTTTATCTAATAATAAAAAACCAAGTGATATTTTAAAAAAGAGCTCAAGGAATGCTAGAGATTTTGACTATCTTAATCTATCTGTGATTCCTGATAATAGGGAGCTTGTCCATCAAAGGATTGAGGATCGATTAGATAATATGCTAAAAGATGGTCTTTTAGACGAAGTCTCTAAATTAAAAATTATGTACAGTGGTTTAAGTCTTCCTGCTATGTCTACAATAGGCTATAAACAAGCAGACGAATACCTAAAAAATACAATTAGCTTAGATGTTATGAAATCTAATATATTGGCTGCTACAAGACAGTTAGCCAAGAGACAGATTACTTGGTTGAGACATTTGGATGCAACAACGGTGTATACTTTTACAGATTATGATAATATCAAATCAAGACTAGATTTTTTTTTAGATAGAGCCCAATAATTTGGGGTGGAGAAATTACGATGATAAAAAACCAGATACTGCAAGAGCCATTTTTAAATGCTCTAAGGAAAGAGAAGATTCCTGTAGCTATATACTTAGTGAATGGAATTAAGTTACAAGGGCAGATAGATTCATTTGATCAATACGTTATTATTCTTAGAAATACAATAAATCAAATGGTTTATAAACACGCAATTTCAACTATAGTTCCTTCTAAGACCGTAAAACTTCAAACAGAGGATTAAAACTATACAAAGGAACAAGAGATTTGATTGATATAATTAATGATGTTTCAAATAAAGCGATATCAGTGCATATTGATCAGTACCCCGTAGAGGTTAACAATTCAAAAGAAGAGTTTGATGATCTGGTAAGATCGGCTAATATAAATACTGTTGATAAAATATTTTTAACAAAAAAAAATAAGAAGATCGGTGTAAAATATTATATTGGCAAGGGTGACGCCGAATTAATTGAGCAACAAGTTTCTAAATATGGAATCAAGTTAGTTGTACTTAATGTTGACTTAAGCCCAAGTCAAGAGAGAAATCTTGAATTACTGATATCCGCTAGAGTGCTTGATAGAACAGGTCTAATTTTAGACATATTTTCACAAAGAGCTTTCTCTCACGAAGGTAAACTTCAGGTTGAGTTAGCGCAACTAAATTATATATCGACTAGATTGGTAAGAGGATGGAGCCATCTAGAAAGGCAAAAAGGTGGGATAGGCTTAAGAGGCCCAGGAGAAACTCAGCTCGAAACAGACAGAAGATTATTGAGAGCAAGAATCAAAACTATCCAAAAAAGGCTTTCAAAGGTAAGCAATCAAAGGCAATTAAGTAGAAACCTAAGATTAAAGCATAGTGTCCCAAGAATAAGTGTGGTCGGATATACAAATGCTGGAAAATCCACATTATTTAATTCGCTCACAGGAATGAATACATTATC
>Ga0114997_10002579_pt1 | contig 14565 bp, 11 predicted proteins | sample ArcticOcean_MG_C_2_FD_87045 | JGI IMG/M metagenome (GOLD analysis project Ga0114997, IMG submission 87045) | Marine microbial communities from western Arctic Ocean - ArcticOcean_MG_CB4_136 | ecosystem: Environmental > Aquatic > Marine > Oceanic | place: Arctic Ocean: Canada Basin | collected... | reverse complement strand
GGCATTGGATATCGGTTGCAATTACATTTAGTCCAGCGGCAGCATATTCAAATAATTTAAGGGGACTACTGAATTTCCACTGATATTTGTCAGGAAGGGGTAAAATTCCTATGTGTGCACATGATAATCTAGAAGGAACTTTGTCTGGAGTGCAGGGAGGAAGTAATTCAAACCATTCATTTTCTTCTGATAACTTTGTTAATCTTCCTATATCATTACCTTTTCCAAACATAATCAATTTTACTTTTACTCCTTCATCTAATACTTTTTTAGCCGCCTCAAATATCTCAAATACCGACCTTTCTTTATCCATTAAACCATGATATACCAGTGTCATAGTATCACCCATAATTAATTGCGATTTAGTATATTTGTCCGGTTCAGTAGCAGATGGATAAAAACATGTATATTTTTTTAATCCATATTTATTTGTTATCATATCCTTTAATGCTAAACTATTGAATGAGAAACCATCTCCCTTTGTTGATGCATATTTCCAGGCAAAGTGGTAATGTAACCATTGTAATTTACCAATTAAACTTTCATGAACAGGAGGGCTCCTATCATCTACAATTATTGGAAAATTATAATCTTTAATTATTGGAATTACCGTTCTACATATGGACCAATTTATTATTGCAACATCAAAAGTTGATCCAGCAAGAACTTTTCTTACTACATTTCGGCTAGACCTTTCAATTAAAAAAGATTGCATTCCCGGAATTTTTCTAAGGGGTACGTGATGCCAATCGAATCCATTAATTATGTTTTTACCATCTTTAAAACTTTTACTGGTCGATACTATAGTCACATCCCATCCCAATTTGGATAATGCCCCAACAGTCCCCAACGTTGCAGTCTGGCAAAGTGAACCTCCTTCACCTAAAGTGGAATGAGTAACAAATAAAATTCGCATAAATATATTCTCCATTATATGGGTTTACCAATGCCATAATATTTCCATCCAATTTTTTCCAAATTTAAATTATTAAGGACTCTTCTCCCATCATATATTAATGAATTATTACTTATTAATTTAAGTAATTCCCAGTCCAAATTTAAAATTACTTCATGAGCAGTTCCAAGTATTACCATATCAACATCATTCAATGAGTATAATGAATTTAAATCATACAAAATATTATTATTTAATTTATTATTTTCCGAGGAAACATGAGGGTCCCAAATTACGAGTTCAATTCCCGCATCTATTATTTTATTTGATAATGGTTTTATTGGAGTCATCCTAGAATCTCCAAGATTTTCTTTGTAAGCATAACCTAATATTAATATTTTTTCTAGTTTAGTATTTTCTTTCTTACAAATTCTTTTAATACTTTCAAAAACATAATTTGGCATATTTTCATTTGTTTTTCTAGCATTATAACTGATGGAAGCAGTATGGCCTAATTTTTCTGCAAGTGAAAAATAATAATATGGATCTACAGGTATACAATGCCCTCCTACGCCAATTCCAGGAGTATGTCTATGGAAATTCCATTTACTATCGGCTGCCTCGAAAACTTCTTCTATATCTAATCCAAAATCTGATAAAACGATCGCTAACTCATTAGTCAATGCGATATCAACATCTCTTTGTACATTTTCAATCATTTTAGATGCCTCGGCTACCTCAATACTGCCAACATATTTGCATCCAGATTCAGTAATCAATGAATACATTTCTGCCAGCTTTCTACCTAAAACTTCGTCTTTACAACCAATGACTCTAGCTACTTTTTTCACATTATGGTCCGAATCCCCAGGATTTACTCTTTCCGGGCAGTATGCAATCATATAGTCAACATGTTCTCTTTTATTGTTCTTGTTTGCTACTTCATCAACTATTTCCTTTGTCGCACCAGGATAGACTGTACTCTCGACAATTATTGTGACCTTCTGACAATCTTCTATTTCTCTAAATATCGAATTTAGGGCATTATTTAATGGATTTAAATCTGGACTATAATTATCATCTATTGGAGTCGGAACTGCAACTATGATAATTTGTGATTTAGGAATTACTTCTTCATAATTATCCGTAACCATCCATCTTTCATTTTTTTTAGGAATTATCAATATGTCAATCTCATCCAACAAGGGGTTTATTCTATTGGAAATTTTTTCTAATACAGTTTTATCAATGTCTAAACCGGTTACTTTGAATCCTGACTCATAGAAAGCAATCGCTTCAGGTAAGCCTACATAACCTAATCCTACAACAGTTATGTGTGTATCTTCAATTTTATTTTCAAACCACATTGAACATCATCCCCTTTGGTTCGTAAAATCTTTAGTATATTACTTAGATGTTATTTTGGAATATAATAATTTAAATAAATTATTTATATTTCAATGGACAGTAACAGATTTAGCTAAATTTCTTGGTTTATCTGGATTTATATTTAATGATAATGCGGTATGATATGCTATTAATTGAAGAGGAATATTGGACATAATTGGAGATATATATTTTCCAGTCTGTGGGATGGGTATTGATACATCAGCATATTCTATAATTTCATTATCATCCTCCTCGTGTATTATTATTATTTTTGCACCTCTAGTTCTACATTCTTCGATATTTGAAATTACTCTTTCTCTTGACTTATTTTTAGGAAGTATTACAACTACAGGAACTCCTTCTTCAATAAGGGCCAGTGGTCCATGCTTCATCTCTCCACTTGGATACGACAAGCAGGGAATATATGCTACTTCCATGAGTTTCAAAGCCCCTTCCTTTGCCACGATGGATGAAACGCCGCGGCCCATAAAAAAAACTAATTTACTATCTTTTATTAATTCAACAGCAGCCAAAACATCTCCTGGATCGTTTAAATAATCTCTAATTTTATTTGGTAAAATATTTAATTCTTGTAGTATGTTTTTGGAATCTTTTTCAGATAAGTTATTTGCTCTTCCTATCTGAATACCGAACATTAACAAAATTGCAATCATATTCGTACATACTTTTGTTGATGCGACCGATATTTCTGATCCTGCATGCATGTATGCGCCTCTTTCACACTCTCTAGCAATTGTTGAGCCTACAACATTGATAACTCCCATAATTAATCCGCCTGCATTTTTTATTTTCTTAACAACATCTAAAACATCAGATGTTTCCCCACTTTGACTCACAGCGATATATATGGTATCCATCTTTATTATTGGATTATTAATTAAAAACTCACTTCCAACACTAGCTTTAGCCGAAATTCCTGATATCTCTTCGATCGCCATAGCACCCATTTCAGAAGCATGAAATGCAGTGCCGCATCCTATCAGATGAATATTTATCTTATTGCTTAACTCTCTTTCACTTAATTCTAATCCTCGTAATCTACAAAATCCTTTATCAATAATAATTCTGCCACTCAAACATCTTTCTAGAGATTCCGGCTGTTCAGATATTTCCTTTATCATGTGATGTTCAAAGTCTCCTAATTCAGTAATCTCCCATGTATCTTCAAATTTTACTACCTTGGAACTGTGCCCATTCAAACTATCAACTTCAATTCCATCGTCTTTTAAGATTGCGATATCCCCATCTTCTAAAAATATCATTTCATTAGTGTATTTTGAAATAGAATGGGGGTCACTTGATATGAAAGAACCATGTTCTCCTCGTCCTGAAACCATTGGAGAACCATTTCTTGCACATATTATCAAATCATGATTCTTGAAAATTACACAGATTCCCCATGTACCATTAATTAAAATCAATGCACTCTTAACGGAGTCCAAAGGAGTTTTACCTTGATTATAATATTTAGCGATTAAATGAACAATTATTTCACTATCTGTCTCAGATTCAAATATTACTCCCTCACTTTCTAACATATTACGAAGATATTTATGATTATCTATTATTCCATTATGCGTAATTGCAATTTCTTTATTAACTGATATGTGTGGATGAGAATTTTTCTTTGTTACCTTTCCATGTGTGGCCCATCTTGTGTGTGCTATGCCTAATTTACCAGGTAAGTCTAAGTTAGATATGGTTAAATCGAGCTCAGAAACGCTACCTACACATTTCTTTAGAGTTATATCTGTATCTAAAATGGCTATTCCTGTAGAGTCATATCCTCTATATTCCAATGTTTTTAAACCTTCAAGCAAAATTTGTTTGACATTTTGGCTTCCAATGTATCCAAATATACCACACATAAAATACTGGGGTCAAAATTCTTTTTTAAGTAGAACTGATTACATATTGTTATTCTTGTGTTATCAAGAATGTTTATTGATTACCACTCGTTGAGCGGATTATGGAGATACTTTACTCATTGTTTCCAAACTTTTCTGATTTTATTGATGATGTTCCAGTTTCTATAAATTTCACCAAACCGTGGGCCCTTTTTGATCCAAAAAACAACGATAATCTGATCAATCAATTAATAAAGATTAATCTTACAAATAAATCTTCACGCATTAATTCCCCTAATAATATATTTATACATCCAAATGCTATAGTGGATAAAAATGCTCGAATTGAAGCTCCTTGCTACATTGGCGATGGTGCAATAATAAAACATTCAGCATACTTAAGGCCAGGAAGTTGTATTTGCAAAGGGGCCGTAGTTGGGCACTCTTCAGAGATAAAGAATGCTATTCTTTTGCCATTTTCAAAAGCTCCGCATTTTAACTATGTAGGAGATTCAATAATTGGTTCATATTCTAATCTCGGTGCTGGCGTTAAAATAGCCAATATTAGGCACGACAAAAAATCAATCGATATCAAGGGAGAAGGATTTATGATTCCAACCAATCTTGAAAAATTTGGTTCATTAATTGGGGATAATTGTTCATTAGGCTGCAATAGTGTGTGTAATCCTGGGAGTATATTAATTCCCAATTCTTCTACTCCGCCCAATTCAATAATCTCAGGGGCATACGATAATTTCGCTATCGGAGGAAAATAATTGCCAGTAAAAGAAGCCATAATATTGGCTGCTGGCCATGGGACAAGGATGTTGCCAATTTCTTCATATTGCCCTAAAGAGTTTTTACCGTTGGCTGATATTCCACTCATTCATCATTTAATATGGGAAATTACAAGGGCTGGAATATATTCTATAACCTTAGTTATATCTCCCGAGAAAATTCAGTTTGCTCAATCACTAATTAATGGAAATACTAGCGATTTAGTAGATTCTAAGAAGATTCATCGATTACATCTTAATCCTTTACCAGAACAAACCAAGATAAAAATTCTGATTCAGAAAAAGGCAAATGGCGTCGGTGATGCCATCAAAATCGCTTGTGAAAACTTTAAAGATCCATTTCTAGTAGTTTTGGGCGATAACGCATTAATCCAAAACCAAATTAATTTTGATAATCCCGATATTAATGATGCCAGTTTAGCAAGTTCACTAATGGTAAATCAATTCAATAAAACAAACACTCCTTGCGTAGGTTTATTTCAGGTTCCAGATGATGAAATATCGAAGTACGGGATAGTAGAAATTGTTGATGGCAATTTAGTCAGGATATTAGAAAAACCTGTAATTGGTTCTACAGAATCAAACCTTGCTTTATGTGGGAGGTATATATTTCCTGGTGATGCCTTTGATATCCTATGTTTGCTCGAAAAAACTTCGAATCCTGATACATTATCAATTGACTTACTCAATTATCTATGCAACAATAATTATCTATTAATGACAGAATTCAAAGATTTTTCATGGTTTGATTTTGGCAATACAAAAGATTGGCTAAATGCTCAACTTGCTTATATTTCATTGAATAAAATTAATTAAAAAATTAAGGGAGATATTTATCATGAAAATTATGATGATAGGGCCACATTTAAAAGTTAAGGGAGGCATCTCTTCGCTTGAAAAAATGATCATGGAAAATTACAATGAACCAGGAGTAAAATTAGAAATGGCACCATCTATGAATGATTTCTGGATATTAGGGCGAATTACACACTTCTCCGTTCATATATTTTCTCTTCCTCTAAGGTTTTTATTTAATAGGCCCGATTTGGTACACATTCATTTTTCTCACAGTATGTCAACATGGAGAAAACAAATTCTTCTTAGATTATGGAAATTATTACGAGTACCAGTAATAATGCACTCCCATAGTTCACAATTTGCACAATTCTATCCAAAACTTCCAAAATTTCTTCAATATTTTGTATCGAAAGGTTTACAAAAAGCAGATAGGATGATTGTTTTATCTGAATCTTGGAAAGAGTTCTATGTGTCTAAATGTGGAGTAAATCCCAGTAATATTTTTATTTTACCTACTCCTAGTTTACTCCCAAATTTATCTGATATTAAAAATAATTCGAATAACTTAGTACTATTTAGTGGACGAATTGGAGAAAGGAAAGGAACTTTTGATTTAATTAATGCCTGGTCAAAACTCCCAGAATCAATATTATCGGTTTCAAAATTAATTATCACAGGAGATGGAAAAATAAATGAAGCTAAAAAACTAGTTAATAAATTAAGCTTAAATTCTTCGGTAAGAGTTACAGGTTGGTTACCCGAATATGAATTTAAGAAATATTTGGAAGATTGTTCGATTTATGTTTTACCCTCAAATAATGAAGGCCTACCTATGGGATTAATTGAAGCCATGGCATATCAGAAAGCAGTCATAACTACTCCTGTTGGGGGTATACCAGAATTGATAATAAATGGAAATAACGGATTACTTGTTAATCCGGGAGATATAAATGAACTCTCTAAGGCCATTGAGAAGTTAATTATAAATAAAGAACTACGGCAAGTACTTGCTTCAAACGCAAGAATTTCTGTTGAACCGATGGGATTTAAAAATTACTCAAATAAGATACTTTCAATATGGAAAGGAACTATAAATTCTGCTAAATAATTATTTTTTAACTATTTTAGTTCTTGCAACTGTACCGCTAACATGGAATAAATCTATAATTGTTCCTTGTTGATAATTTCCATAGCCAGATGAAATTGTAGCAGTTTTTTCATCCGGCTTGGACTCTAGACTTGGAATTACAAATTCACACCTTTTACTATACTTCATTGGTGGTGGACTATGATATATTATCCAATTATCTTTTTCTATTATTATTTCATTTTTACTAATTTTAATATCTACTTCTTTATCTAAAACAAATGTAATTACAGGATTAGTAATTAATAATGTGTCTTCAATTGTAATGCCTATTTCTGTCATAGAAACTTTCCTTGATGGGCTATTTTCATTATCTAGATCCAATCTAGCCATTAATTCATTGTCATTAATTATATCAATATGGCCTAAAACTGGATTTTTAATTTCAAAAAGATCTACGACTTCTCCCCATTTTTTACCCTCCATTCTTATGCCAGAATGCATTTTTTCATGTCTGAAGTAGTCCCTCCATTGCGGCATTGAAAAATATACGCCAGTTCCACTATCTTTCAAAATATCTTCACCATCAAGATTCAGTGTTAAGGATAGCATATCAAGATGTCTATGGCTGCCCTGCCTTGCAATTCCATTAGGCGCCCCGGAGGTCAAATGGATATGCCACTTATCATTTTTCATTACTCCCATGCCATGATCATTCCAAACTCTTACTCCTCTTTTTTTGTTTTTATCTATTTTTAGATTAATTCTATTCATAGCTTCTATTACTTCAGATGTATCTCTGCAGTCAACTGTACTTTTCCTAGGTATTACAATTCCTGCATCATCGTCTCCAATTAGAGGAATTTTTTTATCATTATCTAAAAGCCAGATTAACGAGTCTGCTATTTCTTCCGTTTTATTGAGTATCCTATCAGTTATTGGGCACTTAAATTTTTCATTTTGATTTAAGTAATGTGTAAACATAATTAATGCCTCACAAACAAATCTATGGTAAGCCGTAGTTGGTTCCCAATTTCTCCCATTAAACGTTTGTTTTTCTAATTCGATATCTAATATCCTTTTTGCCCTATCCCTCCATAAATTTGATTTTGGGTGCCAATGCAGGCTAAATCCAAGAATTCCCAATCCTACTAATTCTAGTATTAAGTGATTATTATTCAATCTCCATTTCTGTGATAAATTATTATTTATCCACTCTGCATTTTCAGCTAGTGAAGAATAGATGGACGCTATCATATGACTCTCAATATCTATATCTTTAATTTGACCTAGTGTCTCAAGTATTGAAATCGATCTTAATGAAATCTCAATTCCCTCCATCCATGATATCGTATACATTCGTGGATGAATATTATGATAATTATTTACAATGTTTAATATTTCATTTATTAATTCAATATTCTCTTCTTCTACAGCAAAATTTGCCACATTTGGGAGCCATTGCATTCTATGTAATTCCCATATAATTTTTATATCCATATTTATGGAATTGCCATAATATCGAATTTTATTGCTCATTTTAGAGGGCCAAAATCCTGTTTCTATCGTTTCCCATTTTGGTGGCCAAGAAATATTTATTTCCTTTCCTAATAGTTCTAAATTCCCATTTTGATAAATTTTTTTCCCTAATTCAGAGTATTCATAGCCTTTTATTAAACTAGTAGTAAGAACTTTATTAGGGGCAAGAATGTGGATTTTAATTTTCCTGTTTTTAAAAATTATGCACTTAATTCTTTCCCAGTATGTTTTTGGAGTTCTAAATATCAACATTTTTAGTATTGAAAATACGTCCCTTGGATCTCTAGCAATCAATCTTCTCAATTGACTATAACGATGCGATATGATATCTTCACTCTCCTAATTATTTTTTGCTTTAACTACAATTTTTCCCTTTGATATAAATTTTAGTAATTCTATTGCAAGGCCCGTGAAACATAATGAGATTAGGAAAATGACAAAATTCTGAGAATTATCTCCAATCTCATATTTCTCCCATCTGAATGAATTTATCCAAATACCCATCAATATTCCTAGATATATGTACGAATTTTCAATTCCTTGATAATAAATTTCTATTATTGCTAATTTCATCGCGTTGATATTATTTACTCTATATATCAATCCAATCAATATTAAATTAATTGGAATCATAAGCATTAATGTGGACTTCATAAATTGAAAATAGGTTTCTCCATCAACCTCCCATGTTCTGATATAATAATATGATATAATTGATATAACTGAAAGTATGATTAAGGATTTTAATATTTTATCAATATCGGGTGAAATAAATTTCAAATTAAGAATAATTAGATAAGGCAGTACTGATATCCACATAATTAGTAAATTCCTATCTGTGGGGAAGTTTATCAAGTTGTTAAAATGTAAGATAGTTCCTAAATACCATCCAATAAGTATTAATCCTAGGATTATCTCTAAATCAATTTTAGATTTTATTCTATTGAGGAAGATGGCTATTAATGTGATAATTAAACATAAAGAAAAAGGATATTTAATTCCTCCATAATATTCTCCCGTTCTAAGGATTAATGCTAAATAATCTCCACAAATATATCCTACTAATATAATATTTAAGTAAATAAATAATTTAATCTTATTCATTACAATTATTCCTCCATAAATCTGTAGGACTTAATTCATACCAGGATGTTTGATAATAGTGCCTTGAATTTATTATCACCCATTCTTGTAATAAAATACCTTCGATTTCTCTTTTTATGTCTTCATTATGTTTTTCAGCAACTATTAGATATATCCCCTGTTCATCATTATTTAAAGAACAATCATGGATATTCAAATCTTTAAATGCCCATTCAGAATGTGTTATATTAAGAATTTCTCTAGAATTTAAAATAGACGTAGTTTCCCAATAAATATTGTCAGGGGAGGCAATAATTAGTTTGTCATCGACGTCAGATAAATCTGCAATTACATTAATATATTCAGGTTTCGGTTGTGATTCTTTTATTATTGAAAAAGAACTAATTAAGATAAAAATAACAAATGACATAAAAAGCAAATTGAATATTGTTTTAATATTATCAGTTATATTGAGCTTTGAATCTATTTTCTCAACAAGTATTTCTAAATTAACTGCAATTATAATAGCTATTATTGGACATAATTGTATCAAATATCTTCCCTGGATACTACTTCCAAAAAGATAAGATGGAAATACAATTATTCCAAGCGAGAAAATCAAACAAATAATTATCAAACTAATGTCCAAGTTATTTTTATTATATGCTTCAAATATGGTAAAAGGAAGCATTATAAGAATAAAGGGCATTATTAGTTTCATAATTAATATTGCTTCTTTATTCCAAAATACTAGTATTTGCAAAAAATATTGATAATTTATTTGATCCCCGGATGAATTTATTTCACCGTTTAGGATAGTTGTATTTGTAATGTATATACATAGCGATATTGGCCATAATGAATTTCTAAAATATTTGCTTAGGATTAATTTCTTAATTTTTTTCCAAGAATCAGTTTCTTGATATTTATTAAATTCATTATTCCATAAATAAAGAATACAGGAAATAGCTACTCCAAATGTTAAAGGATTACTGGAAAGTATTAATGAAGAAAAAATAATAACGTAGTAACTATATTTTGCATCATAATTCTTGTAGTGAATGGATGATAAAATTGCTGTAGCAGTAAAGAATTCGAGCACGGGATAAGATGAAATTTCGCCAGAATATCTTATTGAAAGGGGAGAAATTGCAATAATTAGACTTGCAATAATTCCACATTTGGAATTTGAAATCTCATTGCAAATAAAATATGTTATGGCGATTGTCATAGTACTGAATATTATTAATGGAAATCTAATCCAAAAAATATCATTTGGAATAAAAAAATATAAAATCCACATAAAAAATCTTGATAAACTTACGTGATTAGGCCCAGATATTGCATTTTCTAAATCTGAATTATACCAACTAATTCTTAATAATTCATCTGCCCAAAGATTTCCATCTGACATCCCCCTAAATCGCAATATAAATCCAACCATAATCACGAAAGAAAGTGTTAACCTTATTTTATTTCCATCCGAAAAGATGATTCCAAAATTATTCCTGTAATTTATCCAACTCATTAAAAATTAAGACCTCCATTTATATAATTTGATTACCAACTCGTCTATAATTGTTTAACTGATGATAGGTTTATTTATTATCACTGGCATTTATTATAATTGAATAAGAATTATTATGAATTCTATATTTATACTTCCAATAATGTCAATTTACATACAATCATCAGATTTTTTAATATGTTAAGTATACATGCGAGGGATATAATTAAGTTCTTTGTTCATATTTTTTTTGACATCTTAACTTTTTTAGTGGGGAATTTTATTGGGAAAAATTTTATTCAACGAACCTTACCAATCCGGTAATGAGTTAAAATATCTCACAGAGGTATTAAATAATCAAAAATTTCAGGGAAATGGCCCATTTACAAAAAAAGCTCAAAATTTTATAAAAACATATACTTCAGCAGAATCTGTTCTTTTGACACATAGTTGTACTGGGGCTTTGGAACTTTCTGCACTTCTATTAGATATCGGTCCAGGGGACGAAGTAATTCTTCCATCTTACACCTTCGCATCGACTGCTTCTGCTTTTCTTCGTAATGGGGCTAAATTGATATTTGCAGACATTAATCCAAATTCACTGATGATAGACAAGGAAGATGTGGTGGATAAAATAACTGATAATACCAAAGCGGTCGTGCCTATTAGTTATGCAGGTTTATCTCCTGAATTAAAAGACATTAAAAAAATATGTAATGAATCTGAAATAAATATGATTGAAGACAATGCTCAAGGATTAGGTTCTAGTTCCTATGGTAATAGCCTAGGTACTCATGGAATATTGGGGACATTGTCATTTCATGAAACTAAAAATATTCATTGCGGACTAGGGGGGGCATTATTGATAAATGACAATTCACTATTTGATAGGGCAGAAAACATATGGGAAAGAGGAACAAATAGATCAAAAATGCTCAAAGGCTTGGTTGATAAATATACATGGGTTGACGTCGGTTCTTCTTTTTATCCGTCGGAATTACAATCTGCATTCTTGCTTGCACAGCTCGAATCAATCGATGAAAATTTAGAAAAAAGAAAGATACTTTGCATGGAATATGATGTTTTACTATCTGATATGGAAAATTTTGGAAAAATAAGGAGGCAGACTAGGGATCACACTGAATCTTGGAATTATCATGCAATGGTTGTTATATTCGAATCTCCAAAAATTACTAATTCTGTCAGAAATGATTTACTCTCTAATGATATACATTCTTACATCGGATACGTGCCTCTTCACAGCTCTCCCATGGGAAGATCTCTGAATGAAGAAGTGATTTCTTTGCCAGTTACAGATTTAATTTCTGAAAATATTCTCCGATTACCACTGCATTGTAATATGTCGATATCAGATGTCAGAAAGGTTTGCAAATGTATTAAAGAATCTTTGTCGGGGGTGAAATAATTCCTTCAGGGCAAGAATACTCTACTCAAATTAAGAAAATTAAAGATTTTTATGGCGGTAAAGTCAAATCCGCAAAATTAGAGCATTTTGTAGAGTGTATACGAGATTGGAACGTTTTTCACGATATAAATGATGTTAAGAAATGGTTTTTATCAAGGAGAAATAACTGTGATATGGAAGTTTTAGAAATTCCCCTTGGCGAATGCCATGGATGGAAATATGATCAAAAGACGGGCAATATATCGCATGAATCAGGAGAATTTTTTATTATTCATGGACTCAAAGTTCATACAGACTCTAGGGAAGTAGGAAAAGGAGGTTGGGATCAACCAATTTTAACTCAAATTGGTTTTGATGGAGGGTTATTAGGTATAATTCGCCAACGTTTTAATGGGATACCACATTACTTGATTGAGGCCAAAGCAGAGCCAGGTAATTATGATATATTGCAACTTTCACCAACTTTACAAGCTACTTTCTCAAATTTAAAAAAAGCACATAAAGGAAGAAAGCCTGCTTATTCTCACTTTTTCGAAAAACCTATGGAAAATGAGGTATCAGTAATTTATGATAAATGGCTTTCCGAGGATGGAGGTCGCCTATATAAAAAAAGAAATAAAGGAATGTTAATAGAACTTCCTGATAATACTATATCTGACATACCCCCTAGTTTTATTTGGTTATCCATGTGGCAAATAAAAGAATTATTAAATGAAAATGCTTGGATAAATCCACATATTAGAGGAATTATTTCACACCTGTAGTTGATTTTATGAGAAAAGTATCATTATGGGGGGCTGGTCAACATGCTAAAAAAAATTTGTTACCTGGCATATTGAGTTCGCAAACAATTAATTTAATTGGAATATATACTAGAAATAAACAAACTAGGATTGAATTAAGTAAAATATATGATTTAAAATTTTATGAAAATGAATATGAAATTCTAAATGATCCTGAAATAGATACCATAATTGTTGCAAATCCAACAGGGCTACATCTTGAAACGTCTAAAAAAATTGTAAATTCTGGCAAAAATGCTTGGAGTGAGAAATCATTACATATTTCTAATAAAAATGACTTATCATTATTAAAAAAAGCCGATAAAAATAATCTTGAGGTAAGGGAATTATTCATGTTCATTTATCATCCACAGTTTTCCAAATTGTTGAGCCTCATACATTCTGAAGTTTATGGTAAACTAATTTCTCTTCATTGTAAATTTGGAATACCTCACCTTGATCCTGATGATGTACGTTATAATTCAGAAATAGGCGGAGGGGCCCTAATGGATATTGGTTGCTACCCAATAGCAGCAGCCCATTCTATTTTTGGTCCAAAACCAAAAAGGATATATTCAAATATAGTTTCGGATAATGGTCATGAAGTAGATACAAAAGGGCATGCAATTTTTGAATATGGGGGTGGCGAATATGCTCTTTTAGAATGGGGTTTTGGTATGAGTTATGGAAATTCAGCAACATTATGGTTTGAAAAAGCAATATTGAATATTGATCGATTTTTTTCAAAGCCTAAGGATTTAGCGACAGAAATCGTAGTTACTAATTCAAATGGCATTTCTACCACAATGCATATTCCATCTTCAAATCATTTTCAAATTATGTTTGATAAATATTGTATAAAAAATGATCATAAGTGGATAAAAAACCAATCTAAATTATTATCTATTGTCAAATCATCATCTTTCTTTCAAAAGGGCCTTTAATTGTATTATTTTTTAAATAACGAATAGTATATATCATAATCTTATGGAGTAGGAGTTAGGGAGTGTAAGAATTGAGTAAAAATATTTTAAAAAATAATAATAAAAATTTTCTACTTCTCATAATTTTCATTTTTTTCATCGTCCAACTTCTTCTTGGCGCAACCGATTCTTTGGAATCAAGATCTAATCACGCAGAAGATCTAGCACATACTTCCCATTCGGGGGCAAATATTGTCGATGATTTCCAGTGTAATGATAATCCTTTTTTTGTAATTGGGGAGAATGGTTGTTGGCATTATCCTTCTCGCTATGCATTAAGTTCTACATTCTTTTATATTATTTTATTATTTTTTGAAGGTTTTATCGCCCTCAAAATAAGTGCTGTCATTTTAACAATAATCGAAGGCTTATTGATCCATAGTTTAGTTTTGAAAAATATTGATTATAGGT
>Ga0114997_10002578_pt1 | contig 14566 bp, 14 predicted proteins | sample ArcticOcean_MG_C_2_FD_87045 | JGI IMG/M metagenome (GOLD analysis project Ga0114997, IMG submission 87045) | Marine microbial communities from western Arctic Ocean - ArcticOcean_MG_CB4_136 | ecosystem: Environmental > Aquatic > Marine > Oceanic | place: Arctic Ocean: Canada Basin | collected... | reverse complement strand
GGTATTGCAGATGGAAAAAGTAAAAATTTTTATAATTTAATTGGTAGAAAATTTTTAAATAAAAAATTTTTTCCTTATGGAAAAAAAATTAATTTTAATTCAATTAGAAAAGGTGAAGTTATTGGAGAACATGAAGTAGCATTCTCAAGTGGTAAGGAAGTAATAACATTAAATCATGAAGCTTTTGACAGGGCTTTATATTCTGATGGAGCTCTAACTGCTGCAAAATGGCTTATAGGTAAAAGGCCCGGACTTTATTCAATGAGAGATCTATTGAATTTTAAATAATGGATGAGAAAAAAAAGGCCAAAAAAATACTAAAAATCTTAAATAAAATTTATCCAACAACTCCCATCCCTTTAAAACATAGAAATAAATTTACTCTTTTAACTTCTGTTCTTTTATCAGCACAATGCACAGATCTAAATGTTAATAATGTAACTAAGGATATATATCCAAAATATAATAGACCTGAACACTTTATAAAATTAGGAAGGAAAAAAATTGAAAAATTAATAAAAAGCATAGGTATCTTTAGAATTAAGGCTAAAAGTATTTATTTGATGTCTAAACAACTATTGAAAGAGCATAGTGGCAGAGTACCAAAAACCTTTGACGAACTAGAAAAACTACCAGGTGTAGGCCATAAAACGGCAAGTGTAGTCATGTCTCAAGGTTTTGGATTTCCAGCATTTGCAGTAGATACACATATTCATCGACTAGCTCAAAGATGGGGATTAACAAATGGTAAAGATGTTGTTCAGACTGAAAAAGATTTAAAGAGAATTTTTCCAAGAAAAACCTGGAGTAAGCTCCACCTTCAAATAATTTATTATGGGAGAGAGTATTGTAGAGCAAGAGAATGCTATGGTTTAACTTGTAAAATTTGTACCACTTGTTATCCTAATAGGAAAAATTCAATAAAAACAAGAAAAGCTTAACTTGAAAATTTTAGGTATAGGAAATGCAATTGTCGATGTCATCTGTAAGATAGAAGCTAGTTTTTTATCAAATAACGGATTAACAAAAAGTACAATGAAACTCGTAGATGAAGCTGAATATAAAACACTTTTATCAAACCTTAAAATCGAAGAAACTGTTTCAGGTGGTTCAGTTGCAAATTCTATTGTTGGATTATCTCAGCTTAAAAATAAAGTTGGCTTTATAGGAAAAGTAAATGAAGATGATTTGGGTAATAAATATGAAGAAGGTTTAAAAAAAGAAAAAGTAGAATATTTTTATTCAAAAAAAAAAGAAAATTTACCTACAGGTACTTGTTTAATATTAATTACTCCAGACTCTGAGAGAACAATGTGTACTTTTCTCGGCACAGCAGGAAAAATAAACGAAAATGATGTTGATGTTAATGCAGTTAAAAATAGTGAAATTATATTTTTGGAAGGATATTTGTGGGATGAAGGTAAACCAAAAAAAGCATTTGATAAAGCAATCCAAAATTCGAATAAAGTTGCAATGACATTGTCTGACTTGTTTTGTGTAGAAAGACACAAACGTCACTTTCTAGATTTGGTTAAAAATAAATTAGATATTACCTTTGCAAATGAACAAGAAATTACATCGTTAATTGGAGCAAATAATTTTGAGGACGTAGTATCTTTTTCTAAAAACCTTAAAAAACTGATTGTTATTACTAGAGGTGAAAAAGGAGCTATTGCTATTCAAGGAAACGAAGTTGTTGAATGTGGAATTAAAGAAAATCTTAAAATTGTTGATTTAACTGGCGCTGGAGATCTTTTCGCAGCAGGATTTTTACATGGTCATATAAATAATTTATCTTTAAAAGAAAGCCTAGAAAAAGGTACAGAAATGTCTTCAAGGGTTATTCAACAAATTGGTGCAAGATTTTAAAAAAAATTTATTCTTTTATGAATGCACAAATATTTAAATTTTTTCCATTAATAGTTTACCGATCTAATATTTCTTTAACAGAACAAGAAAAAAATGTGTTGATTGAAGAAATTAAAATTATGAAACAAAATAGCAAAAATTTAAGAGAACAAAATAACTTAGATGCATGGACAGGTGATGTCCGCGGCTATGAATTATTACATAAAAATGAGAAATTTGATCAATTATTTATTGAAATTAAAAAAAAAATTGTTGAATATCTTGATAGCTTAAGTATCGATAAAAACCAGCTTGATATTTATGTTCAAAGATCCTGGGGCACAATTTCAAACCAAAAAGAAAATATAAGTCCACACGCTCATCTACAGTCTCATATATCATTTGCATATTATTTAAAAAAAAAACCAGGCGATGCAAAAATAGTTTTTTATGATAAAGAAAAATCCAACGAAGTTTTACCAGGATTATTTGACTCTAAATCTATTAAACGTAAAAAAATTATAAAAGAAGTGAATTTAAATAACGCACCATCTGTTTATGTTGAGGCAAATGAAGGCGATATATTAATTTTTCCATCAAAAACAATTCATGGAACAGATCCATTAGCAAATAACGATGAGAGAATTTCGTTATCAGCAGATATTATGCTTATTGCAAAAGAGTCTAAATTACTTGAGCACCTTGTGCCACCAATAAAAAATTGGAAAAAGATTTAAACTATTTTTTTTTTCTTTTAAAACTTCCTTTGCCTTTTTTGGCTTTAATAATTTTTGGTTTATATTTTTTAGTTAATAAATCTTTTGCAATTAAATTTCTTTTTTTCACTTAATTAAATATCCATCATTTTGACTTAATATAAAGTTATTATCTCTGAATTTATTAAAAATTTTTTTCCTTAATCTGTAAATATGTGTTTCAACTGTATGCGTTTCAAGTTCTGACAAATATCCCCAAACTTCACTTTGAAGAACATTTACTTTTTGTGGTTTTTTATTTTTCCTTAAAAAAAGAATTATATTTATTTCTTTTTCTGTAAGCTTTAAATTATCTACATCATTTGATATTATTCTTGAATTCAGATCTAGCGTATAATTTAAAATTTTTATAAAGGACTGATCATTAAATTTATCTTTTAAAAGTTTGATATTTATTTTTTCAACCAAGCCATTTATGTTAAATGGATTAAAAATATATTTATAATCATTACTATTTTGAATAAATTCGTTACTTTCTAAAAAAAAAATTATTTGATTTGGATCAATTTTTTTTTTTATTATTAATTCATCTTTATAAATAAATTTTGAAAGAATTATAGAACCCTTAAAATCTATATTATTAATTTCATTTAAATTAATTTTATTTAAATTAAATTTTAAATAATTATTGATTTCAAATAAAATTTGATATAGTGCTTTAAATTCAATAATTATAATGTTGTGTTTAAACATTTGTTAATAACCTATGCTAATAAATATCAAAAATAAAGATATCTTAGAATTTGATGAGTTTAAATTTAAATGTTCTATTGGTAAAAATGGGTTTAAAAAAAATAAAATTGAAGGTGATAAATGTACTCCTATAGGGTTATTTGATTTAGGTATTGTTTATTATAGACCAAACCGTGTCTCAAAACCTCAAACATTATTGAAAACAAAAATTATAAGAAAAAATACTGCATGGTGTGATGATTCTTCAAGCAAGTTCTATAATAAAGAAATTAAAATAAATAAATTTATAAATCATGAAAAACTTTATAGGAAGGATAACAAATACGATATTCTTTTGGTAATTAAATATAACTATAAAAAAGTAATTCTTGGTAAAGGTAGTGCGATTTTTATTCACCTAACTAAGGATTACAAACCTACATCAGGGTGTGTGGCTCTTAAAATAAAAGACTTTTTAATATTATTAAAACTTTTAAACAAAAAAAACAAACTAAAGATTTTTTAGTCCCTTTTTCCAAATATTTTTGAACCTATTCTAAGAAAAGTAGATCTATATTTTATTGCTGTCATATAATCACTAGACATACCCATGCTTAAATCTTTTAATTTTAATTTTTTTGAAAGATCAAGCATATTTAAAAAATATTTCCCTTCATTTAAATTTTTAGGTGGCAAACACATAAGACCAATTATATCTAACTTTAAATCCTGAGTACAAATATTATAAAAAGCTCCTAATTTATCTGGGCATATCCCATTTTTTTGAATTTCATTTCCTATATTAATTTGAATAAATATCTTAACTTTTTTATCTTTTTTTTTTTCTTCAGAATGAATTTTTTCTGCTAATTTTAAATTGTCTAGAGAGTGGATGTAATCAAATAGCGGTATTACGTATTTTACTTTATTTGTTTGTAATTTTCCTATCATGTGTAATTTGATGTGATCAAAACTTTGCTTTATATCCGTCCATTTATCTATGGCTTCTTGAACTTTATTTTCACCAAAATGAACATGCCCGTCATTTATAAGTGGTAAAATCTCACCTATTGGAAAAGTTTTGCTAACAGCTATAATTTTGGGATTATAGTTTATTTCTTGTGTTTCTTTAATTTTTAGCTGTATTTCGTTTTTTATTGATACTATTTTATTAACAATATTATGCATAAGAATTTACCAAAATATTATTACTTTATAGATAAATTTGAAAAAGATGACATTAAAAATATAAATAAAAATATTGCTATTATTTACAGAAATTATACAAAAAAAATAGATGTTAATGTTATTAAAAGCATTAAAAATTTTTTAAAGAAAAAACAAGTTAAATTTTTTTTAGCTAATAACGTCAAAATTGCTATTCAACTCAATTTAGATGGTGTTTACATACCTTCGTTTAATATAGGGAATAGAGTTAATTTATATTCTAAGAAAAAAAAATTTTTAATAATTGGCTCAGCACACAATATAAAAGAAATTAGAATTAAAGAAAAACAAGGTGCAGAAATTATATTTTTATCTCCATTATTTAAAACAAATAAATCAAATAAGTTTTTAGGTTTAATTAAATTCAATATTTTATCTAAGCTGACAAAAAAAAAATTAATAGCACTTGGTGGTATAAATCAAACAAATATACATAAATTGTTTATATTAAATGCTTGTGGTTTTGCCTCTATTTCATTTTTAAAAAACGCTGATAAACTGTATATAGATAAAGTGATTACAAAACAAAAATATCATATTAACAATATAATTAAAAATAAATGAACGAAATAACAAATACTAAAATAAAAAAATTATTTAATCACTTTCAAAGTGCTAATTATGAATATGTAATTAGAGAGTGTAAAACTATATTAAAGAAATTTCCCGAAAGTCCTGCAATACTTAATTTGCTTGGATTATCCTTACAACAAATAGGAAATTTTGAAGCTGCTAAAGCCTCTTATCTTAAAACGATACAATTCAACCCACAACATTATGCAGCTTTAAATAATTTAGGAACCGTTTGTAGAACAATGGAAGATTTTAAAAGTTCTGAAAAATATTTTTTACAAGCTCTAAAACTAAAACCTGACTATATTAATGCCTTGTCAAACTATGCAAATCTTAAAAGAGAAATCAATGATTTTGAAGAAGCTATAAATCTATACACTAAAGCACTAGAGGTTGATCAGAACCAATTCCTAATACACCACAACTTAGCATTAACTTATCAGGGAATTGGAAAGTTTGATCTTGCAAAAAAACACTCTTTAAAGTCTTTGGAAATAAATCCAAACCATATAATTAGTCACAAAATGCTAAGTATCAGTAATAAATATATAGATGAAAATGATAATCATTTTAAATTAATGAAAGATAAACTTAAAAATGAAAACTTAGTAAAAGATGATAAAATAACGCTTAATTTTTCTATAAGCAAAGCTTACGCGGATATGGGTAATTTCGATAATTCATTCAATCACATGTTAATTGGTAATGATTTAAACAGATCAAAAATAAAATATAATATTGAAAAAGATATTGAATTATTTAAGCAAATAAAGATCAAGTTTTCTGATTTTGATTTTAACAAAGAAAATAAGAAAAATTTTCAATCAAAAAAAATAATTTTTATATGTGGTATGCCAAGGTCAGGTACAACATTAACTGAACAAATTATCGCATCTCATAAGGATGTTTATGGTGCAGGTGAACTAAGCTATTTGACAAAAACCATTAAAAATAATTTTTTTAAAAAAGAATTTTTAAACAGTGAAAAAGTATCAGAAATATTAAATAATCAAGTTTCATTAATTTATAATGAATATATTTCATTTTTAGATACATATAAATTTCAAGAAACTACAATAACGGACAAAGCTCCTTTAAATTTTAAATGGATTGGGTTTATTAAACTTTTTTTCCCTAATAGCAAAATTATTCACTGTAAAAGAAATAATAAAGATAACTTTTTATCACTTTATAAAAACTTGTTTGATAGTGATAATTTAAATTGGTGCTATGACCAAAAAGAACTTACTTCTTATTATAACTTATATTCTGATCTAATGAAGTTTTGGGAACAAAAAATACCCCAATTTATTTACCAGGCTGACTATGAAAGTATTGTCAAAAATCAAGAAGAGGAGTCTAAAAAGATGATTGAATTTTGTGAATTAGATTGGGACCCTAATTGTTTAAACTTTCATAAAAATAATAAAACACCGATTAAAACAGCCAGTATTGTTCAGGCAAGAAAACCAATCTACAAATCTTCACTTTTATTATCTGATAAATATTCAAAATACTTTCAAGAATCTTTTTCTTTACTTCAATAATTTTAGGTAAAAAAAAAGGCCCCATAAAAATATGGGGCCTTAAAATTTAGTTAGCTTAAGTAATTAAAACGCAAAAGAAACTGCAATCTCAGTAGTATCTAGATCAGTACCAGACGCTCCTTTAAGATCATTACTTTTGTTTATATTACCTTTTACAGACATACTTCCCATCGTGTAAGATGCAGAAAGACCACTGTCTTCTTGATCAACAAGTGTTGAATCAGAACCAAAACTTACAGTTCTTTGACCATAACCAACTGCGATGTTGTCACTTACGTTAAATGTAACACCCCATTGTTGTGTATGCCACTGAGCAGTATCTTTTTGTCCACCTTCAGTTGCTAATTGTCCACCAAAAGAAAGAGCACCAACAGCGTACGTAATGAACGCAGTCGATTGATTCTGGTCTTCTGATACGTTTCCACTACCTAAATCAGCTAGACCAAGACCAACAGCGATACCATCAGCTGGGGCCATAGTTACTGATATAGATTTACTAGAACCAGATCCAGCAGCACCAGTTGCACCGTCTTCTACAACTCCACCACCTTGTCTTACATAGTCAGCACTTATTGCTGCTGTGCCTAAAGTAGTTGCATAAGATATAGAACCAGAATTACCAATACCTACTCTGAAACCATCGTGTCCAGTTCCATGTGAGATATTATCCCATATTTCTTCGTTAGCAGTTGGTGTTTTGTCATCGATACCACCGATACCATGTCCACCAGCACCTTGGTCAAACATTAATGTTCCAGCATCACCCATATCATACGTCAAAGACGCAGATGATTGTGAAGTACCATTGTTACCAAAATAAACACTTACAGAATGTCCATTATCTAAATCACCAGAACCATTAAATCCTAATAATTTATTCATACCAAACGGTGATCCTGTTAGCGATCCAGCTTCCTTATCAGTATATGTAAGTTTTGCTGAACCACTTACTGCCATTTCTCCTGCAAATGCAGAAGTAGCAACAAGTGAACCCGCTAAAGCAGACAAACCGATTTTTTTTATGTTGTTCATAACGATCTCCTATTCATTGTTTTTATAATTAATTATAAACATCGTTCTTTTAGCATTTTGAAAAGCAATTTCTTTGTTTTTAATATTTTTTTGCTTCTTTTTTTAAAAATGTTGTATTTTTATCACTATTTTCTGTTTATCTTGATTTTATAGAACTTTTTATTTTTGAATTTAATGTTAAATGCCCAATTTTGTATGATATTGAATATTAAAACATTATGATCAAAAAAATTAAATATTCAGTCTTCATTTATAACCTATTTTTAAGCGTTTTTCTTATTTTTTTTATTTCCTCATGTGGATTATATAAAAAATCTGATGCTCGAAAAGTATCACCTAATCCAGCTGAGCGTGTTAAAGCAAATATGGAAAAAGGTGAAGGATTTAGAATTAAAAGTCTTGGAAAGAAATCTGGAGATTTTCAGTTTGCAAGTTCAAATGAAATGTGGAGAGCCACATTAGATATTTTAGATTTTGCTCCATTAGGAAATGTTGATTACTCAGGTGGATTGATTATTACTGATTGGTTCAATGAAGAGACAGAACCTAGAAATTCTTTAAAAATTACAGTAAGATTTTTATCAAATGAAATTAGAGCAGATGGATTGCAAGTCATTTTGCATAAAAAAACCTGTAATCAGAATTTAGAGTGTTCTATTAAAAAATATTCTAGTAAAATTAACAATGATATTAAATTAGCAATTTTAAAAAGGGCTACAAAAATAAGTAAAATGGATCAAGACAAATACTTAGAAAAATATGGTAAAGTAAGAATAATTGATAACCCCAAATATTAAAACAATAAAAATATTTTATTTGAAATAATTAAAAATTAAACACGCACTATTTTTTGTGGAAAGATATAATTTTAAAACAATAGAAGAAAAGTGGCAAAAATATTGGGATAAAAATAAAATTTTTGAATCTAAAATAATTAAAAATAAAAAAAAGTTCTACTGTTTAGAAATGTTTCCATATCCATCTGGTAATATCCATATGGGTCATGTTAGAAATTATACTATTGGAGATGTATTAGCGCGCTACAAATCTATGCAAGGTTATAATGTTCTACATCCAATGGGTTGGGACTCTTTTGGTATGCCTGCAGAAAATGCTGCTAGACTAAATAATTTAGACCCTAAATCTTGGACTAAAAAAAATATTTCTATAATGAAATCACAACTTCAAAAGTTAGGTTTATCTATCGATTGGGATAGAGAAATATCAACTTGTTCACCCGAATATTACAAGCATCAACAAAAATTTTTTCTGGATTTGTTTGACAAGGGCCTAGTTTATAGAAAGGAAAATTATGTAAACTGGGACCCAGTAGATCAAACTGTATTGGCTAATGAGCAGGTAATAGATGGCAAAGGTTGGAGGTCGGGTGCAACTGTTGAAAGGAAAAAATTAAACCAATGGTTTTTTAATATTTCCAAATTTTCTGAAGAATTATTAGCAGGACTAGAAAACTTAAAGTTATGGCCAAATAAAGTTAAAGTTATGCAAAAAAATTGGATAGGTAAATCTTTTGGTTGTGAAATAAACTTTAAAGTTAAGGGCAGTCTTCCAGTTGATGAAATTAAATGTTTTACCACACGACCTGATACTTTATTTGGTTTTTCGTTTCTGGCTGTATCAATAGATCATCCTATAGCAAAATTTTATATTGATAATAAAGACTTTAAAAAATTTAAAGAAGATTGTTCAAAAACCGGAACAACCGAAGAATCAATTGCACAAGCTGAAAAAATTGGTTTTAAAACGGATTTAATTGCTATCAATCCTCTAGATGAGTTACAAAAAGTACCTGTTTATTTTGCAAACTTTGTTTTGATGGATTACGGTTTTGGTGCTGTATTTGGGTGTCCTGCTCACGACCAAAGAGATTTGGATTTTGCTACTAAATATAATCTACCTGTTACTACTGTAGTTAAGCCTAATAACACAGACAAAAATTTTAAAGTTAAAAAAGAAGCATATACTGGAAATGGAACAATATTTAATTCTAAACTCTTAAATGGATTAAAGTTTCCAGAAGAATCTGTTGAAAAAACAATTAACATCTTAGAACAAAAAAAATTAGGAATAAGGAAAATTAATTTTAGATTAAAAGATTGGGGTGTATCAAGACAAAGATACTGGGGGTGTCCAATACCAATTGCCTACAATAATAAAAATGAAATAATCAAAATCCCCTTAGATGATTTACCCGTTAAACTTCCAGAAAATATTAATTTAAATACGAAAGGTAACCCTCTAGATCATGAAAAAGAATGGAAGAACCTAGATATAAATGGAGAAAAATGTATTAGAGAAACCGATACCTTAGATACATTTGTTGATTCTTCATGGTATTTTTTAAGATTTTGTTCTAGTGGCAAAACTGAGAGCGGATTTGATCAAAAAGAAATTAATTACTGGTTGCCTGTTGACCAATATATTGGTGGTGTAGAACATGCAATTTTACACCTTTTATATTCAAGATTTTTTATGCGGGCCATTGCATATAAGAATGAAGAATTTAATATTTTAGAACCATTCGATGGTTTGTTTACACAGGGTATGGTTTGTCACGAAACATATAAAGACCAAAAAAATAATTGGCTAAGTCCAGATGAAGTAATTTCAAAAGATGGAAAAATATTTTACAATAAAAAAAATTCAAAAGAAAAAATAATTGTAGGTCCAACTGAATCTATGTCTAAATCAAAAAAAAATACAATAGACCCTGAAGAGATAATTAAAAATTATGGAGCAGACGCTGTAAGACTTTTTATTTTATCAGATAGTCCTCCTGCAAAAGATGTACAATGGTCAGAACAAGGAATGGTGGCATCATATAAATTTTTACAAAAATTATGGACCCTACACCAAAAAATAAAAATTAAAATAAACTCATTAGAAAATGAAAGTGAATCAAATGAGATTTTAAAATTTACGAATCAATTAATAGACAAAGTAACTAAAAGTTTAGAGAAATTTAACTATAACGTAATTGTCGCAAATTTTTACGAAACATATAACTTTTTAAACAAGAGTTTAGAAAATAATACTGTAGAAAAAAATTTACTTGAAAATTATAAAAAAATTTTATTTTTAATGAAACCACTTATACCTCATTTTGCATCTGAGTGCTTAAAGGATCTAAATTTGAAGGATAAACAAATATGGCCATTAGCGGATAAAAAATTTTTATCTACCAATGATATTAATATAGTTGTTCAAATTAATGGAAAAAAAAGATCTGTTTTAAATACTATTAGAGATATTTCAGAAGAAAATTTTATGAAAAAGATAAAAGATGATGATAAAATAAGTAAGATATTAAATAATAAAAAAATAATTAGAAGTATTTTTATAAAAAATAAACTAATAAATTTAATAATAAAATAATGATAAATAAAAAATTATTTACAGTAATTACATTTTTATTCCTACTAGGTTGCGGATACCAACCTATCTATTCTTCAAAAGAATCAAATTTTGCAATTGAAAAAATTAAATTAGTTGAAAAAAATAATATTAATAGAAAAATTAGAAATGTATTAAAAACTTACCAGAATAAAAATACAACTGAAAAAGTTTACGGTTTAAAAATTAGTAGTGAAAGAAATAAAGTCATTTTGACAAAAGATTCAAATGGTGATCCAAAAATATTTGCTATCAATATTTTGGTTGGAGTAGAAATAATAGAAAATAATTTTATAAAAGAAACTATAAGCTTTAAAAAAACATTAAGCTATAACAACAGTACAAACAAATTTGACCTCAAACAGTATGAAGATAACATTGTATCAAATTTGACAAATAAGATAATAGAAGAAATAATTATTTATTTACAATCAATCTAAAATGATAGTTAAATCATTTGAGTTTAAAAAAATAGATTTTAGGTTGAATAAATATTTTCTTCTATATGGAGAAAACGAGGGTCTTAAAGAGGAAATAATAAAAAAAATCGAGCTAAATTTCTCTAAAAATATTTTTCGTTACGATGAAAAAGAAATTTTTGAAAATAAAGAAAATTTTTTTAATGGACTTATTACAAAATCACTTTTTGAAAATCAAAAACTGATAATTATAAACAGAACAAGTGATAAGATTAAAACATTAATTGAGGAAATAGTTGAGAAAAACATACACGATATAACCTTTATTTTAATTTCTGGAATATTAGATAAAAAATCTAAAATTAGGAATTTATTTGAGAAAAATAAAGAAATGATTTGCATACCATTTTATCCAGATACAAGCCAAACACTAAATATGATTGCTAACGATTATTTTAAAAATAAAAAAATAGCTACATCACAAGAAGTGATAAACCTCATAACAGAAAGAGCAAGGGGTAGTCGACAAAATTTAAATAATGAATTAAATAAAATTGATAATTATTGCGCGAATAACAATAAAATAGATTTAAAGAAAATCATAAAACTTACTAATCTCGCTGAAAATTATAATGTATCTGAATTAACTGACACTTGCTTAACAAAAAATACTAAAAGAACTGCAAAAATACTAAATGAAAATATTTTATCAGTAGAAGACACAATTTTTATAATCAGAACATTTCTATCAAAAACAAAGCGGCTATTAAGATTGCAGGAAGAAATAAGTAAAAACAAAAATATAGAGATTGCTATAAAAGATTTTAAACCTCCAATATTTTGGAAAGATAAAGATATTATAAAAGAACAAATAATAAAATGGACACTATCAGACTTAAAAAAGCTTATGGTTGAAATTAATGATACAGAACTTTTGTTAAAAAAAAATTCTTCTAACTCAATTAATATAATTTCAGATTTTATATTAGCAAAATCTACTAGTATTAGTAATTAGATTTAATTACTTCAATAATTTTGTTTAATTGATCAATATCATTATAAAAGAACTGAATTGATCCTGAATTATTTTTTTTATTATTAATAGAAACATTAAGACCAATTTTACTAACAATAGAAGACTCGAGTTGTTTTAAATTCGGATCCTTCAAATTAGCTTTAACGGATATCTTATTTTTAAAAATTTTTACTAGATTTTCTGCTTGTCTTACAGATAGTTTTTTATCAATTATTTTTTTAACTAAAAAATGGGCATTATCTAAACCAACTAATATTTTTGCATGTCCGGGGGAAATTTCATTATTTTCAATTAATTTAATTACTTCTTTAGGTAAACTTAATAATCTCAGGCAATTAGCAACATGACTTCTGCTCTTACCAATAAATTTGGCAACTCTGTCTTGATCGTAAGAAAAATCATCAATTAAGCGTTGGTATCCTTGCCCTTCTTCGATTGCATTTAAATCATGTCTTTGAACATTTTCTATAATAGCAAATTCGAGAGATCTAAGATCATCAGCTTCGGTTATGACTACTGGAACTTCATGAAGACCAGCTTTTTGCGCTGATAACCATCTTCTTTCACCCGCAATTATTTCGTATTTATTTTTTTCGTTTTGGGAAATTCTAACTATTATTGGTTGTATAATTCCACGTTCTTTAATCGAATTAGTTAAGGTTTCTAAATCAACTTCACTAAATTTTTTTCTGGGTTGAAATTTATTTCTTATCAAATCACTAATTTGTAATTTGTTTACGTTAGATTTAATGTTCTCATCACCAATTAATGACGAGAGACCTCTACCCAATCCTTTTTTTATTTTAAAAGTATTCATTGTGCGACATTTTCAAATGGTTTTTCTTGATTCATAAATTCGTCTGTAAAACTAAAATATGATTTACTACCGGGACAATTTTTATCATAATTCAGCACTGGTATCCCGTGTGATGGTGCTTCAGACAATCTTACATTTCTAGGAATCACTGTTGAGTAAACTTGATTTTGAAAATAATCTCTAGCTTCTTTTTCAACTTGAGATGAAAGTTTATTTCTCTTGTCATACATTGTTAGAAGAATTCCTCTAATTTTCAATTCTGGATTTAAACTAACTTTTATTCTATCAATTGTTTTAATTAATTGAGTTACGCCTTCTAATGCAAAAAATTCGGTTTGAAGTGGAACAATAAGAGAGCTTGAAGACACCAGGGCCATTACAGTAAGTAAGCTAAGCGATGGTGGGCAATCTATAAGAATATAGTCATATTTACTTGTAGAATGGTTTAAATACGTCATTAATTGGTTTTTCAAAATAAAAGCCCGTTTATTGTCTCCAGCAGTTTCTAGCTCTAAACCAGATAAATCAACATTTGAAGTTATTATGTCTAAATTTTTAAATTGTGTTTTTTTAATTACTTCTGAAATTGACTTTGTCCCATTAAGAACACTATAAATTGTGCCACTTGAATTTTCCAAATTTGATAATCCAAGTCCTGTTGTTGCATTGCCCTGTGGATCTAAATCAATTACTAGAGTTTTTTTAGCTTGTTGAGCCAAGCCTGCAGCAAGGTTAATCACTGTTGTTGTTTTCCCGACACCACCCTTTTGATTTATTACAGATATAATTTTCATTTAGTTTAATTTTTTTTTTTTAATATTTTTTATATTCAATAAAAAAGAATCTTTACTAGTAAGACTTTTTTTTTCTATATAATCAAAATCCCAATTCTTTAATGTTTCTTCTAAAATTAGTCTTCCATTCTTACCCATAAACAAAATTAAATTTTTATAACTAGTAAAATTTTTATAAACGAGATCTAGCACCATTGGCAAAGGTTTAAATGCTCTAGCCATGATCGTTCCTGATATTAAATCTTTGCTTTTAAAAATATCTTTTTGAATTACTTCAGTATCTAAATTTAATTTCCTTGATACATCTTTTAAAAATAAGCTCTTATGATAGCTTTTTTCATACAAATTAAATTTCATATCTTTTTTTAAGTTTTTCATCATAATTGCAATAACTATTCCCGGCAAGCCAGC
>Ga0114997_10002577_pt1 | contig 14567 bp, 12 predicted proteins | sample ArcticOcean_MG_C_2_FD_87045 | JGI IMG/M metagenome (GOLD analysis project Ga0114997, IMG submission 87045) | Marine microbial communities from western Arctic Ocean - ArcticOcean_MG_CB4_136 | ecosystem: Environmental > Aquatic > Marine > Oceanic | place: Arctic Ocean: Canada Basin | collected... | reverse complement strand
TTATTGAAAATTACAATTCAATCTATCCAAATTCAATTTATAACTTAGAATATGAAAAATTAGTCTCCAAGCCTGAATTGATAGCTAAAAATTTAATGAACTTTTGTGAATTGGATTGGGATAAAAAATGTTTAGAGTTTCACAAAAGGAAAGATCTAATTTTAAAAACAGCAAGCAATATTCAGATCAGGCAAGCCATATTTAAAAATTCAATAGATAAGTACAAGCCATACAAAAAATTATTACAAGATTATGGAAAAAACTATTCTTGGTTCAATTAGAAAATGACTATTTATGCTTTATCTACTGGAGCGGGTATCTCGGGTCTTGCGGTGATCCGTGTATCAGGTAAATATACTGCAAAAGTTGTCAAAAAGATTACAAGGTCAAAATTACCAAAACCAAGAGTGGCTACCCTCAGAAAGTTCAATAAAAATGGGGAAAAAAAGATAATTGATACAGGTCTAATTATATGGTTCCCAGGCCCTAACAGCTACACAGGAGAAGATTTAGCAGAATTTCATGTCCATGGTAGTAGAGCTGTTATAAATGCTATGCACTCGGCTATATCAAAAATAAAAAACTGCAGATTAGCTGAGCCAGGTGAGTTCACAAAAAGAGCATTCCAAAATCAAAAAATAAATTTACTTCAAGCTGAAAGTGTAGCCGATCTTATTTCTTCAGAAACAGAAATACAAAGAAAACAAGCTATTAAAATTATGAGTGGAGCTTCATCAAATAAATTTAATTCATGGAGAAAAAGCCTTTTAAAAGTTTTAACTTATATAGAAGCTAAAATTGACTTTCCAGAAGAAGATTTACCAAAAAATATTATGAAAGAAATACAAAAAACATCAAACAACTTATTGAAAGAAATTAAAAATACTCTAGATGATGAAAAAGTTGGCGAAAGAATAAGAGAAGGCTTTAAAATTGCAATTGTCGGACCTCCTAATTCTGGTAAATCTAGTTTATTAAATTATCTTTCAAAACGCGATACAGCTATTGTTTCGAAAATTGCAGGAACTACAAGAGATGTTATAGAAACTCACTTGAATTTAGATGGTTATCCAGTAGCTGTTTCTGATACTGCGGGAATTAGGAATTCAAAAAATGAAATAGAGAAAAAAGGTATTAAAATTGCCTTAAAACGTGCCGAAGATGCAGACTTAAAGCTGATTATCGTATCATCCAAAAACATTAATTTTACAAGTGTTTTTGATCATTTATTAACTAAAAATGCGATTTTAGTGATAAATAAATCGGATTTAATAAAAGGTAATCTAAATAATAAATTTAAAAAATATGATCATGTTTTAATATCAATAAAAAATAATTCAAATTTAAATAAACTAATAAAAAAAATAAAAAATAAATTAAAATATAAATTTACATCAAATAAAGATATTTTAATCACGCGAGAAAGGCACAGGCAAAATTTAATAAACTGTGCTAGGCAATTAGAAAATTTTAAAAAGAAAAAATCAACTCAAGATTTTGATAAGGCAGCAGAAGATTTAAGATTAGCTACAAGACATCTGGGAATGATAGTTGGAAAAGTAGATGTAGAGGAGCTTTTAGGTAGTATTTTTAATGATTTTTGCATAGGTAAGTAGCAAAATAAAAACAGCTAATAGTTCATTAAAATCGATGTTTTTTAGCATATTATCATCTCTTATCTTGAATATTAAACTATCATCTGTAAGTTCATTTCATGAAAAAAGATTTAACATTTGATGTAGTTGTTATAGGTGGAGGACATGCGGGGTGTGAGGCCGCCGCCGCTTCCGCCCGAATGGGTATTAACACAGGTTTGTTTACACATAAAATAGAAACCATAGGTGAGATGTCTTGTAATCCTGCTATTGGTGGTTTAGGTAAGGGCCATCTTGTGAAAGAGATTGATGCGCTAGATGGTGTTATGGGCGTTGTTGCTGACAAATCAGGAATACAATTTAGATTATTAAATAGGAGCAGAGGTCCAGCAGTAAGAGGACCTAGAACCCAGTCTGACCGAGCCTTATACAAGAAATATATGCAAAAAGCGCTCTTAAGTTATTGTAATTTAAAGGTTTTTTCGGACCCAGTTACTGAATTTATTTTTGATAAAAATCAGGCAATTGGCTTTCATACCAAATCAGGAAAAAAAATAAAATGTAAGAAAATGGTTTTAACAACAGGAACTTTTTTAAATGGTTTAATCCACATCGGTGATGTCAGAACGCCAGCTGGCCGACATAACGAAAAACCTTCAACTGGACTAAGCGAGCAATTAAAAAAATTTAAAATAAAATTAGGAAGATTAAAAACAGGAACCCCACCAAGGCTTGATGGTTCTACAATTAATTATGCAAATTTAGAAAAACAAGATGCCGATACTGATCCTGAATATTTTTCTTTTTTAACTAACAAAACTTACAGAAAACAAATTGCTTGTAGTGTTACTTATACAAATAAAAGAGTTCATGATATCATAAAGAAGAATTTAAAAAAGAGTGCGATGTACTCTGGAAGCATTAAGGGAGTAGGGCCTAGATACTGTCCATCAATTGAAGATAAAATTGTAAAATTTTATGATAAGACCAGACATCAAATATTTTTAGAACCTGAAGGGCTTGAAGATAAAACTGTATACCCAAATGGTATCTCTACTTCTTTGCCACCTGACGTCCAGGCTTTAATGTTGCATAATATTAGTGGTTTAGAGCAAACTCGCATAATTAGGCCTGGTTATGCGATTGAATATGACTATGTAGACCCTAGGGAGCTTAATTTAACTTTAGAAACCAAAAAAATAAAATCACTTTACCTCGCTGGTCAAATAAATGGCACAACAGGCTATGAAGAGGCTGCCGCTCAAGGATTGATGGCTGGAATTAATGCAGCACTTTCTATAAAAAAACAGGAACCATTAGTTCTTGATCGAGCACAAGCGTATATTGGTGTTATGATAGACGATTTAGTTACCAAAGGTGTTGCTGAACCTTATCGCATGTTTACTTCTCGCGCTGAATATAGATTAAGTTTAAGGTCCGACAATGCAGATATAAGATTAACGCAATTAGGAATTAATATTGGATTAGTACATTCTAGAAGAGCTGAAATATTTACCAAAAAAGTTAATAAAATCAAACAGTTAACTAACTCTTTAAAGAGTCTTAAAATATCACCAAATGAAGCTCAAAAATTTAATATAAAAATTGCAAAGGACGGAGTTAGAAGGTCCGCACTTGAAATTCTTTCAAGGGAGGGGGTAAATTTTAACAAGTTACGTAAAATTTGGACTAAAATACCTAAAGCTGCCCCCAAGGAGGAGGAACAAATCGAGATACAAGCACATTATTCTGGTTATTTGGAAAAACAAGAGGCAGATATTATTGCATTTAGAAAAGACGAGAACCTTATAATACCTGCTGATATTGATTATTCTATACTAAGCGGTTTGTCTAATGAGGTTAAAAGCAAGTTTAAGCTTATTAAACCTAAAACTTTGGGACAAGCATTGAGAATAGATGGAATTACACCTGCGGCTGTATTCATTCTTTTATCACATGTCAAAAAGGCTGGAAAAAAATATAAAATTGCCTAAATGGATAGAAAAGATCAAGTAGACACATTTTGTAGATATTATCAAGTTTCACGTGAAACAATCTTGGGTTTAGAAATGTACGAAAAACTCCTTATAGAAGAAAACAAGGTGCTTAATTTAGTTGGAAAATCGACTATTAGAGAAATATGGCATAGACATTTCATGGATAGCTATCAAGTTATTGATTTTATTGAAAAAAATGATAAAATAATAAACGATTTAGGATCTGGAGCAGGTTTTCCAGGAATAATTGTAGCATTAGCAGCCAAAGAAAAAAAAATGAACGTAAAAATTAACTTATTAGAGAAAAGTAGAAAAAAAACACAGTTCCTAAAAAAAATAGTTACTAGACTTAATTTAAACGTCGAAGTTATTAATGAAGATATATTAAAAAAAGACTTTAATATGCTGGGAGATGTTTTTTTAGCAAGAGCATTTAAGCCTTTAACAAAAATTTGTGAACTTATGCACAGCAAAACTCCAAATTGGAAAAAGTTATTTGTTTTTCTCGGTAAAACGGGAGATCAAGAGTTACTTCGGGCTTCAAAAAATTGGGATATCAAGTATAAGCAGAGAGTGAGCATTACAAGTGGTGATTCGAAAATATTAGAAGTTAATAATTTAACAAAGAAGTAAAATTGCATAATACACAAATTATTTCCGTAATAAATCAAAAGGGTGGAGTAGGAAAAACAACTACTGTTATAAATTTAGCTACAGCTCTATCTTTCCAAGAAAAAAAAGTTCTAGTTATAGATTTGGATCCACAAGGTAATGCTAGCACAGGCTTAGGTATTTCAAACACTGCTAGCGACAATACAGTTTACGAAGTCTTAAACGGAAATAGTACTTTTAAAAAATCTATTCAAAATACAAAAATAAAAAATTTAAAGATAGTTTCATCAAATGTTGATTTATCTGGTCTCGAAGTTGAAACGGCAAGTGAAAGCAGAAGAGCTTTTTTATTAAAAGACAAAATTCAAAACTTTATTAATAGTGAGGAAAATGATTTTGCTTACATATTAATTGATTGCCCTCCATCTTTAAGCCTTTTAACAGTGATGGCACTAGTGGTTGCGAAATCACTAATTATTCCGTTACAAGCCGAGTTTTTTGCTCTTGAAGGCTTAAGTCAGTTAATAAAAACAATTGAAAGAATTAAAATTAAACTAAATCCAAATTTAGATATTAGAGGAATTCTTTTAACTATGTTTGATAAACGAAACAAACTATCTTCTGAGGTAGACGCCGAAGCCAGAAAACATTTTAAAGATAAAGTATATCAAACAGTAATACCAAGAAATGTAAGATTGTCCGAGGCACCTTCTTATGGTGCTCCCGTACTTATTTATGACAAACTATGTTCTGGAAGCAAATCCTATATAAATTTTACTAACGAGTTCCTTAAACAAGAAGGTATACTTGAAAGCGCAGCCTAATGATTGAAAATCGTTTGAAAAAAGGTTTAGGTAGAGGTCTTTCATCACTTTTAGGAGATTCGACTGATAAAGTTGCAACTAATAAAGTTTCAATTAGAGATTTAGTTAGAAATAAATTTCAACCAAGAAAACATTTTAATAAAGAGGATTTAGAAGAATTGACAACTTCGATTAAAGAGCAGGGCGTAATTCAGCCAATTATTGTCAGACCTTCTAAATCATCTGAAGCAAGATATGAAATTGTTGCTGGTGAAAGAAGATGGTTAGCTTCTCAAAACGCGGGATTACATGAAGTTCCGGTGGTTATTTTAAACATAGATGATGTCAAATCTCTTGAATTATCAATAGTAGAAAATGTACAAAGAAAAGATCTTAATGTTATTGAAGAGGCAAGAGGCTACGATAGGCTAGCAAGGGAATTTGACTACCGTCATGAAAAAATATCGCAATTTATTGGAAAAAGCAGAAGTTATATAGCAAACTCATTAAGGTTATTAACATTACCTTCTGATTTACTATTGATGGTGGAGCAAGGATTATTATCTGCAGGGCACGCAAGATGTTTAGTTAATTTAAATAATTCTTTGGAAATTGCAAAAATAATTATTAAAAAAAAACTTTCTGTTAGACAGGCTGAGGTGCTAGTTAAGAGTTATCGAGGTAAAAAAACCAAGTTTGTTTCTAAGAAAGATGCAAATATTTTAACTTTACAGCAGGCTTTAGAAGAAAAAATTGGTTTGAATGTTATCATTAGCAATAAAAAAAACAATACAGGAAAAATATCTTTTGATTATCAAGACTTAGATCAGCTAGATAAATTGGTTAATATAATTAAGAATAATTATTAGCTTTTTTACATATTTCCAAAAAAAAATTTAAAAAAATAGCATTAGAAACATTAGGGTTTTTTTTACATAATAATTCAGTATTATTTATTTTATTTTTTATTTTTTTTAATTCTCCAAGATTCCAAATTGTTAATTGTTTTTTAATAACAGGTTTTTCTTTCCAAAAAATTGGCGGCTTTAAATTATTAATAAAGTTTTCTAAGCTATATGAGCCAGATTCTTGCTCTTTAATTTTTAATAAGCGTTGAATTTTATTTGCTAAGATTCTTAAGAACAATATTTGGTTGGTAGAATTGATATAAATTTCAGATATAATTTTTTTATATTGAGAAGTATTGCCGCACAAACACTCATTTATTAGCACATCAGATTTATGGTCCCCAGTAAAATTTATTAATGTTTTAATTTCATCAAGCTCTAAAGTCTTTCTATTTACAGAATAAGATATAATTTTTTCTATTTCGTTTTTTAAATTTTGTCTGTCGCTGTTAGATTTTTCTATTAATAAATTTATAGCTTCTCTCGATAAATTAATTTCATGTTTTTTAAATTCATTTTTTGCAATAATTTCCAGGTCTTTTTCACTGTCTGGATAGCAAGCTATACAAGCCGCATCTTTATTTTTTTCAAAAAAACTTCTTATTTTAGACTTTTTTTCTAAAATGCCTGAAATGACAATTACCACTATGTTTTCAGGATTTTTTTCACATACATCAGTTAATCTTTTTAACATTTTGTCCGAAGCTTCAAAGATAGTAATTATTTTTTTACTACTGAACAACGAACCAGAAAAAATAAAGTTATAAAAATTTTCTTCATTTTCAATTATTTCACTTTCATATAGTGATATAAATTCTACATTAGTTTTGTTATCCGTTTTTTGAATTATATTTTTAATATCTTTTTTTAAACCAATATTTTCTCCATATAGTAGATAAAAGTTATATTTTAAAAAATTTTGTAAGTTTTTATTAATTTCGTAACTTCTTATTATCATTTCTATAAAATATTCTCGGATAACTTAATTACCAAGTCTTCATAAGTTTTTATTATCAAATTTCCCTCAGATTTTTTTTCTAGTTTAATTGTTTCTGAAAATTGATCTTGCACCTGGTAAGTTGAAGAATTACTTATGGTTGTATTTAATATTTGATTTTTTGTTTCACTATCTGTAATAATAATTTTTGAAGATAAATTAATTCTATATGCTAAAATTTTTCCAGTAGAATTTTTTACTGTAGCTATTTTATTTTTTGATGTATCAATTTTAATACTAATATTTTTTATTTTATCTGTTTCGCTATTACTTTTTGATAAGTTATTTAATTTATTATAAATTTTTCTTCCTAATTGTTTGTCTCCTGAAACTTCAAATTTAGTAATCTTTATTTTTAAATCTGAAGCCCCAAAAATGGGTTTATATCCAGCGCATGAATTAATGCCGGTTAATATGAAAATAAAAATTAATGGATATATTATTTTTTTCATTTTTTTATAATAAAGTTTATAAGTCTATTTTTTACATAAATATTTTTTATTATTGTGTTATTTTCTAGATATTTTGCAATATTATCAATTTCTTTTGACTTTTTGATAATTAATTCTTCATTTGAATTTATTAGTGTTTCTAATGAACCTCTTTTTTTCCCATTTATTTGAATAATAATCGTAATATTTTCTTCTTTCAGTAGCTTTGGATCATATTTGGGCCAAAAAAACTTCTTATTTATTTTTTCACAAAATTCGTGAGCAAGGTGAGGTGTAATTGGCATCAATAACATTATAATTTTTTCCCATTCATCTTTTAGAGTTTTCTTAGAAGTTTTATTATTGTTGGTGTGGTCATATAGAATATTATAAATCTCATGAATGTTTGCAATCACAACGTTATATTGAAAATTATCTAAATTTTTTGTTACATTATAAATTATCTTGTTAACAGATCTTTTAAGGCTTAAATCGCCAGCTTCTATTTTTGTTGTTTTTTTATTTTCAATTTCGTTATTTAGTTTCCACAGTTTTTGTATAAATTTATAAGCAGCAGAAACACCCTCCTGGGACCATTGCACATCTCTTTCCGGAGGGCTATCGGAGAGCATAAACCATCTAATTGAGTCAGCACCATAAACATTAATCATTTCTTCTGGGTCTACTGTATTTTTTTTTGATTTAGACATAGATTCTGAGGGACCAACCAAAACTTTCTTTTTATCTTTTTTAGTTATAAACTTACCTTCTTTATTTCTTTCTATCTCACCTGGATATAGCCATTTATTTTTTTCATTTTTATAAGTTTCGTGGCAAACCATTCCTTGCGTAAATAGGCTTTGAAATGGTTCAATATAACTAAATGCTTTATTATCGAATGCTAGTGCCCGCATAAAAAACCTTGAATAAAGTAAATGTAAAATTGCATGTTCTACGCCCCCTATATATTGATCTACAGGCATCCAGTACTTTAAATCAGTATTTTTGTATCCATAACTTTCATGTTTTGGAGAGCAGAATCTTAAAAAATACCAGGAAGAATCTACAAAAGTATCAAGAGTATCAGTTTCTCTGATCACTTCTTCGCCAGAATTAAGTTTAGTGAACTTCCAAGTGGGGTGTTTTTCTAGAGGATTGCCCTGCACGTTTAGATCAATGTCATCAGGTAATAATACAGGTAAATCTTTTTTGTCAATTGCTACTGCTTCACCCTTTTTATTGTATGCTATAGGGATTGGGCACCCCCAATATCTTTGCCTCGAAACACCCCAATCTTTAAGTCGAAATGTTATTTTTTTTGCACCTATTTTTTTTTTAGTTATAGCTTCTATAGATTTTTCTATTGCATCTTTAACAGGAAGATTATTTAGAAAATCTGAGTTAAATAATTTACCGGTTTCGGTGTACGCTTTATTTTTTATAATAAATTCTTTTGGGTCGGCATTGTCTGGAAGTACAACTGGTAATATTTTAAGATTATACTTATTTGCGAAATCTAAATCTCGTTGATCGTGGGCAGGACAGCCAAATATCGCTCCTGTTCCATAGTCCATTAACACAAAATTAGCTATATAAATTGGGAGCAAACTATCTTTTATGAAAGGATGTTTTGCATTCAAGCCAGTATTAAATCCAAACTTTTCAGCGGTAGCTAAAGCTTCTTCAGTTGTTCCAGTTTTTGAGCATTCCACTTTAAAGTTTTGAAAATCTTTATTGTTTTCAAAAATTTTGGCAACTGGGTGATCTATCGAGAGAGCTATAAATGATGCACCAAATATTGTATCTGGTCTTGTTGTGAATACTTTTATTTTATCAAACTCCCTATTATTATTAATTTGAAAATTAATTTCACAGCCATAAGATTTTCCTATCCAGTTTTTTTGCATTAGCTTTACTTTTTCTGGCCAACCCTCTAATGTTTGAAGATTATCTAATAAATTCTGGGAAAATTTTTTAATATTAAAAAACCATTGAGAGAGCTTTTTTCTTTCAACGTCCACTCCCGAACGCCAACCCTTTCCATTAATTACTTGTTCATTTGCTAAAACACTTTGTTCTGCGGGGTCCCAATTTACATAGGTATCTTTTTTATAAACCAGTTTTTTGTTAAAAAGTTCTAAAAAAAACTCCTGTTGATGTTTATAGTATTTTGGATCACATGTAGATATTTCACGATCCCAATCCAAAGATAGACCTAAAAGTTTTAATTGTTTTTTCATGGTTTCGATATTTTTTAAAGTCCAATCTTTTGGATGAAGATTGTTTTCACGTGCAGCATTTTCCGCTGGCAAACCAAATGAGTCCCAGCCCATAGGATGCAAAACATTATAACCACGAAGTTTTTTATAACGCGCAAGAACATCACCAATTGTGTAGTTTCTGACGTGTCCCATGTGAATTTTTCCTGATGGATACGGAAACATTTCCAAACAATAGAATTTTTTTTTATTTTTATCTAAAAGAGAAGAATGAGTTTTTTCTTTTGACCAGGTATCTTGCCATTTTTTTTCAACATTTTTTATATTATATCTTTCCATGAAAAAAAATAAATTTAAAAAAGTACGGCTAAACTAATCTACTGCTTTCCTTTTAAATTTTTTCTTACTTTTTTGAGACTCTTTTTCAAACAAAACTGCTTTTTTTAAAATAGCAACTTGTAACTCTTGCTCTAATGTAGAAGAAACTTTTTTGACAGAACACGTTTGTTGAATACTGCATATTTTTTTATGGACAATTATTTTAATTCCATCGGATCTTACTTCGTTTGTTAAAAATCTAATTGTGATTTTAAGAGACTCGTCAGCAGAAGTTCCCTCGTTGTACCAATCTGTAGTAATTATTCCTCCAGAATAATCAACATTTGCAAGAGGTAAAAAATCTAAAATTTCTAAAGAAGCTCTCCACATCGGGTTTGAACTTGCAAATTGGTAGTTTGTTCCTCCTCCTCCTCCTGCCATTTTTTTTAGAGACATACCTTTTCCTTCTTCTAAATTTTTCTTTACCCGTTCTTTAGAATTCGGTGATACTTTCCTAGCATCGGAAGGGCTGTAAATTCCACAAGAGCTAAGAAAAGTTAATAAGACAACGCTAGCTACAAAAATAAATTTTTTTTCTCTTAAAAAGTTTAATATTTTCATTTACCTATATTTAATACACTAATTTCAGTTTGGAAATGATTTTTAAAATACAAAAATATAGTAAAATCAACATTTTTTGACTACAAGCAAGTTTGTTGCAAAAATACAACATTTTAAAAAAATAATGATTATAAACGATTATTTAATACTTTTAGATGTTTTGCAGTGTTATTTTGCACACATTCATATGAATAATAATAACATAAGGAGAAATATTATGAATAAATTAACTAAACTTGGAGTATCTGCATTGTGTGGATCTCTAGCTGCTATTTCATCTGCTAATGCAGGAGAGATGACAGTAACGGGTGGCGTTGATATGTCATGGATATCTTTAGATGACGAGACAACTGGAAGTCCACTAGGTGTGGGTTCTAACATGACCTTCTCAGGTTCAGGTGAACTTGATAATGGTTGGGGAGTTGCATTATCTATAGCTATCAATAACAAAAACGTTTACTCAAATACGAATGTAACAGTAACAGTGCCGTCAATGGGAGATGTACACGTTAGCCAAGGTGTTAGCGGAACAGGTATAGATCGTTTTGATGATGTAACACCAACGGTATGGGAAGAAGCTTACGGAACAGGTCTTGGAACTGGAATAGATACAGTTGCAGGAAACTCTGCTGGCTCAACAATCGAGTACATACCTAACATGTTACCAGAAGGTCTTTCAGCTTATGCAGCATGGACTCCAAACGCAGCGGGTTCAGGTTCAAGCGACAAAGGTTCTTCAGGCGATGACAACAGCGTAAAAGGTTCAGGTTGGGATTTGGCAATTAGTGCAACAGATGCAATACTTCCAGTTCCAGGTTTAACTATTTATGCAGGTATGTCTGAAACAGCTCAAGAAACAACTAGTGCAGGTTTTAATGGCGACAAGGAAGAAATGACTTGGGCTATTAAATATGCAATGGGTGGTTTCACAGTTGGTTACCAATATTCTGATGAAGATCTTGGAACAGCTACAGGTGCATTAGGTTACGAAAACGTTGCTTATGGTATAACGTTTAACGTAAACGATAATCTGTCAGTTGGTTATAACAACTATGAGTCAGAACAAGACAACGACACAGACGTAACTGCTGAAGCTCAGTCTCTTCAAGTTGCATACACTATGGGTGGAGCAACTATAAGATTAGCTGAAGCTGAAATCGATAATGCGAAGTACCAAACAGGTTCTGCGTATAATAGAGAAGCAACTACGTTATCAGTATCATTAGCGTTTTAATTAGAGAAAGGTATAAAACATGAATAAATTAGCAAAAGTTGGTTTATCAGCGTTATGCGGTTCTCTAGCTGCTGTTTCATCTGCGAATGCAGGAGAGATGACAGTAACAGGTGGTGTTGACATGACATGGATGTCACTAGGTGGTGCGAACGCAGTAACAGGAAACCCAATTGGTATGGGTTCAAATCTTACTTTTAAAGGTGAGGGTGAACTTGATAACGGTTGGACTTTTACTGGTACTATCGCAATGTTGAATGGACACAGTTACTCATCTGCAGTAGTTAATGTAGATATGGGTGGTTTAGGTGCAATCAATGTAAACCAAGGTGATAGCGGAAACGGTATCGATGCTTTAGACGACATAATGCCAACTGCTTGGGAAGAAGCATGGGGCAATGGACTTGGAACTGGTATACAGTTAGTTTCAGGTGTAGGTCCGAGCATGAACATCCAATACACAACGCCAACAATAATGGGAACTAAAATAACACTAGCAACAGCACCTAGAATGGGAGTATCTGACACAGCTGACAAAGGTAGCGCTGGATTAGATACATCAGCAATCGAAGCCGGTTACGATGCTACGATCATGATTAATCCTAGTTTAGGAACTGAAATACTTTCCGGATGGAATTTATTTTCAGGAGCTCACTACGGAACGAGTTCAGACGGTTCTCAAAAGACCGCTGGAACGTCTGGAGATCAAGAGCAATGGCATGGACAGGTTGGATCAACATTTGATCTTGGCCCCGTGTCAATTGGTTACGCTAGAGGTGGTATTTTGACTGGTAAAACAACAGTAGGAACGGACGTTTCGCACTATAAAAACGAAATGTACGGTGTTGCGTTTAATATCAATGACAATCTATCAGCTAGTTACAATAAACATGAATCTATGCAAGGTTTTGTTAACAGAGTTGTTGACACTGCAACAGACAACACAACTGCTGAAAATGCAAATGTGGAGTTAAGCATACAATCATACCAAGTTGCTTATACAATGGGCGGTGCGTCTATTAGATTTGCAAGATCTGAAGTAACAAACGGTTCTTACCAACAAGGTACAGAATCAGATGCTTCAGTAATCTCACTTGGATTAGCGTTTTAAAAATTAAAAGAAATTATTCTTTATTAAAACCGGCCTGAATAAGGCCGGTTTTTTTTTGAACAAACTGATCGCACCAAAACCCTTAGCTTTTTATAATTTTAGTTTACCTATATTTTTCTCAGAGATGCCACCTAGCGCGTACAGCGGTGTTTTATTATCAAGGGATATGTAGTTAAATTTATATAATCCTAAGAAATTCTTATTTTTATCCATATAAAATATTGGAGATAAGAATATAGCACCGCAATTTTGTAATACTTTTTCCTTAATTTCTTTCTGATTGTGGGCGGACCCTATCACTTTAATATTTTTTTTCTCTAAATTATAATATTTCCCCGTTCGATTAAAAGAAGGTATGTAGAGGCCGTCAGCATTAAACTTAATTACTAATTTTAAATTATTAGAAATGTAAAATTGATTTCCATTTTTTTTACATGCTTTTGCTATTTTTTTTAGCTCATTTTCGCTATTTTTATCGTTATAATTTCTGTAAACAATTCCTAATTTTTTGTTATTACTTCTAAATATTTGGCTGTTATAATAATCTGTAAAAATAAAAGACTTAGGTATTTTTTTATGCATAAAAAATTTGATAAACTTGATTTAATTAAAATTAAGGTTAATGAAATAATTAACCAAAAACAACTTAAAACTAATCCTCAAATTATAGTTGTCACAAAAACTTTTCCTATGAGTAAAATTGAACCTATAATCAAAAGTGGACACATTCATTTTGGGGAAAATAAATTACAAGAAGCAGAATATAAATGGCACGATCTTAAGAAAGTTAATAAAAACATCAAGTTACATATGATTGGAAAGTTGCAATCTAACAAAGTCAAAAAAGCTTTAATTTTATTTGATTATATACATTCATTAGATAACGAAAGATTAGCTTTAAAAATTTCCCAACATCAAAAAGATTTAAATAAAAATATAAAACTTTTTATACAAATTAATATTGCAAATGAAATTCAAAAATCAGGCATTTCTTCAAAAAATCTTAATGAGTTTTACAATTATTGTAAAAACGATTTATCACTTAATATTATTGGATTAATGTGCTTGCCTCCCTTCCAATCTAATTCAACTGATTATTTTAATGAATTAAAAAATATCGCAAATAAATTTAATCTCAAGGATCTTAGTATGGGTATGAGTTCAGATTTTGAAGAAGCTTTAATTCAAAACTCGACTTTTTTAAGATTAGGCACGGCTGTATTAGGTCCTAGAGATAAATTATAAAATTGAAATCTTTGTTTTTTTTTTAATTAAAGGCAGTATCTTAAAGAAATCTTTTTTCTTTATAGCCACACAACCTTCAGTTGGTTTATATTTTTTATTTGCTAGATGTAAAAATATTGCACTTCCCTTACTCTTAATTGCTGGTCTAAAATTATATTTAATATTTATAACAATATCATAAATATTATCTTTTCTAAAAAGTTTTTCTGCATGATACTTAAAAGGGAACCGTATTTCTTTATTATATTTTTTGCTTTTGACATCATCACACCAACCCATATTTTTTTTAATAATTTTTTTCTTAAGTCTGGTTTTGAGATTTTTTATTCTATCTTTTCTATAATATAGTAGACCAAGACTATATTTTCCTTTTGGCGTAGCTAGATCTCCTTCACTTTTTAACTTAGATATACCTGATTTACCAATACTACATTTTAATTTATAGTCTTTAAATAAAAGAAAGTTTTTTTTAATTATAA